>Ga0172380_10001001_pt1 | contig 50429 bp, 84 predicted proteins | sample Leawe162metaG_FD_119747 | JGI IMG/M metagenome (GOLD analysis project Ga0172380, IMG submission 119747) | Leachate microbial communities from a municipal landfill in Southern Ontario, Canada - Leachate well 162 metaG | ecosystem: Engineered > Solid waste > Landfill > Unclassified | place... | reverse complement strand
TCAACTCGCTTACCTCTATTCCTGAGGGCTTCAATCCTACGGTTGGCGGCTCTTTAGGCCTCAACTCGCTTACCTCTATTCCTGAGGGCTTCAATCCTACGGTTGGCGGCTCTTTAGGCCTCAGGTCGACAAGCAATTATATTGGTGCGCAAGTGCCTGAATTAAGGATTAATAACAATTTCTTTTGGAAGAAAGAAGATAAGGAATATGCGCTAATCGATGGCATATTCTGCGAAATAGTAGGCAAAAGAGAATCAACCATTGCGGGCTGCGCGCAAATATTAAATGCAAAATCGGTCAATAATGACAACTACTTCTACATAGCTACCGATGGCAATAATTACGCTCACGGGAAGGATTTGAAAGAGGCTGTAGCTGATTTGCAATTCAAGGTAATGTCCGAAAAGGCGAAGAAAGAACCGATACACGCTGATACGGTAATTACGGTCAATCACTACAGGTTGATTACGGGTGCGTGTGAATTTGGCTGTAAAAGTTGGATGGAACAGAACAATGTTAAGGATAGCATCAAAGCATCCGAACTTCTGCCAATTCTTAAAAAGACCAACGCTTACGGATATGACCGTTTCATGCAACTGGTAACGTTTTAAATCGCTCTTATGACACCACGCCAAATCAAACACGATAACATGCTTGAGGTGCTTGCAAAAGTTCAGCATCTTAAAAAGGTCAAAGCAAAGAAACAGCGACCACTACTAAAAATACTGCAACTTATCGGAGTGCCGTTGGTTGTGTGAAATATTCATTATTAACTAAATCAAAAATCAAATGATACAATTAACGAAAGAGCAAGCAATACGGTTTTACGAAAATAAATTTTATGAAGGAATGTCGCATACTGATATTTTCAAATTCCAGCTTTGGCAGGAAAAATTATGTATGCCTTGGGGTGTATTCCATGAAGCAGCAGAAAAGGCACTTAACCGCCCTGTATTTACACATGAATTTGCGTACCCCGATAACCTGAAAAAAGAATTTTTAGGCGAAAAGGATGCACCAACATTCGATGAAATAATAGAGTTGATACCTGCTGAAAAGCGAATAATACTCTCCGTACCGCAAGCATAACATTCTAAACCAACCACAAAAAACCAAATAGAGATTATGGGAAATGAAAACACAACATTGCAGGTAGAGCAATTTCAGCCAACCAGTACAGAACTGACATTTGGCAACAAGACAGATTTTGAACACGCTCAAAGGGTAGCTAAGATGCTTGCAACGTCAAGCCTTATCCCTAAAGAGTATCAAAACAACATTCCTAATACCATGATTGCCCTCGAAATGGCGAACAGGATAGGTGCTAACCCTATGATGGTTATGCAGAATCTATATGTCGTACATGGCAAGCCCTCATGGTCAGGCTCATTCGTAATAGCTGCCCTCAATTCATGCGGACGGTTTACCCCGATACGCTTTGAAATAACGGGACAGGGCGACACGTTGGCTTGCAGAGCATACGCCAATGATAAGATAACAGGTGAAAGGCTTAACGGCTCACTTGTAACTATGGCGATGGCAAAAGCTGAGGGATGGGTAGATAAAGCGGGCAGCAAGTGGAAAACAATGCCTGAGCAAATGATACAATACAGGTCAGGTGCTTTCTTTGGCAGGGTGTACGCTCCCGATGTGCTTATGGGTATGCCAACAGAAGATGAGGTTACAGACTTCACAGTAATGAGCAGCCATGAACAGGAAAGCCAAATAAACAGGCTTTTGGACAATTCAACTCTCGATGAACGCCAACGTTCTATTATCACTTTTAAGCTGAATAACGGCATTTCTCAGAGCGAGGCTTACGAGATTATGGCTGACCTGAAAAACAGCCAATTACCCGCAGGGGACCGGGCGCAAATGAACGCTACCGATGCTAAGAACGCAGTCGCAGCACTTCTTTAGTAAGTATTGATTACGCCGTCCGTTTCTACGCTCGGCATTTTTAAACGAAAAAAATAAAAACCAATGATAAAAATTTCGCTCGATTTATCGAAAATAGATAAGTCCAAAATCAAAAAGACAGAAAAAGGTCAGCAGTTCTATGACATCATTGTGGACACTCGAAAAGAGGTAGATACTTATGGCAATACCCATACGGTCTATGAAAGCCAAAGCAAAGAGGAAAGAGAGGCTAAGAAAACTAAGAACTATATCGGCAATGGTAAAGAGCATGTATTCAACAATCAGCAACAGAACGCACCTGTACAGCAGCAGCAAGGTAATAACGCAGGTTGGGACACTCCGCCAACAATAGACGACCTCCCTTTTTAGCCTAACCCATTGTTAACGTAAAAATGAAAATATATGAAATACATTATTAGCTACTTCAAAAACGATTGCCCAATAATACCTATAGTAAGATATAGCAAAAGAACTACACACGCCTCTAAGTCGCTTTCTTTTCATTAGTTGTTTTTCAAATTTTGGACGCTTGATAGCACGCCTTTTGAAATATCAATTACCTGCACTACGCATTGGGGTATCGGTGCAATTGGATTACTGCCATTTTTAAGATGGGCTATTACTATCCCATGCCCTACTGATTTGCAAATGTTTATTAGCAGGAAGTTATCAAGGATACCTAACCTCAACTCTTAACCGCCCGCACGGGTACAAATTGAAAAGAAATGGAAAGGAAATTATTGACCGCAGAAATCGCAGCGAGTTATATGCCATGTAAGATAACAGACCAGTATGCTAACGGCGTGCAATATGACATGGTAGGCATAAGCCAATACGAAGGTATGTTACAGGCAAAAATGCCGTCAGGAGATAGCGATTGGTGGAATATTGACATTTGCCAACTAATCCTCACGCCGCTTTCTGAAATAACGGATGAGCATGTTTTAGGAGTAGCCAATATCATGTATGATGGGGTTGCCGATAAGATTAACAATAGAATTGGTTACATGATGCAAGTTGCGGGAACGAAACAATTTGCACAAAAGCTATTCGCAACTCCATTGAACGGCAGCAAGTATATCGCTATCATCGACTACCTACGCTCAAAATCCTACGACCTCGGACACGGACAAATTCCATCACTCATCGAAGCAGGCATAGCAATTAAAAAAGACTAAAAAGGGAAAAGATATGATACTACTAATCGGAAAGTTCTACCCAGACGAAAGAATGCCCGCACTACCTACGGCAAAGTTAACCTATACATGGCTGGGCAATAGAACAGCAATTATTCACACAGTCGTACCGACTAAAAAGAAAAAACCATGACACCACAAACATCGTTAGCAGCGAACGTGGCGAGTAAGCCACACAGAGATAAGAACCACACGAAGATATTGCAGGCATTAGAAAAGCTGCCCAACAATGAAGGGATAGCCGATGCAATAGCCGCATACTGTACGCTCGATAAAGTCGAAGTGAGCCGCAGATTATCGGAGTTGGAAGGTCAAGGTAAGATATTCAACACGGGGCGTAAGGGGCTAACCCAAAAGGCTTGTAAGGCATCAATTTATAAGCTGATTAAAGAGCCTCAGCCGCAATTACAAACCAAACTATTCAACTAAGCTATGAAAAAGATAGAACTACACCCCATAAAAGAATGGGAAGAAAAAGAAGGAAACAGACCAACAGGGAACATAAGAATATATGTCGGCAAACTTCATGTTGGTACATGCCATCGTAAAAATAAGAGTGAAGAACTATACTCGTTTCACTCTTTCTATGACGGCATAACCCGAAATATGGACACATCGACCTACAGGCAATTAGATGAAATCAAAACAGATATAGATATGTGCTTAAAGGAGCATCTAACAAAGTTCGTAAAAACTTTCAGAACCTTCACGCCATTAGAAAGTAAAAAGATTAAGGCTGCTACGAAGGTCGCTGGAAACGCCATAGTAAAGCCGTGGAGACCACAATAGCCGCAATTACAAACAACATTGTTTAACTGAAAAAAGAAGAATATGAAAGACGTAATGTTTTGGGTGAATTGTTTTATGGCGGTTTTAGCCTGTATATTTTGGATTGCAGGTACAGTTCACCTACTTACCGAAACCACAACCAAAGATGATGCGCAATACACATTGTTTTGCTTCGTGCTATTTGTAGTCTTTACGCTTAGCGCAATAGCATTAGCACAATAAAAAAAGCCTCCAATCTTGGCGGATGGGGAGGCTTTGAAAATTTAATAAACTCAAATATAGGTAAAGCAACTTACGTGCCAATCTTATTTGAGGTAGTGAACTCACCTAAAAATAAGCAATAAAATGGCACAAATAAATGTTAAAGAAAACTTTTTTAAGAGGGTTTTTAGTCGTATATTGCACTCGCAACGTAACACTATAATCAGGAAATCTGATGTACCCTTACATACAATATTTAAGACAAGAGCCGCGCAAGGGTTTATCCCTGATTGTGTTACGTTGCAGTTTCACATGGCGCGGCTCCCTCATGTCCGCATATCCCACCAATTCCGTAACCCCAAAACTGCAACAATATGAGTTACAAGAAAAATTACAGCGAAAAGCTTAGAGACCCACGTTGGCAAAAATTACGACTTGAAGTAATGCAAAGGGATAACTTTTGCTGCCAAGATTGCGGAAATAACGAGGCTACACTAAACGTTCATCATTTCGAATATCACGGAGACCCATGGGACACCCCTACGGATTTCCTAATTACCCTTTGCGAAAACTGTCACAAAGTTGAAGGTTTACACAGGGAGCGAGTAGAAAAAGAACTACTAACAGCACTTAGAAAAAAGCGTCTCCCATGGCACGCAGTATCATCCTTAGCGGAAGGTTTTAACGGATTGAAAATAATTCACGGTACAGAGGTAATGGCTTCTATAATATCAGATTTTTTACAAAATGATATAAAGATGTCTAAAATCGTTGAGGACTTTTTCAAATTCGAAGATGAAGATAAACCATTTTAAACCCCTATTTCACATGGAAGGATATATAAAACTACATCGGCAAATAGTCGATAACAAATACTACTTATCAGAACCATTCACCCGAACCCAAGCATGGATAGACCTACTCCTGTTAGCCAACCATAAAGACAATGTGATCAGAATAAGAGGGGCGAGCGTAGAGGTTAAACGGGGGCAGGTAGGATGGGCGATTAAGTCTCTTGCTGAGCGGTGGAAGTGGTCGCAGGGTAAAGTAGATAGGTTCCTAAACGAACTTGAAACGGGGAGCCAAACGGTGACACAGAATGTTGGCGTAACTACCTTAATATCAATACTTAACTACGATACATATCAAAGTGACGGGGATAGAAACGGAAACAAAACGGGGAGCAAACGGGGAGCAAACGGGGAGCAAACGGGGACAAACAAGAATGATAAGAATGATAAGAATAATACTTCTACTTTAGTAGAAGTATTTACCGAGGCGCAAATTTTTGCTTTTGAAAAGTTTCTGAGTTTTATACAAGAGGAAGCGGCAGATGTTTTGAAAATGAGAGAAAAGTTTACCATTCAACAATTCATAAGATTGACCGCCAAGTATAATAAATCAGTAATAGCCGATGTGCTTAGGGCGATGCACAACGAAGTAAAATTATTAACCAAATACAAATCTGCGTACAGCACATGTGAATCATGGTGTAGGCGTAGGATGCAAAACTAAGCAACCATGACATACATAAAAAATGAATTTGAAAGGCGTAGCAAACCCGACCTAAATACCCTTGTGTATGGCAAGATACCACCACAGGCGATTGAACTTGAAGCGGCGGTAATCGGGGCTTGCATGTTGGAGCGTGAAGCATTTGAGCAGATAATGGAAATCATACCATCACATGAATGTTTCTATGTGGATGCGCACCAAAAAGCATACAACGCCATGTGCCTGCTGTTTAATTCAGGTAGGAATGTCGACCTGCTTACGGTATCGGAGCAGTTGAATAAGATGGGCGAATTAGAAATGGTAGGCGGCAGATACTTTTTAACCACGCTCACTACCTCCGTTACATCTTCGGCTCATATAGTTGACCATGCAAGGTTGATTATGGAAAAGTTCATGCTTCGTGAGGTTATCAGGATATGTGGAGCGGCTATTTCAGACGCATACGATGGCATTACAGACGTTTTTGAACTGGTAAACAAGGTTGAAGGTGAGGTAAAATCCATTTCAGACGGTATTATTCAGGATTCAGCCGTACCAGTTTCCGAAACATACATGGAAATATTGATGGATATGGAAACCCAAAAAGAGAACCGAACGGATTTGACAGGTGTAGAAACGGGTTATCCTGAAATAAATTCACTCACTAATGGTTGGCAGGATAGCGAATTAATACTACTGGCTGCCCGTCCTTCGCAGGGCAAAACAGCCCTTGCGCTCAATTTTGCAATGAATAGCCGAGTGCCTACCCTGTTGTTTTCATTGGAGGCAAGCAAAAAGGCTTTAGTTAAGCGACTTGCTGCCGCTAAGAATAATATCCCTTTCAGCCTCATACGGCAGGGAAATTTGAACGAACTGCAAGAAAAGATACTTCACCACGCAATCGCAGATTTTAACCGCCTTCCTATCAAGATTGACGATAAGACGCAAAACCTGTTTGATATAGTAAAAGTTTGCAGGCGGCAGAAGAAACGCAACCCTGATTTAAAGCTGATACTTATAGATTATTTGCAATTGGTGAAAGTGCCAAAGATGGGTAACAGGGAGCAGGAGGTAAGCACTATCAGCCGAACATTAAAACTACTGGCAAGTGAATTGGAGTTACCGATAATAGCATTATCACAGCTTAACAGGGCGGTAGAGCAATCGGGTAATAAAAAGCCAAGCCTTGCAAATCTAAGGGAAAGCGGCTCACTTGAGCAGGATGCGAATATAGCCATGTTCATTTGGCATGAGGAAGTCGGGCAGAACCCGAACGGCAGCCCACAGATAAAAACATGGGTACTATTCGAGAAAAACAGGGATGGAGAGTGTAAGCCAGTAGAATTGAAATTTAACGGAGAGATACAGAAATGGTTAGACCCTCACGATATGAACCAATCTGCTTTGCCATCATTCATAAGCAATAACTACCAACAGGCAAGAACGCCATACAAAGACAATGACGAACCATTTTAAAACCACCCCACATGAAACCACACAGGAAAGAAGTGCATAGTAGAACAAAGTTTGCAAATGAAATGGCATTGCATTGGTACGATAAAATAAAGCATTCCGTACAGTCAGGCAATGTATTGACCTGTAAAGCAACAATGAAGTTTTTGCAAGCCCGTAAAATCTATATCCACTATACAAATGAATTTCAGTTAAACGCTCAAATAACATTGACACAATGAAACCACACAAACAGCCGGAAACAGCGTACCGACACATAACGGATAAGCCAATCAAGATACCAACCACAGGCAGCAGATTAGTACAAGTTGCTAAGGGTACATGGATTATTCCAAAACAGAACAAGCCAGACGAGCAAGTTATATCGGACTGGTATGGTAGAGCGTAAAAAATTATTCATAATTAAAAATAAACAGCATGGATAGCATTAGAGTTTATAATAATAAAGTGATAATAACATTTGATACATGGGGTAAAAATTTTACGCTAAAAGTGCCACACTATAAAAAATGGCTTTCAATAATAAAACTACTACGCTCAAGAGGGTTCGAGATAACCGAAAATCAATCATACAAAGAACATTATACCTGTTTAAGTAAATTCCATAAAATAGGCATAAAGAAAGATGTAAGGTGCTTAATGGAAATTGGAGCAAATAGAATTGAAGTGCAGTTCGGGCATGTAAAAAATCTTTGGACAGGCATTGCACAGTCATTTTGGGATGATAAAAACGATGATAGATATACCCATCTTTCTTATTTGGAGGCGTGCGCTGTAAACTTAGAAGTTCACAAGCTTATAAAGTTTTGCGACAAGTATAAATTACATTTTGTCGTTGATGATGCTTCTTTATCCCCTGAAGAATACATACTAAATAAGGAGGCAATAAACAAGCACATACATGGTAGCCCTAAATCTTTGTTAGAACTAAAGCAGTCGATAACAGAAGATAGCTACGATTACAAGCACAATAGTAATGATAGGAATAAGAAGAAGATAATATGCGGCGAAAAAAAGTATTTCTATAACTATTGGACAAAGCGTCTTTCATGTGGTATAGTGTGGCATAACATAAACAACATGTGGTGGGTAATATATGGCGGTAAACTAAATAATGTTGCCTCATTTGAATTGTTTGATTATGAGCAAAATATGCCACGCCGACTGCCTGCAAATAAAGAAAAAATAGAATCAGTTATAAAGAAGTTTGAGAAACAAAAAGACTACATGAGGTGTTATAGTATTCAGAAACAATTAGATAAACTTTTCACAGCCGCCTAACCCCATGACCCCGAAAGAAGTCGAAGTAAAAAGATAAGATTATGACAGAAGCGCACTATATAAACGAATTGCCACGGAGAATAGGAGCAGGCAATGTCCTATGCGACCAGATAGCAGCTATTATAGCAAAGTATAGCGGCTTAGAACCTGATGAACTAAAGGAGCGTACCCGAAAGCGTGAAGTAGTAAAATTCAGGCAGCTTTCATGTTGGATAATGAATGACTACGCAGGCATATCAATGCGGGTTATTGCTAAGTATTTCGGTATTGATAGGACAACGGTACTACATAGCAGGAACACGGTTGAAGATGTAATGTCTGTTGATGCTGATTACAGGCGTTACGTTGTCGCAATGAAGGAAGCGGTAAAGCAGCAGATTAACTAAGCAACATTTAACATTCGTAACATTTAAAATGGGATTATGAAAACAAGAGAAATAAAGTTTAGGGCATGGGACGGTAAGAAGATGTACCTACCTGAATATTCAGATAAAGAAGATTTTCACCTGTTATCGGACGGTTCAATAGTTGAAACGCATGAACATGGATTTGATCGGCATGAAATGACATCATACCGTGATAGCAACTGGTCTGTCATGCAATACACGGGGTTGAAGGATAGGAACGGGAAGGATATTTACGAGGGGGATATAGTTAAGTTTCACTATTTCTATATGTCGTTTGGCTACAGCTTAGGGGCGACAGAATCTGAACATTCGTTAATCGGAATAGTTCAATGGCAAGAATATGGGTTTGGGCTTTCTGCAATAAAAGGGAATCATTGGGAGGGATATACGGGATATGATGCGGGCGCAGGCTGCTCAGATTTTATACACCTTGCATCAATGAATGAATCATCTATACATGAAGAGAGTTTTGAAGTTATCGGCAATATTTATGAGAACCATACTTACTAACCCCACCCGCTAAAATATGAAACAGGTAAAGCAAAGCGAAGACCAATTACAGGCAGCATGTGTAAAGCTATTCAGGTATCAACATCAACCGTTACAATGGAGTTTCTTTAGTGTGCCTAATGGCGGATTGCGCAATGTAAAAGTTGCAATGAAGTTAAAAAGTACAGGTGCATTGAGCGGCGTTTGGGATATGTTTCTTTCAGTACCAAAACGGGATAAAAGCGGCATGTTTATTGAGTTTAAAGTAGGACGCAACAAACTTACTGAAAACCAAATTTCATTCAGGAACGCCAATGAAGAACACTATCATTTTGAGGTGTGCTACACATTAGATGAATTTCAAAAAGCTATCAATAATTATTTAACAAGTAAAACTTAGAAAGATGAAAAAGATAATCACACTCACATTTTTACTCGCAGTCGGTATGCTGCTATTGTGTTGGGCTAACGGCACATTTAATGCTTTGCGATTTAGCGGAGTATCAACTTACATGCTATTCCTGCTGTTTGTTGTATATGCAGCTATAATTCTTGACGATATTTTTAATCCAACTAAAACCACGCAACCGTGATTACAAACGAAATGTGGCAGAGGGCGAAGGAAGCCTTTTATTTTTACCGACCAGTCGATACGTTCTATTTCACGTCCGATTTAGACTATTCGCATCGGATTACTACTGCTGCGCAAAAATCAGAGAGCCTACAAGACAAGACTATTCACACCATCACCCGACAGCAAGTAGAGGAGCATTTTAGGGAGCAGGAGGTGAAATATCAGCCTGAAATATGTAATAAGCCATTGTGCAGGTGCATTGAGATTGCAGAACAGAAAAATAGCGGCAATCCTGTAAAAGACTACCCATGTCTTGCGAAAATAGAGCCTGAACAACTAAAATCTGAATTTAGAAGTAAGGATGTGAAGGCTGAAGCGATATTTACTGAAAATGACATGCGGAACTGTTGGCATGCGTCAAAATATTTCTTTACGACTAATCTACAGAATCTTTGTTACGAAGATTGGATAACCGATTACCTCACCTCAAAACAAGCAAAATGAAAACAGCATTAGAACAGGCGATTGAAGCCTGCAAAGAATTAAGCGAAAAGAGCAACTACGCAAAAATGTGTGTTGACATAATGGGAGGGCTAATCCCAACTGAAAATCAGCAAATAATTGATGCTTACAGGGCTGGATGGTTAAATCGTGTCCATGATAGCGGCATGACAGCTTTCGACTATTTCACACAAACTTTTAAAAACGATTGAGATTATGAACTGGATTAAGTTTCCCGATAACATACCTGAAAAGTCAGGCATCTACAAAGTAAGATACTCAAACGGGGTTGAGAGCATGGCTATATGGGCTACAACGGCATCTGGTAAAAAGAAATGGCTATCCCCTATGATAAATAGCGAAACAGTAACAGTATCAGAATATCAAGAAAACCTCACCCCAACACTTAAAAAATGAGCATGATTAACAACTTAGAAACGATAAAAGGCGTAATGAAATTTGATAGCGAGGATGATTTTTACCACTTGCAGATTATCAAAAGAAAAAAGGAACACCCTGAATTGGGAAGTAATTCAATGATAGTAAAAACCTACTACATACGCTCTATTGAGTATCTTGAAAGCAAGATGCCTGAAATTATATCATTGTGCAATTTGCATGATGCAAGAGGGTGCATAAACCTGAATAGGCGCAGTTTTGAAAAGATAGCATATCAAATGCTTATCAAGGTTACAAACCAAATAATGAACAGGGATTTTAAATCAGTTCGCAAGGCGTATGAAAGCGTGTGTGGGCTTCATAGTAGTGAACAGGAAAAGAAGTGGATAATAGATATTGACGAAAAGAACCCCGACATTATCACAATAATTTCAAACACTATTAAGAATTGCGAACCTGACAGGCGGGTGGACAAGGTGGTGACTATCTTAGAAACAAAGCATGGATTTCACCTAATCACTAAGCCGTTTAATGTGGCTGAATTTTCAAAGTTTCACCCCGACATTGACATACATAAAGATAACCCAACCATACTATATATACCCTAACCAACCAACCCCTTAGCCACACTCAATATCCTCGCTTTCCTTTTAACATACCAAATTGCAAGTGTAGCAAGTAGGATAACGAGCAGAACAAGTGAACCCCAAATAACTATCGAGCGGTAACGGTTGCGGTCTGCTGTAATCTTATCGACCTTATCCGTGCAGTCTGATAGTTGTTCTTTCAGGTTATCATTCGCTCCCTGCAATACAGCCAGTTTTGCGCTGTCCTCTTGCGTTTTGGTAGTGTTTGTACTGAATGTATCAACACGGACGTAAACAGGCACAGGAATGCGCACAATGGTCTGTTTAGGCTTATCGGTTGGTGTTGCCTTAATTATACTATCGCAGTTTACGGTAATATACTCAGTTTCACCTTTAACTAAGACAGGCTCACCTTCCTTATAGACCGTATTCGTTACGACACTTTCCTTTATCGGGTAGTTCGTAGCGCAGTATTTTGCACGCTCCAAAGGTTTCTTATCGAGCGTTTTCTCAGCCTTGCGAACTGTGGTGCATGAAGCGAAAAGGAGCAGAAAAATAATTGTTGTTTGTTTCATAATTACTTATTTTTGTGGTATGAATTACCCTTTATTAAAGCGCAGAATGGATAAGTTTTTCAAAGCCGATAATGCTGCTGAGAAACTTATTGCCGACCTAAAGAAAATGGGGTACAAATTCACTAAGAAAAAGCCTACCCGATAGCCTTTATTTCCTCTTATTCAACCAATCCCAGTACCCTTCCGCCTCTTTCTTAATCTCTTCGGGTTCAAAGTTCTTGGTGGTCTTAATAGCGTGCTCTAAGCATCTTGCACGATGGTCACGCTCTTTGATACGATTATGATAGTGCCTGTTCAAAGCACGTTCTACCGCAATGAATAGAGCGAGAAACCCTGCGAATATGTAGCCGATTGTAAGCATGGTTATTCGGGTTTAGTATCATTATTGCCACCCTTCCATACCTTTGCCACCTCTGCAAACGTGGTCAGCCCTAAGCATAAGAACAGGGTAATGAGTAGCGCATACAGGTGCGATAACTCAAACTTCTGAGTTTTCAATGTGGTGTAGGTTTCATTGAAGCATACCGCAAAGGCGAAGATGAATGCAACCATGCGCCTTGACGAACCCCGATATGTGCCGTCTTTGTTAGGCTCAGACAATGCCTGTGATATAAACTCCCATTTTCTGAATAGGAAAAAAGCCATAACCATAGCCGCTACCGAGAATATGATATAGTTAACGTGTTGTGAGTGTAAGTGCATCATTTTGGGTTGTTTTTAGTATTGAACTGATAGTATTTATCAAAATCTTTGTATTCCTTCTTATGCCGCTTGTACCATCTGTCACTGCCGCCCGATGTATAGTAGCACCGATGGCATGATGAGAGTAGGATTAGTAAGAATAGCAGGAGTAATTTCATGGGTTGGTAGCCATTTTATTTTTATCTGCCGTAAATCGGTTTATCTTAGGTTGCGCCCAACTCTTAAACTGCTTATAGTCAGTCAAGGTTTCATTTGCCTGCCGCCTAAATTCGTTCCATCCTTCAAGCTGTATGCCTACGGTGAATGATACTATACAAGCAGATACCACCAATGCGCCCGCCTTTATCCATGTAATCTTGAAGTTCATCTTTTCAAAATCAGTCATTTTATTCCAGTATTATAAGTTTAAGAAATGTTGATAGGTCATTAAATGCCTTTATAGTGCTTTGCTTCCACACCGTGTCAGGCACGTTATAGAACTTGTACGGTACAGGTAAAAAGCCCTGCTTTAAAATGGTATCATTGCGCCTCACCTCGTAGTGAACACGGGAAAGTGTATCTATGTCGATGTAGGCAATGTAAATACGCTTGCTGTCTTGCACGTTGACATAGGGTAGTAGCCTGCTGTTGTCAGTATGCACCTGAGCAGCGCAGTTAAGCGATATGAGAATGAGTAGTATGGTTAGTATGTTTTTCATATTCTATTGTATTGCTACAAACCCTCCCGATGGCGGATAAGTAAATGCTACTGCCCCAAAATTTGCAGTTACGCTGCCTGCTGAATTAATAGAAATCATAGGCATGAGCGAACCTGTTAATCCTGTAAATGATGGATTAGTATTAGTAACTGGATTACCCGAAAGTATTACCGTATTGTTCTTTGCAAACCATGCACGCTTTAATGTGGCATCTATCCACACGCCTATCACATCGCCATTCGTAAAGGAACTGCCGCCCGGGAATGCACCGCCACCCGTGAAAATCTGCCCCGAATTGCCATAGTAACTCCATCCATTCACATCGCTACCGCAAAATGCTGTTAATGATGCACCTGAGTTGGCAACTCCGATTATTATGTTATTGCTTGTATTTGATACGATGGTTATCTCGAAATACCACTTGCCAGATGCTTTAGCAAGAGAGGATAACCCCTTCGTTCCATTCCATCCGCCTGACGCTTGCGTAGCTGTAAGGTTTCCGTTCGATAGCGTAATACTTGCAGCTTTTTGAGCAGGGTCGAATGTTGTGGTACTTGATGCAGTAGGAGCAACATAGATAACCCCTGCAACATGCGGGGTCTGTGCCTGTACGGGTGAGCCGCATAGCATCAATACAATGAGCGATATGTAGTATATTAACTTCATTGCGTTGCCCCTTGAATATTATATGTGTCTGTAGTAGGCGTAAAGTTGATTACCGCCATAGCATACTGCCCCGCCGTTTTCGTACCGCCTCCATAAACCCGTAATGTTGTACCGCTTGCAGTAAATGTTATCTGCCCTGTACCGTTCTGCTGTATCGTGCAAAAAAACGTGCTGCCTAAACTTGTCGGTACGGTCAATGTTATTGCGCTGTTGCTGCTGAATGCGACTATCTTACCCCTGTCCGATGCTTGCAGGGTATATGATGTTGTACTGATTGAGTTAACGCTACTCCATGTCATGTAATTAGCTCCTGCACCATCGACATAAGCCGTTGTAGCTACTTTGGTACTATTGTCGTTCGCTGATTGGGTTGTAGCTGTCGCGCTCGCTATACCCGCACTAAATACAGGGGCAACCGAAAAGGTCTGAACCGCCTGCCATGTATTCGCATGGGAAAGGTTTATTTCGCCATTGACGGTTGATGTGCCTGTGAATGTTAGCGTACTGCCTGTTGATGTTAAAGATTGAACCCCGCCGCTCGTAAAAGTGTAAGTGGTGACACCCGTAACACGTCCCTGTGCATCGGTAGTAACTGACGGTATATGAGTAGCATCGCCATAAGTACCTGCCGTTCCTGTATTCTTTAAGGTTGCGGCAAAAGAACCTGTGCCGCTACCTGTTACATCGCCCGTGAGTGTTATTGTTTGGTCGCCTGTATTCGTTCCTGACAAGTTGCTGCCCGTTACTGTACTTGAAGCCGCTACACTTGTTGGCGTAATGTTTCCGAGGGTAAAAGCTACTGCGGGTGTTGTGGTCGGGTTTGTAACAACTCCGCTCACCCCGTTTGATGGAGTAACCGTGAATGAAGTAACCGAACCCGTCCCGTAACTCGTATTATCATAACTGACAGTAGTGCCTGACATTCGCACAAGACCTGTTCCATTAAGTTGCGCCTGCTTACCTTGTATCGCTGCCCAATGAGCCGTTAAGCTGTCTAAGAACCGATTTACACGGGTATAACCCAAAAGCATATTAGCAGTATCGGTAAATGGCAAATAGCCTGAAACATTAGGTATAGCCCCGCGAACGGCAGAAATACTATCTAAGAACCTTGTAAGGCGGGTATAGCCTGATAGCATGGAGGCTGTGTCGGATATGTTCAGTTTCAGCGCATCTGCTGCCCTTAAATTTTGCTTCGCCGTGTCAACATCATAGACCGTGGCGAATATTGAACTATCAGCATTGCCACCTGTCGGGAAATCTGAGCGTATCGCATTGCAGCTATCGTCTAATGTTTCCTGAGTGACACCTGTTACCGCTGTGCTAAAAAGACTGTCAACCTCATGCGCATTGTAAAAATAGAAGCTGCCTATATTGGTTCGGTAGTAAACATGCTTATTGCCCGTGCTGTCATACCATAACATACCCTCTTTTGTGTAGTTGGTAAACGGATCATAGGACATCGGTATTCGGAAGTACCGCACCGATTCAATGCCGCCCTTTTGACGTAGTAGCTGCGTATTGCTACCTGCGGGCTGAATAGTCTGCCCTTTAGCCGCAAATGATAATAGTATGATAGATAGGGTTAGTAGTTGTTTCATGTTGTTATGGTTCTGCTCTCCATGAGAAATTTACAACCGCAACGCCCGGAGTTGTTGACGTTAGTGTTACGTTTGTTGGCCCGTATGTAGCGAAGTAGTTAACAAAGAATGTCCCCGCTGCGGCATTTGTCGGGGTGAATGTCATATTAGTTGGTGTAAATGGTAGACCGTGAGCGAATACCAACGGTGCGCCTGCGGGGTTCTGTGTTACCGCCCCAACATACTTGCAGGAAATATCCCCACCGTACTCATTTAGATAATGGTCAACCGATGAAGGCCCCGCTACTGGCTTACTATATAAGTTGGTATTTATTGAACCGCCACCGCTTGCAGGGTCATGGAATACGACCTTATTAGGTTGCACCAATGTTGCCGCCGCTGTTGATGAATTTGAAACGCCTACCTGCGTGGCTGCTACATTCGTACTATTAACGCCCGAAACTACATTTATATCCGATGCTGTCTTATGCAATACTATCGCATCGTCTGTGGTATTGCCTGCACTTTCATCGGGTATATATATAACCCTGTTTGCGCTCAATATATCACTAACGATACTGCCATTAACAGACCCACTCGGATTTGAGGCATTATGGAATAATATTTGGTTTGGCGATATTGCTATTGCCGCTGTTGATGTGCTGCTAACTCCGATTTGAGTAGCCGCCATAGAAGCCGTATTTGTGCCGACCTCTACAACTACGGGAGTATTTGACTTGTGCGTTACAAGTGCATCGTCTGCGCTGTTACCGCTTGCAAAGTCAGGGAAATAGAAAGTCTTGTTTGCTGTTGTTACGTTCGACTTTAGTCGGGCATAGAAGCCGCCGCCACCACTACTCCATATCAGCAAATTACCCGCTGCAAGCTGGGAGCGTTCTGTTCCTGTTCCCGCAACATCATATAACGCACCACCTGTAAGATAGGGACTGATAGTTGCGATGTTGTTGATAGATAGCGAACTTTGCCAATCTCCAACCGATGCGGTATAGTTTAGTGCGCTGTCTATGTACCTCATTGCGCTGTCGATGTTACCGCCGACATTGATAGGAGTAATCGAACGCGGTCCCGTTTTGGTGGTTATCTGCGTATTGTTGTACGTCCTGAAATTGGTAATATTTGCCCGTAATATTCCGAGCGTCTGAGCCTGAGATACTGCGGTAATAAGAACAAGTGATAGGATTAATAGTATTCGTTTCATATATTGTTGTTTATTGTTTTTACATAAATGTGTCGTCAAATTCTTCGGTAAATATTCTGCCGAAATAATCAGGAACAGGATTAAATAACGCCTGTTGCGCATCGGTTTTCTCAGCTATCGGAGTTGTTGCATATTGTACTGTGGCAGCATCTCCCGCACGTCTTACTTTCCACAAGTCAGCGAGGTTAGCCGATGATGATGGATTGTATAAAATATACGGGTAGCCGTCAATAGTCAGGTTATCAGACAAAACCGCTTCTGTTGCCATAACTAAACCGTAATCGGGTAAGCCTGTTGAATTTTCACCAATCTTTAACTCCCATGTTCTTTGCTGCAATGTCCTAAGTTGATTTTGTAGGTAAGACTGTTGCAGGTAGCCGATATTCAAGGCTTTCAGGCTAAGCGGATATACATATCCTTCCCACCGCTGCATGAATACAGGGCTGTACGGTATTGTATTTGTCGGGTAGTCGTCATACCACCCTGATATAAGTACGTTTTTCTGAGCGTTTGAGGTAGCGTAGTTAAATTCAAATTTCAGCGTATTCTCATACGATGCACGAACGAGTATAGGCTCTGAAAAGGTCTGCGAGCCTACGGTTGCTGTGTCCTGATTGTAATTATCCAACCTCAGACAATAAAACTCATTATCGCCCAAATCTGCTGCAAAGTCTGAGAATTTGAATACCCACATAGAAGATAGCAGGTAGTTCAGTGACTGAGTGTAGGGATTGATAATAGTGTTAGCCGATACGAACTGGCAGCCCTTCCAATATGGTGCTACATTCAGGTTTATAGCTGTTATTTCGTAGCCGTACTGGTCGCAAATATATAGTTGTGGCGGAGTGATTGCTGTTGCTAATGATGCCTGTGTATGCACCATTATTACTATCTCGTCTGTATCGGTGAATTTCTGCTTATAGTAAAGATTTGCCTGCCATTGTTTGACTGTTTGGCTGTAACTGGCTTGCCCTAAAACATTTAGCCCCGTTGGTATAGCGGGGTAGAACGCCACAGATGTGGACGGTGGGAATAGGGTAATAGTAGCCATTCAGATGATAGGGTAACAGTATGGGTTTATGGCAAAAGGTCAACGGCTAATTTTTGACGGTCTGCTGGTCAAAATTAAGGTAATATTTAGATTTAACAAAGTGATTTGAAAATAAATGTGGTTTGTGGTTCAAAGTGTACTTCTGGGCAAAGCAGGCAATAAATCAGGCAAAACGGGCAAAGAAATAGGCAAAACGGTTGAATTATTTGGCACTATTATTGCCTATCTTTACTACTCTATAAGCCCTGTCTTAACGACATGGGTAAACTATCAACACATATTGCACTTACCGAAGCCGAAGCGTGGATGGCTCTTATAGTCGCATGTATTCATGTGGACAAAAAAGAAATGTCAGTACGTGAATCGGGGCTTGTAGGCAATCTACTCGTTACTGTCCCTGCGCTCGAAAATGGCGTAGGTCATGCCGCATTTAACAAGATGTACCACCTTTGCCGTGAGCATGGTTCTTATGCGCTTATAGATGGTTCTTTTGGGCTTGTATCTACTGATATGCGACCTACTTTATTTACTCATTGCGTAGCAGCTTGCGTGGTTGATGGTGCGTGGAATGATGCCAAAAAGAAGATACTGTACCATATTGCGCACTTACTCGAAATCCCTGCAAAGTTCTTTAGCGAAACGGTTAGGGTTATGCTTGTTTATTGTAGAAAGAATGTAGCGGGGATAAAGTAAAAACCCCGCAAGGCGTTGCGAGGCTCTTATTATCGTTAGTGGGAGCTAACTTTTACTTTATCGGTACAAATGTAGTTATTTTATTCGTATTAGCAAATGACAGGTCTACTCCCTTGCAACCCCTAAGATTGCGAAGGTTTCCGATGTTTAGGTAGTTAACTTCAACTACTGGCTCACATCATCATGCTATGCTTAACTGTTGCCTCCCATGCAAGTATCAAGGAATCGGGTGTTTACTCTTTGCAAGTCGTTAGTTGTTACCTGTGAAACATTGCTAACTATTTTCCCCTTGATAATACTTTCCGTCCTATACCAAACATTTCTGCCTCAAATCGGACGGTTTCCTAAGTTAATAGCTGGTCTTTCATTTACAAATAACGCCTTATTTGTGCGGGTGAAACCATTTAAGACCGCATTACCTACAAATTTACTTATAGCATTTTTTCTGACAAAAAGAAGTTATTCACATTTTTTCAACGAAAATTATTTTTTGGCAGGCATTTTGGTATATTTGGCTAAACGGCTCATATATGGTATCTGAATCTGACTTTGAAGAATTGCGTAATGAGGTTTCTCTTTTAAAGAGCGAACTAATATCGATGCACTCGTTATTGATGAGCGTGGTAGAAAATAAAGTAGAGGTAAATTCAGGAATTATACTGAGTAATAGCAAAATGGTTGCTGCATACACAAAGCATTTATCCGAATCTAAACTTTTTAAAAGCAAGAACTGATGAAGTATATTTTGCTCCAAAGCAGCAATGATATGCTAGTATTTAAAATAGCAGGGCTATTAATAGTTTTCATTGTCTGCGTTTTTATAACTAGGGCAATATTCAGCATACCCGAAATAATCAAAAATCTAAAGATGCAGAATGATACATTACGCCGCATAGCCGAAAAGCTAGGGGTTGATGTTACTGAATTAAAGGACCTTCACAATAAAATTCAAGATTGATTATGAAGCATATTATAATAGTTGCCGCTGTATTACTTTGCATTGGATGCAAGAAAAAAGAAGATAGCAAAAAGACAGAAGATATAAATTCAGTCGCTTCGATCATTGGCTTACAGTTTGAGCATAGGTATAAAATATCAACCTATTCAAACCCCGCAGTAGGTAGCGATACTATAATGTTTCATAGTAACGGTACGATTACTGAAAGCCGTGGCGTATATGGAGATACTACATACCCCGCCGTTATGGTTATCGGCTCAAATGGTTCTACTGCCATACTCAAAGATGGCTATTCTATCAAAGTGAAAATACAATCAGCTAACCACCTATCGAAGTACGCATTTATGAAACAACAGGCATTGAGCGGGGATAGCGTTACTGTGTCCACTTTCCTAAGTGGCGATATTGCTGTAAATAATACCGCTCACTTAGGCTGTGCATTTCGTAATGTAAATATGTGGTTGCATTAAATGACCATATCGGGAGTTGCCAGTAGTTCAAATACGGTAGCTTCCGATGTTCCTGCGCTTTGCGTAGCTTTCACAATAAAGCCTTTATATTCCTTAGCAGGTAGGTATGCTTTTTCTTTCCAGTAAAATCTAACATATCCGTTCGGGTTGTTGTTCAGTATTTGGTACATATTTACAGGGTACTTTGACTTAACCTTTATTTTGATAGGTTTCCAAAGAGGGTCAGGCAATGAACCAATAAGAATATCTTTAAATTCTGTTATCGGACTTGCTCCTGCTCCAACCTCCAAATTGCTTTCAATACCCGATAGCGCAGTTACCGTATTATTGTACTGCATTACGGTAGTATTCCTGAAAGTCAGGTAATCCGCATCCATTGTATCTAGCACGCTCCTTAACATGCTGCCATTATCCCTTTTCAGCGTCCTGCATGGCGATAGTTCGATATTGTATGCCGTGTCGGGGTATCTCATGCCGTATATGTACGGAGCGGTAGATGCCGTACTGTCGTAACTCTGCGCAGCGGGTAGATTAACTCCGTTCCTTTGCGTCAGTTGGTAGAAATCAGTATCAACAGGGTTGTTTACGGGGTCATATACTAAGTGCGTATATAGCGGGATGGTAGGCGATGGCAGGCAGTATAGCGCAACACTCTGATTATCGCTTGAAGGGCTTGAAGGGTCGTAGCTAGTCCCTATCGGTTGGCTTACCTGCTGCGCTCTTATTTTCTCAATGGCAAACGGATCAACGACAATGCCGCCCTCCTGATAATCCATAGTTCCGGGCAAAGTTGAAACGGGAGTGTTAAAATACAACTCCGTATGCACGGGGTCAATACCGAAATCCCTGTTGGTTTCTATCTTGCTATACCCTAGTTTTAGATTGCTTCCTATGCTCTCAATTGATTGCTCAATTTCTAAATTAGATACATCATACCCTAAGTCGAGTATCATTGTACTGCTGTCAAAGAAATATCCTAAGTTTTCAATCCTAAAGCTATCGCCCTCTATTGCTGCTCCGCACCCTAGCACCTTTTTGCAGAAATCGAATAACTCATTTAAAGACATGCTTATATAAGACTGCCCTTGCAGGTCATGCAGGCAATATGCCGATGTAATCAATATTTGATATGGCACACAATCTCCTATTGCAGTAACGGTAGGGTCATTTAAAAAGTCGCTTACCCCTGTGTATGGCGTGGTTACTGGCGTAGGGAAACCGTATCCATTTGTTTGTCTAGTCGGTAGATTCGGCACAATCTTTTCAAGCAAAGTTCCTAACCTGAAAGCGGCAGCAGGTGAAGCAGGGAATGAAGGTGCTGCAATCGGTACGCCCGATGTGCCGCTGTCAAACTTTGACGATATGCTGAAATTGAGTGCCGATAGGTCAAAAGCTGTACTAGCTGCTAAACCAATGCCGCTACCGCTCACCCCGTCATAAATGATGCTGAATACGTAAACCCTATCATAGTTCAATGTGATGTTTACTAGCCCGCTGTCAAATACGCCATTGCTAGGTGGTGCATATCCGCTAAAAGGAGAAGCGGGCAAATTATATTGAAGTATGCTATCGTACTTAAATTCACCCGCTACAATTACAGGCAAATCGTTTTGGTCAATCTCGAATAACACAAACCCAATAAAAGGGTCGGGAGTAGTTGCGCCTGAATCAATAGCGCCGTCAAATTTGCCCCAAACCCTTACCGACACATCAACAGCACCCGTGCCATTTGGCAATAGGTTTTTCAGGCTGTAATTACTTCGTGTATATGGTTGGCTATTGTTCGCACCTCCAAAATCTATTTCATTTATGACATGCAGACCGCCCGGAGTTTGATTGCCTTGAATTAAGAATTTAGAAAGAATATCATTACCTATGAACGTTGTTGCTCCATTGTTTTGAGTAATGTTATATTCTGCCATTGCAGGGATAGTATGTGCTGTATCGCCAATAATCCCGTGATGAAAACCTAGTATGTCATTAGGGCTTCGATAGCTTAAAAGGTTTGTTGAAGTTGCCGAACTTTGATAAGATGAACTGTACAGAACCTTAATACCATCATGCCACACCCATACGCTATCATTCAACACCCACGTACCGCCTGAATCCCGCCAAATAGGAATATTATACTTAGTATCTCCGTAAGCCTGCAATAGCCTGAATAGTCGATTATCCAAAGTAGATATAGCTAATAACCCCTCATTCATATCGTCTTTATAGGTCTTAAAATCTAATTCTGACTGATAGAATAGCGTGTACTGCCCGTAGTTTGACGGGTCGGACATCCATATAGTAAATGTGCAAAAACCCTGTATAGACTGCGTTCTGCGTATCTCTTGTATGATTGCCCTAGCGTCAAGGCTAAAGCTGAAAGCCCCGTTACTAGACATTGAGCGGAATATACCCATATATGACGGGTCTCTTGTCCATGTTACAGACGTTTTATCCCAACCGTCAGGCAAAGTAATGTATGATGTTGCCGAGGTAGTAGATACCGTATATGTTGCATTGTCATTCAGGGTAGCAAAATAGTAGTTACCTGCCGCGTCCTGAAAAGACATTTTAAATAAAGGGTCAAAAGCCATGATAGGGTTATCTTAGTTTAAGGTTCTTGTTTTCTCTTATTGCGTCAGCTATGCTCGTATCTTTCGGTATATGCACCCTAGAGCGGAATACACTCTCAACAACTGCCCCAAAACCATCGTCTAACTTATCGCCTAGCACCGCTGTCATCGTCTTAATCATTATGTCATTATTTGCTTGACTTTCCGCCTGATGCAAACCAAATTGAGGCAATGCGGTAATGTTTGCAGTAGCATATTGTATCAGCTTATTCATTGGTATTACATGCGTCCCTAAAGGCTCATTGTACAATGTGCTTTTATTGCTTGACCAGTAAGCAGGCTTATTAGGTGGCGCAATAAGTTCTTTTTCGCCACCGTCACCCGCTATAAACATCGGGGTATGTGTACCCCCGTCAGGAGTACCGTACTTATATTGAGGTATTGGTACGCTAGAGGCTGCCGCTATCTGCGCTGCGCCTACCGATGCTATTATTGCTGCTACTGCGGGATAGAACGGAGCGGTAACAGGGTTAGATAAATAGATAAGTGCCTGCGCTTCCGCTTGTGCTACTGATGCTATTGCATTAGCTATGGCTGCCGCCTTTTCAAACTTAGCCTGCTTTATCTCTATCTGTTGTTTCTCTTTCTCGATTTGGTTCTGTTGCGCCTGCGCTGCTGCTGTAATTCTTGCAATCTGATTATCTTTAGTAATCTGAAAATTAGTAGTAGCCTGTATCTTTTGTATCTCCTGCTCTGTGGATATTCTTAGTTTGCGCTCTTTGATATCAAGCTGCATTTGTTCTTTAGCCAACCTGTTTTCCTGTATCTGCAAAATAGCATCTGCTGCTTTCTTAGCTTCCTCTATGGCTGTGGCTGCTAAATCCCTATATGCTTCTTTCTTTTTCTTATTCAAGGCAAATTCAGCATTTGCTACATCATTGTTAGCCTGCGCCAAATCGTTTTCAACAGACCTTAAATTTATGAGTGCCGCCGTCTGCGTCTTAATAGCTTCCTCTTTTTTCTTTTGGTCAGGGGCTGCATCTACTGCGTTTGTTGCTGAATTATATGCAGACTGCGCAACTGGTAGTTTTTCTCCCGCAATAGCAGCCTCTTGCCTGCCTTTTCTTATGGCGGCTAATTGCGTAGCAACAAACGATCTATTCTCTTTCCCTGCAATCGTTCCTTTGCCACTAATAATGCCAGTAAGCTGATTTAGTAGCCCCGTTTCAGACTTCAATAGCAATGGGGCTGCTGTCTTGTTTATTTGCTCCGATACCTTGCTGAAATAGTCGTTTACTAGGTCTAGCCTGTCTTTGTAGCTGTCCTTATCTACCTGTTTCAGTCTTTCATCTAATTGCCTTTGCGCCTCAATGACCTGCGTACTTTCGGTTATTGTCTGCGCCTGCTGAATGAATTGCGCTTTCAATGCAGTCTTCTTAGCTTCGCCCTGCGCATCAATCGCACCTTTTAGCAGGTCGTAGTCGGGCAGCCCGAATGCCGCTGAGTTCTTTAGTATATCAGCGTTGCCGCTAGATAATGCCGCTCCTGTTGATAAACTACCTGCGTACTGCTGCTGCGTTAGTTCAAACTGTGAATTTTTGCGCTCTTGCTCTCCTATCTGTTTGAGCAATGATAGTAGTTTATTGTAAGTAGCTACGTTGGCATCGCTACCGCCTACCTGCTTAATATACTCGTCCCTGCTTCGCTTAATGTCATTAGCTAGCAGCATGTATTTTGCACGGGTATCATTCACAATCTTATCAATGCTTGCAATATCTTCTTTCTGATTTGCTAGCCTAAACTGCTCCTGAGTTGTAGCTAGTTGCTTTGTTAGTTCTATTGTCTTAGCATCGTGAATGCCACGCACTTTTGCAGCAAATGCAGCCTGCGCTACTTCGCTTTCGTTCTTTTTGTTCTCAATCTCCTGCTGTGTATCTTTTACGGTTTCTCCATACTGCTTAGTAATGAATTTCAGGTTTTTGAACACGGCAATTTGTTTCTCGTCTGCGCTAAGGTCTTTTGTACCCTTAAACAAATCGACATTAAACTGCTCCTGAACTTCTTTTGGCAGCCCGCTATTCTTTACCGCCTTTACCAATATACTAGCATCTAATTGCCCCGTAGTTGGGTTTGATACTGTTGAAGTGTTGGCAATTACTTTATTAAGTTTGTCATATATGGCTAGCTTTTCATTGAGTTGCGCTAGTTCCTTTTGCCTCACAATATCGTCAGCATCCAAAGTTTTCTTTTCATAGTCGTATATTTCACGGTTTATTACTCCGATAGCCTTTAGAAGATTTGCTTTCCTTCTTAGCCCTTCCGCTGATTCATCTGTTGATTCATTAAGTTTTCTTTGTTGTTCTGATAGCTTGTTTAATGCGTCCCCTACGTCAGCAAATGCCTTTTGAATGTCCTTGCCCGACTGAATAGCCCTTGCTTGCTTTTCAATCCATTGTTCAGTCCACTTTATATTCTCCATTATTGAGGTAGTGAACATATCTACCAACTTTGCACCCGCTTCAAACGCAAGGTTGAATATCAGGAAACCCGCTACGCCACGAAGTAAATCACGCTCAATAAACTGCGCTATTTTCTCTCCTGTTTTGCCGAATGCGCTACCATAGTTACCTACGTTCCTTTGACTGTTCCCGATAGCCTTATCTAATTCTTTTACCTGAACATCTAAGGTTTGTATCTGCTTCTGTAAAGCCCCGCCCACCTGTACATTTTCACGCTCTGATTGACTTAAAGCCCTATATCGCTCCTTTAATTGGAATAGGGATTGGCTTAGTTCGTCCATGCTACCCTTAGCCGCAAAGTTTTCCTTCACCTGACTTTTGATAGCAGAAGTGGTGCTGCCTATTTCAACTTTTAATTCCTGTTGCCTACGTGTCCATGTTGCTAGGCTCTCATTGTTTTTATCAACATTGCCTTTACCCTCTACAATATCTTTATTGAGGATTTTTAACTGTTCGGTTACATACCCCAATTCTAGTTTTTGTTGCGCTAGCTTATCAGCGTTTGCCGCAACAGATTGACCATAAGCATTATTAACGGCCTGTAGTTGCGCAGTAGCATCTTTGTTATCTTTTTGCAGGATAGTAAGTTTATCTATTGCCTCCTGCTGTTTATTTATGGCATTAGTAAGCGTGTTTATGCTTTCCGCTCCCTGCAAATCAACCTTTATCGTAATTGCATTACGGTTAATTTGGTTTATCGTTTCTTCTACACTCATTAACCGCTTAATCAGCTTGTCAATGTCGGGGTCAACATTCCCCCACGCTACTACATTACTAATATTATCTGCCATTTGCTTGGTCTTTTAGGGTTTCAATATGTTCAATCAGTCGGGCTTCGAGTATAGCAAAATCCAGTACGCTCATTTGGTCGTCATAGCTGCCATGCTCCACTTTATTTATGTCGAATATCCTTTGCCTGAAATTTGATAGTTTCTGTACATGGGTAAGGTCTTTTGATTTGGTCTTAGCCTTATCCAGTTTTTCAAGGTCTTTCAGTAGCCGCTTGTATGTAACATCGTTTGATATTTCACCCCTGCGCACTTTCTCTAAATCGTCCTCTAAGCTTTCCTCTGTGAACTGGTAGTTGAATTGCTTGTATAGGTTGCGCAATGCTTCCGCTCCTGCTTGGCTGTACCGCTCCCGCATAACCATTGCTATGGTATTTATCAATTCCCTGTGTAGTTCAATTGCTTTGATCTGGCTGACTACTTGCAGATATTCCTTTATTTCAGTATCGCCTTTAGCCTCATAGTATTGGCTTAACAGGTCGGTAAACGCCTCTTTCCTTTCATCTTCGCTCCCTTCGCCTAATACCGACAAATCATTGTCCACGCAGCAGGTTATAAAGTCTTTCAGTTTGAGTACGGCAATAGAAGTAATCAGGTTTGACTTTATCGGCTCATTTTCGGGCTGCTCTATGGCTTCTGTGGGTATCGGCTTACGCTTACCTATCCACGCTACTAATGGCGGGTAAAACGTCTTATATCGCACAGATTGCAGGCAATACTCAATGGCTACTATGCCGAATGGGACAACTAAGTAGCCTATCCAGTTATTCAGGTAATGCCCGACTATAATTGAAATGATGAGGGCTAAAACGACAATGCCCAATGAAATAAAATATTTTCGGCTATTTGGCATGTGAGTATGAAAGTTTTGTAACTTTATAGCGCAAACGATACCCGCCAAAGTAAACCCCTTACGAAACTTGCAAGTAAGCCCCCGATTTCTCAGATTGGGGGTTTTTATTTATATTTGAGGTATGGACTACTCTATTCTTTTGACAATACTTTTTTGCAGCGCATGTGCCGTTATTGCAAATCTGCTTTACCGAATGAAGCAGCTTAGTACGCTAAACAAAATGAAGGACGAACACATTAATACGCTCAGAACTTATGTCGATTTGCTGAAAAAAAGAATAGCAATTAATCAAACCTACTCCCCACCTTCTCGTTGAATGTCGGTGCGATAATGCGCCACACAACACCCTTATTTTCTTCGGTCAGTTCAAATGATTGTAAGTCCCGTTTCTTTAAGTAGCTGCTGATAGTATTACCGTCATTGGCTGTTGTTGGACTATCAAAACTATATTCACTACCACTCACGCTGATATTCATTTCTGCCTGAGTTTCGCCAGTAAGACTATAATCCGTATGGCCAGTATAAACACCACGTTTAATCTTACGTTTACGGTAATCATTGGTATATGGGTTTAATGCTGTTCCCGTACCGCTTACACCTTCTTCATGCTGCTGCTGTACCAATACGCCTACAACCTCTTGTTTATGCTCTAACAGGCACTCTCCCGCTATGTTTATCACATCGGTTTGCAAGACCATAACAGCCTCACGAAATGCGGCTACTGTTCCTGCTTCTGGCATTTACTTACTTTTTGGTTGGCTTAGTTTCCTTTGCAGGTTCTTCATCTTCTTTCGCTTCTACTCCTGTTATGGCTGTGTAGATTTCCATAGCATCCTCTTTGGACTGTCCTTGTCCTTTAGCCCAATTGTAGAAACCCGTGAATGATAGAGATTTCACCCACTCTGCGTTATATGATACTCCGTGAATAGTCATGATAAATAAAATTAAGGTAGCCCCGATATTTCACAGGGCTACCGTTAAGAAAATGGATTAGAATGTATGCAATGCAGCGTTCGGTATTTCCGTAACCACATTTGAGTTAGCTATTACGCCATTCACTACGGAAGGTGCAGCACTCATAAAGCGTACCACATCGCTTGCTGTTGGCGCAACTGCCAGTACGCATTTAACATACCAGTACACCTGTCCCGCTACTGTAATAGTGCTGAATGTTGATGTGCTGATTGTTGCCGCTGCGCTCGTAGTCGTATTGAACGCTACGATACAGGCATTTGTCAACACAGAGGCGTACTGCTCTATGAAGTCTAAGCTGTCCTGTCCGAACTTAATGCCGAGTACCGCTGTTGTAGTAGGAGTAATACTTAATGGTGTGCCGAGGGTAGCAGTCAGGTCAGTAAACACAAGGTTTTGCAGCATCGTGATATTCGAGGCGTTGTAGTTAGCCTGATATATCTTGAAGTTCTGCTCCATTTCAGCAACATCGGTAAGCGTACACTCAACCATGTACTGATTGCCTGTTGTTGTAGTCTGTGGCTTATGGCTTGGGACAAACAACTGTGTAAGGCTGAACGCTTTTGCGCCTGTGCTGTCGTAAGTATTCCACCAGTTACCGTTGCTGTCTATAATGAAGATGTCACCGCCCCAATTGTTGAAGCGTGTCATTTCGATATAGTTGCCCATGTTCTGCATGTACCTGAATGAGAACTTTTTAGGGAAACTGTAAATAGACAGGTTGAATATACCCGTGTCCTCTGTTGAGGTGTCTTTTGTCTTGTCCTCGAACTTATCGAGTTTGGTCAGTGCATACCACCTGCCGCTGCGTGCATCGGCTGTGAATTTTGCGTTTACATACGTTGCGAATGCTGATTGGCTTGCCATAGCAGAAGCAGGTATAATAGTACCCTTTGGAGCGAGTACGAGAGCGACAGGTATGCCCGGCTCTACGAATGCAGGTATGTAGCCTGTATTCCCTACGTTTACATAACCGTTGAGGTTATCATTATTGTATGTTCCCATTGTTGATAGTGTTTATTTGGGTTTTAAAAAAGGGTTTGTTACGTTAAATCGGTAAAGGTTATTGTTACGAAATCGCCATCCTGAAAGCCTGTCGGGTCGCCTGTTTTTGTCCATCCACCTGTCGCCCTGTCAAAGTCAGGCACAGATACATTCTGCTCGTTATACACAAAAGGATACTCCATGTTCTTATACGCTAAGTAGCCATTAGTATCTCCATCCCGCTTAGGTGTCAGCACATTAGTTGGTGCGTATTCCTGCTGAATGAACTGCCCGTTACCAACCGCAATAAGCAATGAAGGGTCTGGGGTAGTCTTTATGTATAGTACGATAGAGCGTTGCATTGGTACAGGTTGCCTTTGTGCCGCAGGCGATGCGTTCTCGTTCGGGTTGTAATGAATTTCAAGTAATATTTTAAAGCAAAACTTAGGGTGCATGTCCTTATTCAAGGTGTCTTTTTTCTGCTCTCCGCTGTACTTATCAAGCACTTTGTCAACATCTTTGATAACGTCCTTTACCGTCCATGTACAGCCATTGAACTGTATGAAGTTGATAACGCTGTTTACAAAAACATCGTCAAGACGTTGCCCATCCGCATCTGATATGCCTGCTGGGGTAATCTTAGATAAATCGACAAAGAACATCAACTCGCAATTTGCTGTGTAGTCCCCGTTCTTCTCCTTTTTAATCGGATCAACAGAGCCGAAGTACGACAGCATTGCCAAAGTATCCTCAAAGAACATTCCACCTCTTACGCTTGCACCCTTACCATCTGTGTACTGGTCGCTACCAAAGTATTCGGGTATGTACCCGCTTCTTTCGTTATTCCTGTACACTCTGCCGTATGACCTGTATAGGTCGGGCGTAGTCGATAACCCGCTTAATACTAACTGCCATTCATATAGCCTCGTTTGTAAACGCTGAATATGAAAGTCTAATCCGTATGGTCTTGGGAGGGTTATGTTCATTGGTGGTTAACTTAAAATCCGACAGTATTACCGTCAGTCTTTTGAAACGTTGATTTCACCCGCCTCATTTCCCTGTCTATCTGGTTTTTCAGACCTTCAACATAGGGTATGTCCTCGGCAACTTTTACGCCATTTAACTGAGCGTATAGCTCTGGCAATTGTGCGATAGCCTGCACCGCTCTTTGTGTACCATTTGTCTGATAGCTAAAGATTAAGTTCTTGACTACTCTCGCAGCCATAACAAGACCTAAAAACTCATCAAACAAACCTGCTTTAGCCGCCTGCACTATGTTATTGGTAGCATCTACATAAGTAGTTACCTCCACATTCATACCGTAGGTGAGGTTATTTGCCCCGATATTATTACGCTGAAAGTTTTGATTTCCTTGTGGGTCTATCCAAAGCGGTGCGCTATAAGACCAGATACTGCAAGGGTGAAACACGGTATTGAATATCGGATAGTAAACAGCTTGGCAAGTACCCAAATCAGCCTGATAGTAACCGAAGTAGAACAGTCCGCCCTTATTCACAGCAGGGGTTAGGTAGTTCATTATCGCATCGGTTGACAAATCAATAATAACCTGCTCATAAGGTGATACTGTTACGCTTTTCGTGTAGATTGGCGCAAGTGTCATATCATTGTACAGGTACATATTGAAGGTCTTAGCCTCTGTAAAAAACAATTCTAAAGAGTTCATCTTTATCGCATGGTCACCCGCTGCAATAAGTATTTTAAGACCTACAAACTGATTGGTATTAGGTACAGGCTGAGGGTATAGTATCGTATCGCCACGCTCGAAAACAAGTTTAGCAGGGTCGATTATCTCTGGTGCGGTATAGATAGAGTTAAGGCATTGGAATACAATCGCTCTTTGTTCGCTTGCAAGGTAATCAACCAACGTACCAGACTGAGGGCGCATAGCATCTAAGACCGCCGTATCACATAACGGGTGGAAGTCCTCAAAGTATCGCAGGCTTTCACTTGCAATACTCTGAGAGTTCCATAGTACCCTGTTTTTCAGGGCATCATATACCTTTACTCGGTCTATCCCGTTAGTAACTGTCATTGTCGGTTAGGTTCTTAGTATTTATAGCCTACTGTACCTGTGTAACTTGCTGTGCAAGTGCCTGTGGTTATTGCTCTCATCTGGTAGTATTGGAAAGGAACCGCACCTACTGGAACAGCCCATTTGTAATGAGCCGAGCCATCTGTAATTGTTGCTGATGCTCCCTGACAACCAGAACAGGTAGTTGTAATACCTGTGAGCGTTACCCAATTGGTATTATCCGTGCTGCCCTGCAATACTGCTGTACCTGCCAACGTGCCTGTAATCTTTGTCATAGACAAATCAAACACCATAGCATAGTTGCTGTTCAAGGTCATACGGATATAACCTGTGTCAGCATTGGTCAGCGTATCAAGCCTGCCAGAGGTAACAGGTGTAATAGTGCCTGCAACCACTTTGTTGATAGTACCTGTTGTTGAGGTAAACGGCGTATATGTACCGAATGAACCCCTTACCTGCGCTTCTGCGCTATATCCGATAGCTATTAAAGCTATAATTGCGATTAACTTTTTCATTTTGATAGTTATAAGTTTTGAGTTAAACAATTACGGCATGATAGCGAACTGATAAATAGGAGTTTCGCCAGTATTCGACAACTGCGAAGTGATGAAAGCAGCGGTAAAGCCTATCTGCCAGTTCTGTGTCTGTGACTGTGCGTAGCCGTAAGAACCTGATGTATCAGATTGGTTGTTCCATCCGAATATCTGGTATTCCAGACCATCGTACTTATCGTCACCGATAGTGCCATAACCACCGACATACTGATCGAAGGATTTAGAGAAGCCCGGAGCATAGTAGTTAGCAGGCATCCACGGAACGAACGCAAACGCATTCTTAGGCATAACCAAAGCCGTACCATTCGTGTATTCTGTCTGTATTGCTACCTCTGTACCTAAGTTCAAATCTTCCCAGATATTATCGAAGTAACCGCCCGGAGCAGGTGCTGTAGGGGTTTTCGCAAACTGGTAGTTCAGGTTAGTGGCGTTCATTGTGCCTTGTGCTGAACTGAACTGGAAGTTAGGGTAAAGGATTGGGTCAAACAGGGCATCGTAAGTAGATGCGCCATAGCTTGACTGCCTCATAACAGAGGTCATATCAGCGTATGGGTTCTGTCCGCTTATTTCATAGCAGGCATTGCCGCTGTTGAAGTTTGCATTCAGGATGTTCGATACACCCAAAGGCAGAACGGTAGTACGGTTGCTGTAAAGGTTAGAAGTCAACCACTCACGAATACGGGTACGGATATTACGCATTGCCTGTTTTGCCTGATTGTCAAAAATCTGGGCGAACTGGAACACGTTATCAAGACCTGAAACGTTGTAGGTTGCAAATGTTTCCGTGAATGACACGAAAGTTAACGGTATCTGTACAGAACTGCCGAGCGTACCTGTTGGCTGTGTAGTCATACCTGTGCCACCTGTTGAGGCGATGCGGTTGAACTGGTAGCCGTAAACAGGGCGTTGTGTAGATTTCTTAATGGAGTTGATATCCATTACTCCCTCGAAAAACTGTTGGTTGTTGAGGGCATACGATAGTACGGCTGTATCGAGTTCACGCACTTCATTTGCGGCAAGACCAGCACGTACACGACCCTGAAAGCCTAAGAGGGCTGAGTCAGCATAATTCGCTAAAGACATTGTTAGGTAAATTGATAGGGTAAAAGATGTTATTTATATGTGAGGTACAACCTCGTGCATAAGCGGTACAACCGTTCAACTTGTGAGGTACAACCTCGGAGAAGTGAAGTATAAGTAAGGATGCTTTGACTTATACGAAAACAAAAGTAAAACTACTTATTGAAATAAAAAAATAAATTGTCCGATTTTTGAGGACAAATGTCCGATACTATAAATCAAACCCAGTACACCACCTATCAACTGTGACTTCTATTGGGGTTAGAGGCTCTATTAACTTGTACCCTGTTTCGTACCCGCCCGTTTCGTAAACCTGCCCTGTTTGATTATCGGCAAACTTTACCTCTCCGCCAACTTTAGCAAACTTTAAACGGCTGCGTAATATTTCATCTTCTGTTGGCTGCTTAAAATGTCCGTGAGTTCTGTAATATTCAAGGGATTCCAGAATGCTTTTTGCTATGCCCATGTTCACTTTATCAAAGAATGTAAAAACATTTCCGTTGGTCAATTCTTTATCATGATTTAATGGTTCACGCATAACACAAATATACTAAAAAGGGACGGTAAAAACCGTCCCACGCTTAGCCTATGAAAAAAGAAAACATCGTTACGCTGCGTCCTGCGCATGGTTAACCTGCAATGTGGTCAACTCCTGCATATACTGCGCCCTTTGTGTCGGGTCTGTTCTGTCGTACTTCTCGTTCAATGATGCAATAGCCTTATCATAAGTAAAGCCCTTACCCTGCGATGTGTTATGACCTGCCGCATTGGTTGAATGATGGAACTGCCTTGATTTGTCGTTATTATCGGCAGACTTTAGCCATCCGTCATTGCTCTTGTAGGTTTCGGCTATCACTTCGGCACGATCACGTGCTTTCTCCAACGTGTCTTTTACGGGTTGACCAGACTTTTTATCAATGATAGTACCGTTTTCACCCAATTCGTACAATCTTTCGATACGTGCCACATGTTCCTCTGTGGTCAGAACAGGGTTAGCGTCCTTCGGTATCAGCTTGGCGTATTCGTCAAACCTTTCACGCTGTTTGTATTTGCTCTCCCAATCTTTAGCCTTACCCTCATATTCGGGTATCACTTTCTCTTGCAGGTTTTTAATGCTTTCCTGCAATTCCTTCACCTTCTGGGCTGGCTCAATCTTAGCTTCTTCGATGGTCTTTTTCTGGATTGCCTCGATAACTTTCTTATGGTTCTTAGCATCGGTAGTGGATAGCCCTAAAGCCAATTCCTCATTAAGTTGCTTACCAAATATTTCTGGATAGGCTTCTTCATGCCCCTTCTTTACGTTGGCTTTCAGTTCTGCTATCTTCTCATCGGTCAGCAGCGTACCCTCTGGCAAAGCAATATCAACCTCTGCCTCATCGGTAGCGGCTTTAATCAATGCCTCTGGGTCAATGCCCAACTGTTTTAACCTGTCTTTCTGCGCTTGCTTTAGCATATTGATAGTTTTTAGTTAGTAGTGTTGTTTGTTTTTATGTTGAGTTTGAAGTTATGGTTTATAACCTGACCGTTATGTAGTACAGGCTCCCATGCACATTCGCATGATAAACGCTGACCATCGCTCACCGAACCTTTAGGGAAACACCATACAAAATGGTTTGGACTACCTGCCTGCCTCCAATCGGTTGCACCATTCATCTTAGCCGCTCCCGCTTCTGTTGTTCTGATAGGGCGCACCATTTTTACAACCTGTATGCCTGTTGCATAACCTTCTGCTCCTTGACCCATTCTTGCAGGGTGCGTGGATGGTCTGTTTCCCATCGTAATATCGATTACCCACAATTCAAAAGGCTGCTGTAATGGGCTTACTCCTGCAAGCGGTACATTCGGCTTACCTATGCTGTCTGTTTCTACATGCTTAACCGCTTTCCTGTTCTCTTTGCGGTTCTGTATCATTGTTTCCAATACCTCTGGCGTAACTTCAAGCGATACGCTTTGGTTTTCTTCGAGTGCTTCTGTTGTCTTTTTTGGACGTGACATATATTTGTGTTTGGTTATGAATGTTTTGGAATTAATCGGTAGTTTATGAATAGCTGACCATCGTCATTGCCAAATATTATCTCTATACCCTCTTTTGATATGTGCTTATAAATACCGCCACTATGCGGTAACGGTTCACGGAAGCTAAAACCATCATGATACTTTTGCGGTACATAACCTGCTATTACATCGTGCGTTTCTTCTAATTTCATTAACTCTTTCTCTATTTCGCACGCTGCTTTAGCCAATGTTTCACTCCTGAATGAAATACATTTGATTACTGAGGGTGCTGTTGTTACGGTGCAAGGGGTATTATCTATTATTATCATGCTGCTGATTTTACTAAGTCGCTCATTTCGTACCCATTGATATTTACGGTTGTTTCAGGGGTTTCGCCCTGCCCTTTTAACTGCGCATATCTGCCCGCTAATCCGTGTACCGTGTAGGTCTGCCCTAAGTGCGATTTATCCTGCGCTCTGTCTTTTTTCACCGTTACTTTATCGCCCAGATTGAGCAATTGACCTGCCGCATTAAAGATTAGTGTATCAGCGTCCGTATCTTCTTTTACCCTACCTAACACATACTCTCTTAGGTCGGTCTTTACACGTTCTTCAAGACCATCGTCAGGCAACATAGCAAAGTATTCATTGGTCAATGTCGCTTTCCAATCATCAAAAAATATCTTTTCGAGTTTGTTTATTTGCGGCACATCCCATGTTATTACCTCGGCAATCTTATCATGATAGAACGGTTCTGCAATGAATAGCGTATGATACTTTCGGTACTCAATCGGGTTATTGGCGTACTTATTTTCTAAGAACTCCATAGTCAGGCTGTCCAACTCCGATTTAGTCGCACCGCCTGTTCTTGCTTTAACCAATCTTTCAAAGGTTGCATCTGGGCTTTCGATCATGTACCTTGTACCGCCCAATATGCCGCTATCTATATAGTTGTTCTCGTACTTGAATTGCCCCATGCCGTCAGCGTACCACTTCATGATACTTGAATACCACATGGTGAACTCTGCCAGTTTATCAAACCTCGGCTGTTCATTCTGTTGCGCTTCATAGGCTGTGCCTGATACGTTGCCGCCATGTCCCGCAGGTTGTACGCTACTTGTACTGCGAACGAAAGACACACCCCAGATAGTATGTTCAAATACATTCTCCCATGAACTATTGGTTTCTTCCATGTACCGCAATGCTTCAACATCGGCAGGAACTTGACCCATTGGTGGCGTAGGAATAGACTTATTGGCATCATTGCGATAGTCTATGATAAGTACGTCCTCATGCTGTTGTGCGGGTAGTGCGCCTGTACCTTTACACTCTGGGCAAGTATCACTATCAATCTTTTTATGACCGCTACAAGTCGGGCAGGTCTGCCGTTGCATCCACTCTTTAGGATATGCAGAACGGGAATAAGACACATTATAAAGCGACCTGCTGAATATGATTTGTTGTAGTATTTCGACTACGCTATCGAGCGGGCTACAATAAACAGTATCTTCACAGTCTGTACTTGCACCTACTATATTCGATACCACAATGCCCGGTACGCCCATAAATGCGAACGGGTTAGGTATTACCGATATTATCTCTGGTTCACCTACATTATCCCATCTTACTATTCTATCGTAGCTATCGCATACAACACGGAATATCTTGTTGGTCTGGTTCTTTTTGCTATCCTTACTGGTTGGTGGTGCTACAAGTTTACCCGATACATCGACTGCTAATATCTTCGCTCTTATATCAAGCTGCGCAATCTCTTTCTTTGTCAGGCTGAATACAACGTACTCAGGTTTGCGCCCGTTCAACTCATAGTCATATATCTGGTGTATGGATTTAAAGCACGGGTACGGGTCGCCATAGTTATTCAGGTCAAGCCACGACAAACCCTCTGGGTCATAGTCAAACATCGGTTGAATGTTCTGCTTAATGTAGTCTTTGAGCGATTGTGTACCACGGCAGCGGGATAGAAATAGTTTAAATTCCTCTACCAGATTCATGTTTGCCATAGTATAGGATTCAACACCGCCCTTCGCTGTGTAAATCTTATTTCTGGGAGCCATAACACGGGCAATAACATCTTTATTCGATAATGCCATGTTGCGCCTGCTATCCGTGTATGTCTTACGCTCAAACGACTTGATCGGCTTAATGAGGTCGTCATTGCCTATGCCTGTTACATGCGCTTTCAGCACGGTTGACCGTTCCCGCTTCTCCATGATAGAGGCTTTATTTGGGTTGGTCTTGACTATTATTTTTACTTGTTCGTCTGATAGTGTCATTGTGAATAGGGTATTATTGGTTACTTACCTGCAATCTTCTCCCGTGTCCATAGCTTGTTGGTTACGCTATCCCTTGCCTCCGTGAGTAGTCGGGTACATTCGTTATGCAGGTTATATATCGGCTCGATTGCTGTCAGGTATGACGGTAATAGGCTCACATATTCAGCGTTAACTATACGGTCACTAAATATCTTATTCGGCTTTGTCTGCAATATGATACTGCAAGCCTTTTGAACTACACCGATACCCCACTTATCGACAGGCTCATTAATTATGCCTTTGTATGTTTCCATATCCATAGACATGCTGATAAAGTCAACATCTTCAATGCTGCTCATTAGCATATCTTTCAGGGATGCGGGTATCATACTGCCATCAACCTTAATAGCTGCAACCGCTTCGCCCATCATTTTAGGGTAATCAGCGTGTTGCATTAGCTTCTGTCTTTGTTCTGGTGTTATTTGTATCTGCATAATCTTATAAATGTTTTGCGAGTAAATCAACGGCAATTATGGTAACAGCAACTAAATGAACGAGATAGAAAACGCCCATAAGTACAGAAGCCATGAGGTGTTCTATTTGGTCGGATTTACACAGTAGCGCATCTTTAACCTTGTAGCCTCTGAATATTATGTTGAAAAGAACAGGGATTAATAAAATAACGCTGATTACTATATAGTATGCTATTATTAGCTTACCCAAATCATCCACACTACCGCTTGCCGCACCTATCGAATGGTGACTTGTTATGATTGGTATAAAGACTGGCATAGGCATACTTGTTATCAGTTGATTTATCATAATCTTGTTTTATCTTTCACGGTAAACGGTGCATTCAGGGTCAATCATCATTTCATTCTCCACTACTAATGTTACACAGTCCTCGGCATCATCATGCGAATTATTACCCGCTGCCATGTAGTTTCTAAGGTGCTTGGAGAATTGAGGCCATCTTGTTTCCCAATCAACAGGGTAGTATATCATATTCTGCACATCGGCTGCCTTAGTAAATATCCTTACATGCTTATTATCTTTTTGATGAAACCAGTTAATAGCTGTTTTGGTGTTGCCCAACTCCCTACATATTCGCTCCACGTTCCTTGCAAAACCTCTGCCGCCATTGTTACTCTCAATTCTACAATCATCAACCTGATTTATAGTTAGCTGTTTCGCCGTCTGCCCCTCGGTTACCTCCATACCCAATGATGTATAAAGCACGTCTAAAACATAGTAACCAGACTTAGTAGGCGAATAAATAATGCTGCATAAAAAGTCTTCACCAGTATCGGCTGTATCTATTACCGCTCTTTTCTTAACCGCATCGTGCGGCAACTCCTGATACGTTTTAAAGGTCTTGTATAGCCTGCCCTGTATAGGTACTGGCTTTTGCATGTGCTGCCGCTCAAATACTACTGGGTTTCTCGCTTCTAATATCCTTAGTTCATCAATAGTATGTTTAAAAGGCCATAGTGCCGTACCATCATCTTTGATACTCGGCAAGCTAACGACTGTCCACTTCTCGCCTCTGTTATCTTCGCCTGTAAGATACCCGCACAAATCACGTTCATGCAGTCTTTGCATAATGATAATGATAGGGGTATTCCTGCTATTGACACGGTTGCTTATGGTGCTGTCAAACCTGCTATTAACCCGCTCTCGCTGTAATTCGCTGTCTGCGTCCTCTGGCTTAATCGGATCATCGATTATCAGCGCACCACCGAATTTCTTGTTATCTGTGATTTCAAAGAACTCTTTTAGGTCTTTATCTTCGCTTTCTTCCTCATCTACTCGTCCCGCACCAAAGCCTGTTACTTGTCCCGCTGCACTTGTGGCATATACCCCGCCACCTTCCGTTGTGTACCACTTCTTTTTGGCTTTACTATCTTTCTTTATCTGCACCCACGGGAACATCTTTTGATATTCTTCCGTGCTTACTAAGTCTTTGGTATCTTCTGAGTTATCGAGTGCCAAATCATCTGAGTAAGACAAATGAATGAACTTTGCTGCGGGGTTTAGTGCTAAACCATGCGCAATAAAGTTCTTAACAGCTAATTCGGTTTTACCATACCTCGGAGCAATATTTATAATGAGCCTTGTTATTTCACCCGCAAATACCCGCTCTAATACCTCGGATATTATTTTGTGATGCTCGCCAACTACAAATTTTCTGTTATGCCTGACCTTGAAAAAGTATCGGGTAAACGTAAGAAACTCAGGCTTTAAACACCTTGCACGGGCAATTTCTATTACACTTGGGTCGCTTAATGTCATATCCCATCTTCAAGAGCCTTGTTTATTTCCTTAGCATTCTGCAATGCTACATTCAGGTCAATCGCACCACCATTAGCACCAGTATGCTCTATTCTGTCCTTGAACATGCCTAAGTGCTTACCAATAAGTTCGGTTGATTTGTTTGCCCCGTTACTGTCAAACTGGTACTCTCCCGTTCCTTTCAGTTCTTTAGAAACGTAGTCGAACTCTTTTACTTCCTCCTGCTGCATACATCTGTCTGAAATCTGCATGAGCCTGAGCAAAACCCAATCTTGGTTTATTTGCAGCTTTTCGAGCCTATCGGCTTGTAGTTCCTTAACGCGCGCGTAGACGTTAGCATTCTTTAGCAGCCTACACCCTTCAACACCTGCGGAATCTTCTGAATACCCTGCTCTTATTGCCGCTTGTGTAGCGTTCAAATCAATTAGGTATTCTTGGCAGAATTGTTCTTGTTTCGGGGTAAGTTTTGCCATTCAATTAAAGTTTAACGGCTTATAGGATAGGTGATAGATGATGGGTATTATAAGGGCTGTTTGACATTTGTCCGATTTGTTCAGCCATTTGTCCTGACAAAACTAAATAACATTATTAGATTCACCAAATTTATTTTATTAGTTTGGACTAATTTTAATTGTTAGGCATAAAAATAGGGTTCTCGTGGTCGGTTGAACCCCAGAACCCCTAACAAACTGATGTTTTTGCGCTTGCTGTCAAAACAGAGACAATGCGAAACTTACAGGTATTTTTCGGTGTATTTAGTTTTTTACTTGGGTTGTAATCCGTTCCTATAGGGCAACCCAAGACTTTTACGGTATGTGTCCCCGTTCTGCCTTCCTGTCGGCTTGTTCGCAATCGTTGTATGTAGAATGTTGATAGAGGTTATAGTTGCGGTGCTTCAAAGTTATGGATTTATTTTCAAAACAGACTTTGTAGGGTTTTGAGGCATGGTAATTGGTTCTGCCTCAATTTGCATCAACTCGCTATCGTCAAATGTCCCATGACATGAACATACATACCACCTACCAAATGCGCCATCCCATTCGCCAACACTCCACTCTCCATTGAGTAGCTGCACTCTATAATATCCGTCTTTTCTTTTCATATTTGATAGTTTATATTTTATTCCCCCACATTTCCAAAAAAGCTGGCTTAGTCGGTCAACCAATTATGACTTATCGTATCGGGGCTTAGTTCTCTTTCGATCCTGCGCTCGTCAATCTCGGCGAAGTCGGTAGCCTTTAATATGTAACCGTGCGTATCATAGAATACGAGAAAAAGCGGATTCCACCTCATAATGTCCCATGAGTCAATATTTTCATATCGCTTAACCCAGTAATAACCCGCCTCTCTTTCTTTCCTCTCGCTCATAGTGTTTGGTTTAGTGTGTTATGAAACGTCATTACCGTTTTTATCTACCCATCTGTCGCTCCACCTGCCCATCTTCATATCAATTACGGTGCGTCTTACTTGTGTATGTCCTTTTTCTTTGTGCATTCTTTCGGTACGCATTGAATCAAATACATCATACTCACTTCGCTTCTTACTTAATGGCTTTTTGGCTAAATAAGCCATCCCGAACAGACCCGCTGCGATACCTGCGAAAAACACTATCAATCCTATCATATCGTTAAGTTTCCTTTTCAATCCATTACATGCACATCATCGTGCGGGTATGCAAATAGGCATTGGGTGTACCTGTTCAAAGTAATCTTCGGGGCATGGGCTTAATTCTTCAAACCGCAAAAACTCGCCATTCTTGAATAGTACGATTTCCCAATTAGACCACCTATCACACTTTGCATAGTAGTAATTGCCGTCTTCGTATGTTTTCTTATCGCTCATATCTCTAATTTTTCGGTGGGTGAATTTCTGCCCAATATTCAACATCTACTCCGTCCTCTCCGTTATCAGTCCAATAGTTGCCATCATCTGAATAGTTTAAATAGGCGGTACTGGCATAACCGAACCGCATCCATACGAATACAACATCTGATAAATTAGTATCAGGGTTAAACCTTTCAGGCAGCCTCTCATCAACGCTTATCCAGTTCATGTGTTGGGGTTAAATGCTAATAGAAAAATGATATATGCCGTCTTCGTCAATGTAGCTTTCTCTTTGCTTTACAGGCGGTTTTGGCTTGTCAGGCACGAGCAAATGTAATGTTCTGTCCGGTTGCCCTCCATCGGGATAAGTTACACCATCCACCATAATTCCCCGCTCGTAAAAGTCGGGGCTGCTTATCGTATAATCAGTTGGCGGCTGTATGTTAGAAAATGCAGCCATTCGCCTAAAGTCGCTTACCTCCATCGGTGAGCCTATTCTTATTTTTACACTTCTCATAATCTCAATTCATTTTACAAAGTTACGGGCAGGTCTGAGCCTGTTAAAACGTAGTATAGGTTTTGCAGTTGGTGCAGGTATTTTAATCTGTAGTCGCACTTTGCAACCCAACCGACAGGAGTGTTAAAAGCCCAAAAATATTTTTCCGCCGACTCTCCTGAATAATAATATCTATAAACTTCACCATACTTAAAACATGTGCCATCTTTCACAAACCCGCACTTCACCAAAAGTTCAGCGTCAAGCGGGATGGGGTGAACGTTTTGCAGGTGGATTATCAGAATATCGTCAAGACCTTCGAGCGGATATAATTTCCTCGCTCTTATCTGCTCCTGATATACTTCTAACACTTCGACTTCATCATAGTCGGCTAATACGTAGTTTCCTATTCTTAACTGTTTACTGTCCATATCATATTTCTATTGTGCGTCCGAGTGGGGTTAATTTTTCCTTAGTTCAATTTCTGCCTCTTGCAGTCCTGCGTTTCTTTTTATGTGCAAAAACATCTGATACCCTATATCTATATGTTGTTTAAGGGTAGCTATGGAATAGAAAGAGTAAACGGTAAATTCATAAATTTCTGGCTGCTCAACATGTGCCATCCTAAACCCAAGAGCATACGCACCATTTTCATAATCTTGCGCCCTATACCGTGTTCTATAGCTCTCAACACACACAAAAGGCAATTCAAGTTCGACCATCTTGTTAGTCAGCCAATCTTTCAGATAGTTCAGCGTTATTCGGGGCTTTACTACCTTCTTCTGCGCTTCACTTAGCTTTTGCATGGGGGTGTGGGTTATGCGGCTTTACGTCCTTTAAATTCCCAATTACTATGCCATGTATTTTTAAGCAATCCAGTAGGCAAGTATTGGTTTATTATTTTAGCTTCTCTTTTCTTATTTCGGGTAATTTCAATTAGTTCAATCTTAGGTCTAATGTCGTTTTCAAGCAATGAAAATATATACCTTTCTATTTCAGTTCTTTTCATTTTACATGACCACAAATGCCGCTTCAATCGCAGGTTTAAATCATCTTCTGTTCTGCCGATGTAAAATGTTTCGCAAGTAACAGGGTGTACTAATTTGTATATCTTATAGACTGACATTTTACAAAGATACTAATTATTATTTACCAAACAAATTATTTTATAATTCGCATAAATATTTTATCTTCGCAACATAAACAACAAAACAGACATGACAAAAACAGTAAGTACAGATAAGCGAAAAAATAACGGTGGTCATAAGACCGCAGGTAGGAAAGCAATAACCGATAAGAAAGTGCCTGTTCAATTCTATGCGAAAACAAGCGATATAGAATTAGTAGGTGGCATGGATGCGGCAAGAGAAATCAGCAAAGATGGTTTTGAAAAGATTGTTGCAACTACAATTAAAAAAAGAATTAAAAAATAATTTGGTACTATCAAATTTAGTTGTACATTTGTTGTAACAAAACGAAAAAGAAATGAAAAAAGTTACAGTAGCTACGATAAACAAAGCATTAAAAGAAAGAGGTTACAAGGTGCGTGTAGCTAACGGCAAAGGTTACCACTATGTTTATAGTGACGATACCGAAACTGCTGAATTGCTTGCTAGGAAGTTCACTACAAGCATCTATGTTACCCATGCAAATAAAATGACCGTTGACGCATGGATTAAAGATGTTGATATGATTTTGAATAGCGAGAATGACGACTAAATTTTATTCAATTCACCATCGGCAATGAAGCCGAGATAAAAATAGAAGTATGAAAGCTGCATGTCCATTTTGTAAGGCGAAGGAAACAGATATAAGGGGGGAGGGCTGCTGTAATTGCGACCACTCCGGCATGGTTCCAATAGGAGAGGCTTATATATTTAAAAATGCCGAACAGGCTAAGAATCACAACCCTGAAATCGGGTACATTGATTTGCTTTATAATAGGCAGCATGGTATGCCTGATAATTACCAACCATTTTAACCCGCAACAGCGATAAAATTTAAAAGGTATGAAAAAGAAACCGATATACACGATACATTTTTGCAGTTCAAAGCATACAGTTTCAGGTACTGGATTATGCCCCGTAAAAGCTAATGATGAACAAGAGGCAAAGACAAAGTTTCTTAAGAAATATAAGGACTTAAGCGAAGAGGACAACATACTTTCGTGCGAACTGCTCGATACCGACCACAAACAATATAGCAGGCTTTCAAGTCACGCAATTTAACCCCTACCCACCAAATTAGAAAGATGAAAAAGAATAAGACACATAAAAACAAGATAGTAATACAAGATTATGTATTGCAGATGGATGGCGGCACAGAGCAAGAATTGCCTGAAAAGTCGCATATACGGTTTGAATTTAACGGCTATAATATAGTTGTTGAAATGGTTGATGAGGGACTATCGGTTCGCAAGACCGCCATTAATCATAATATCACTTCTGACCAAATGTCTGTATTGCCAAAATATGCCAATCAACTTATTATCAACTAACCACCCATGAGCGAACAAACGAAGGTGAGCGAAGCGGAATACCTAACAGCATTGAAGGTTGTAGCAGAATATAGAAGGCAAAATAAAATGCCTAAAGCGACTGCTGCAAAAAGCCATCATTTCGTTATTAAAGTTCTTTTCGGCGGATTTATGGTTACGAGCAAGACTTACAACTTTACTAAGTTTAGGGAGAATAATATTGATGAGATGATGTGGATTGAGTGGATTAAGGATATATCGAATCAAGATGGATGGCTCGAAATAGGAACTCACGATAGTTGCCGCCCAGACGATAAATCAGAAGAATTGAAATCAATACTTAGCAAGTATTTTAAAAATAGCACTTTTGAAATTAACCAATAGACCACCATTTAACCAACAAGAGATATGGCGTACACGACTGATAAGTTAGCTAAATTGGTTTATGCCGAAAAGGTGGGCTTAGGACATAAAGAATCAATAGTTGCAACGTACCATAATAAGGGAGTGCTGATTAATAAATATTGGGAGTACAAAGGTCACCACCAAAAGAAATTGGACACGGTATTTATGCGTGAAGGTAAAATATATCAAGGCGCACACATGACACCGAGTAAAATCATAGGAACTTATACTGAATTAAATTAACCAACAAGAGATATGGAAAGCATAGACATAAGAGATATGATGTATGGCGGTTCGGGATATGTTGACCTTTACGGCAACCCCGTATCGAGAAATAGGCTCGAATATAGGTATTCATACGAACCGTATGTTACGCACAGGATGGGCAATAATGACCAGATAACCTACTCTGCATACTCCGACAGGCTCATGCAATGGGATATGACCAAATTTAATAAATGCTGCCGTGAGGTATGGAACAATGAAGGTCAGTATTTTGATAATAGAACACCTATGAGCATCGAACGTTTTTTGCAGCTATACTATGATGCACCTAAGCTAAAGCTGATTGTAATAATGGAAGGTTGTAATGTAAGTAATGGCTACCCGTACTGGATATTCCACTTCAACAAATAACCCCGCTACAAGCCGCCGTAACGGTTAAAAGCCGATTGTAGCCCCTTTCTCGTTCGCTTAGTATAAGTGCTTGCCGTAGCAGGGCTGATACCTAAAACGTCCGCTATCTCATTATCATTATAGCCCATTTCGCCAAGAAGCGTACCGCATGTATGGCGACCTATGTGGGTAGTGATGTGCTTTTTAATCTTCAACTGAATAGCCATTATCTTTAACAGGTTATTCGTTTCGCTGTCCAACTTATAGACAATCTTGCTATCCCGCACATAATCTACGATCTTGCCAAGTCGGGTAAAGACATTCAAGGGCAGATATACAGGCTCTCCGTTTTTCTTTGCCCGTACTTTCAGGCTTCTATCCTTTACCAGCTTTTCTACACTGAAACGCCCCCAATCTGAAAACCTGATACCAGAATAGCACTCTATGAGAAAATAGCAGGCAACCGTCTTTAAACGGGCATTGTAGTCAAATTCGCCATTGTAGATGCTATTGGCTATAAGTTCTGTTTCATCTAAGGTCAAGTACGGACGTTCGGGGGCTTCGTAGGACGGGAAAGTATAGCCCGCTATATTTTCTGTTTTTATCTTGCCCATTGCTACCGCTTTGTCGATAACTTCTTTCAACCGCTTCATTTTAGAATTCTTAGTAGTAGTAGCGCATTTAAGGCTCATTTCATACCCTTCTAATAGAGTAGTGGTAATGTCGGAGAAAAGGACGTTAAGCCCTGCGTATTCGCCGAATTTGCGCTTTTCTATCATAAAGTGTTCTATGTAGTCGGGGGAGCATGAAACAGACCTGTATCGTATGTGATTATGGTAGAACTCCAAAAATTCACCGTCCGAGGTCTTAGGCTTCAATACATTTTCAATGTATGCCTTTGTGAATAGTACGCCCCTGCGCAAATCGTCTTTAAAAGTATCTTCAACCTCGTTCTTAGATTTGGCAATCTGGTCATTGATAAGTCGATAGTCCTGAAAGCCTTTTAGCACGATCTCGTTTTCTTCGTCCCAGAACTTTTCAGGCACTTTATATTTAGTGGTCTTGTATAGCGGCTTATAGGTATCGGGTACATACACTTTGACCTTTATGTAACCGTCAATATCTGATGCGTATTTCTTAACTAAAGCCAGTTTAGTAGTAGGTATCTTGCCCATAGTGTAAAAAGTGTATTGTTGGTGTGCGGAAAGTGTGATGTTATCGGTACAGTTTAACCCAGTTTATCCCACTTATGCCCAGTTTTACAAACATACAGAAAAGCCTTGAAACAAAGAAGGGATGCGGAAACCCGCACCCCTGTTACCTTTCGGCTCTTTTTACTTTATGATCCCGTTGGGAAATTATTTAGCGTTGATTATCAATTAGTTACAAAATAGTGTATTGTTTTCATGGTGAAAGTAGTTTTTAACTTGCTCCATGAGCGCAGGTGCTGCATGGATTGTATGGGCTTATTCTGCCGTGTTCGTTTACAAGCAGCGGGCTACAGGTTAATGACGCTACGGTTCTTTTTTTGTTGTTTCATGTTTATGCGATAGCACCTCTCTTGCTAAATCGGCATTGGTGAGGGCAAGAACCTCATTTGCGTTGGCAATCTTTTCAATAGCATTGATTAGTCTGTGCATGTCTGTTTCGGATTTAGTGGACGACAAATCTAATCCGTTTGTTAATTGGTTGTTATTATTTTCTCCAATTTTTGTTTTACTACTTTGATTATCAATAGTTTGCCGTTTGGTATGCGCTCCATCCCTATTAAACATAGTGCCGTTTGCTCCATTAGAAATCATATATTCTTTGGATATTCCATACACAGAATTTAGTTTATCCATAATTCCTTTGGGAAGCACCTTGTCGGACTTCATAGTTGTACTGATATGCCCTGCATTATAGCCTAAGGCAGATGCAAAATCTGCGCTATTTTTTACCACACCATCGAATACCAATACATCGTAGATGGCTTTCAGTAAAGGCTTTTGAGCATTTTTCATGTTCCCTTAATTTATTGCAAAAATAAATATCTCAAATATTATTTGTTTTTCTTTGGATAATCCAAATAGTCTTTGCATCTTTGCTATATCAAACGGATTAAACGTCCGATTTTCTAAACAAAACCGAAAGATACAAATGGAATCGTACAATTTAAAAAATTTATCGGAAGGGCTGCAAGAAGTAAGGGCGCAGGGCATCAAAGGAAAGGATGTAGGGAGCATAGCAACAGCAGAAGGCGTAAACCAGTCAACCGTGTATGAGTACCTGAAAGGCAACGTAGCTATACCCGCTCTCGGCAAGTCGATACTAAAGAGGTGTCGTGCGATACTCATGGAAAGAATAAAAAGTGCTGCATAGGAAAATATCACACCCAACAACTATACCAATTATTACAGTTTTTATAATTCTTAACAAATGGCACAGATATGGTTCAAAGAGCGGGACAGCGAAAAAGAAGTAGGCATTAAGCCTGAAACGCTCCGCAAGATGCGCAGAAATTCAGATCACGCTAAAGGATGGAAAAGCAGGGTGTACGGCGTGGATGCAAAAGGGAATACTAAGCGCAGGGATATACGGTGGGATAAGAACTACCTCAATTCACTTTACCAACAAAGCAGCCTAATCATTTATCAACAATAAAAACAGCAGTATGAAAGTCGTAACAAACGAATTAAGAGTAGCACACTTTCCACAGGTTCCATGCAAGCCTTTTATCGTGGAAGTTGAAAGCGAAAAAGAAGCAAAGAAGATTATTGACACATTGGCCGCTCAACATCTATTCCTTTTAGATCAAAACATTATCGAAGATTATTCAAATGCGATAATAGTCGAAATGTATGATGAATCAATGATAGGCGATGATTGCGATGGATGGGTTGACTATTGGAATGAAGATGAAATGATGGAATGGGACGAAGTCGAACAAACTTATTTCAACTAACCCCGTATGGTACTTGCTCACTTTCGATGGTGGGCGGGGTGCAAAATCAAACAATCAAAATAGAACAGTATGAACAAGATAGAAAATAACATACCCGCTTTTCCGATTGACGCAAAGCACATTGAAGGAGGCGTAAACGCAGACTATGCAGGAATGACACTACTCGACTACTTCGCAGGTAAGGCAATACAAGGATTGTTAATAAATCGCCCTTCATGGTCGAGCGGTAATATGGATTTAGCAAGTGAAGCATACGGAATTGCATCGCAAATGTTAGAGGTAAGAAAAAACTACATACCATAAAAATCAAACCTTAATAATCAAAAAATCAACAGTATGAAAAGCAACAAATCACATGTGTATCGTCCTAAATGGAGAAGTCCCGAAGCAGACCCGATGGAGCAGAAGATATGGGCTGTATTGGCTCTATTCCTCGGCGGCTACTTCTACTTCCTTTACACGGCACTAAGCGAACTACACAGATAAGTTAACCTAAAAAATAGAAACGATGGAAATCTACAGGACAAAAGTAATCGGCAGGTATATCCCTAAGAAGATAACCAATATCAGAGACATTGATATAAATGTAATTGAAATTGGCGTAGGCGACAGGGTGAAGTTTATCGACAATTCATACATAGCAGATTGCAACCTAAATAAAAGGGTTCTATATGCGGGGTGCGAAGATGCCATAGGCATGGGCGGTGTTGTTATTGAAACATCGACTACCGCATCAGCTATGAATTCAGGAGTAAACAGCGCAACCATAGAGATGCCAATAAAGATACTTGCCGACAACGGGGATTTTGTATATGTAAACCCGCTTAACATTCAAAGGGCTTAACCTCATTTCCCTCACAAAAATAGCCACCTGCGCAAACAGATGGCTAAGAAAATCAAAAAATCATGGCAAAGATAAGCAACATTACCGAAATAATAGACCTGCTCGATAAGATGCACGGCATAGCCTGCGAGATGTACGCATGGCAGGAAGAAAAGGAACGCTTTATAAATGAAGCACCGCTATATCAGATAGCCCACCACGAAGTGAGCGAAACCACAAAGATTTGTGACGATGCAATAGCATTACTGTTGAAGCAGTACAAGCTGCTGATGCAAGAACACCCAAGAACGGTGAGGGCTTTTGAGAATAATCGCACTACTCCTATCGACTTTGAAAGAAAAGATAAGACACCTTACTTTCTTAATTCAGCGCATAACTACGAAATGGACAGAGAGCGTGAGCAAGACTTTTGCAGCGAAACTCATCTGCCTTATCCCGATGCAAGCGAACTGTTGCCCGACCTGCAATCAGTAATAATCAATTCAGTTAACAACTCAAAAGCAGCGTAATGAAACTACTACCATTTGACTTAGAAAAAGCCCTGAACGGTGCGAAGTTGGTAACGAGGGATGGACGGGAGGTAACGGGGTTTGAAAAGCGTTTAGGGCATGAAGAGGCTCACCCGTTCTGTTACATAGGACAAATAGCGAAAGAATGGTCTAAGGACGCTTTTACAGACGAGGGCAAGTATTACTCAAACAGCAAAGAATCAAAAGTAGACCTATTCCTATTAGACGAACAACCCGCTCCCGACCTGCAGCCCAACTATAAGAGGATGTATGAAATGTTGCGGTGCATATATAATCAAGGCGGCATCGATGGCAACTTTCACGAACTAAAGGACATTTTACTAACCGCTAAAATTGATTGAGAATGGCACCCGTAATTGAAACAATAACAAGAGAGCAAGGGGAAATATTCATGCCTCAAGCCGTTAATTGTATAGACTTTTTTAGCAAGAAGTTCTTTAAAAAGTTTGATGAGGAATTGAATAATAACACATGGATTGCAGGAGGCGCAATAAGGGATTATTTCAGCGAAGGGTACATAAGTAAAGATGTCGATTTCTTTTGCACAGACCGAAAGACAATGGCAAAACTCATAATCCTATTCCGCAATGAATTTCAATACAAGCACTATTTAATAACAAGAAATGCGGTAAAGGGGTTCGGTTTTATATACGGTAAAAAGATTGACATTGATATAGTTAAAAAGCCATTCCAAAACCCAACGCTTACAATTGATGCTTTTGATTTTACTGTCTGTTGCTTTGCGGTTAACTCTAACAATTTCTACTACCATAAATCTTCAATATTCGACCTTATCCGTAAGCGGTTAGTAATACACAAATTACCTCACCCCGTAGATACCCTAAAAAGATTAAACAAATATATAGGCAAAGGATTTAAGGCGTGTAATGGCACTCTATTGACCCTTGCAAAAGCAATAGCAGAGCAAGACCCTACAAATGAAGATTTATTCAGCTTCTACAAATTCGATTAACATGCAATACTCACTCTCCAACGCACTAAGCAACGCAATGCCGTTCATTCGGTCATACTGGCAACTGATTGTAGCTATGGCTCTCATTCTGCTAATAATATGGGCTACCCACTACTTTAACAAACTCACTAAGTCGGCTAATAACGACTATGACGAAACGGAGAACTACTGGTAAAATATTCTTAACAATAAAATCGAAAATCAACTTATGAAAAAAGAAACATTTTTAAAGAAATACGGGATAACCGATGTGCAATTTACAGGAGCAGAAAAAATAGAAGGCTCTTTAGACCTCAGGTCGCTTACCTCTATTCCTGAGGGCTTCAATCCTACGGTTGGCGGCTCTTTAGACCTCAACTCGCTTACCTCTATTCCTGAGGGCTTCAATCCTACGGTTGGCGGCTCTTTATACCTCAACTCGCTTACCTCTATTCCTGAGGGCTTCAATCCTACGGTTGGCGGCTCTTTATACC
>Ga0172380_10001000_pt1 | contig 50494 bp, 74 predicted proteins | sample Leawe162metaG_FD_119747 | JGI IMG/M metagenome (GOLD analysis project Ga0172380, IMG submission 119747) | Leachate microbial communities from a municipal landfill in Southern Ontario, Canada - Leachate well 162 metaG | ecosystem: Engineered > Solid waste > Landfill > Unclassified | place... | reverse complement strand
GTTCCAATCACCCGTATCCCGCATCCCTACGGAAGGACCCATTCCAGCCCCGCGCTTCGAAGGGGGTCGGCTCGGACAGGCTCCGGCTGGCACGTTTGTTGCGTCGCGACCCCGCCCGCTTGACCGGCGGCTCCCTCCGCCCGACCTCGCCAGCCTCCCCGGTCGCCCCCCGTCGGTTCGGCCTGCCCCGACTCCACCTCGCGTCGTCACCCGCCCGATCACCGCGCCGTCCTCAAAGCCCGCGCGAGTTCCTTCGTCAGCTCGCGCTCGAGCATGCTGCCCACGGTGCGTTCGATCGTGCCGGCGTAGTCGAGCCGCTTGCTGTACTGCACGTCCTGCACGAATAGCAGCACGGGCCGGATGAAGCTCTTGCCGGCGGTGCCGTTCGGGTAGTGCCGCTCCCAGATCCCTAGCGGCAGGCGCATGCCCAGTGCGCCGAAGCGCTTGCCTGTCGAGACGAAGTAGGACATGCCGAACTTCATGCCCTTGCGCTTGCCCTTGCGCAGGTTGTCGATGGACTTCGCCTTCATGTTCCCGGTGAAGCCGGCCTCGGTGAAGGCCTGGAAGTACGACAGGATCTGGCGGATCTTCGGCCCGGACAGGTTGCCGTACTGGTTCAGCGAGCCCGACCGCTTCGCGAACACGGCGTACATCCCCTTCGGCAGGATGCCGATTGCCTGCAGCCGCCGTTCGAATGCCTTGGGCACACGCTTGCCGCCTTCGATCTGCGGCGTGAGGTATCCCTGCGACCCGGTGAAGCGCCGGTAGTCCAAGGCGATCACGGCGGCCGGATCGTCGCGTGTCGCCCGCTTCGTCACGTTCGGCAGTGCCACGGTCTTCGGCATGGGCCGGTCGAACGAACTGGCGATCAGGTCGCGGACCGACTTCCGGGCAGCGAAAGCGGTGTTATTCACGGCCCGCATCGAGGCGAAGCGCATCTGCTTCTCGAAGCGCTCAATCTCGCGCATCACGGCGTCCTGCTTTCCGGTGATGGTCAGGCGGTCGCTCATCGCTCGACGCCCCTCTGGATGATCGACGGCGTTGCCTCCGCATGCCAGGCGCACCCCTCGTGCATCGGACGCCGATCGCTGCAGCGGTTTCGCTCCACCCCGAGGACAACCCACCGCTCGCGGTTCTGGCACGTCCGGCAGCACGCCGGTATGGGTGCGGTCATCCGCTCATCCGAGACGTTCATGCCGATCCTCTTTGCCCATGACCAGATTGCGCAGCGTCGCCAGCGGCCGCGCCGGGACGCGCTTGGTGTCGCTCGTGCTGTAGCTCCCCGCCGTGACGTGCGCCGGCATGCTGACCTTCGCCAGCACCCGTCCGGCCGCTGCACAGATCGTCTCGAGTCGGCCTTCGAGGAAGGCGATGCGCAGTCGCAGCCGCAGTTCGGTGTCGTCGCTCATCGTCACGCCCTGTCCTTGCTCGTGAAGGCCTTCGGTTTTCCGAACAGCATCTCGCCGATCTGGCGGATGAACTCGCGCTGCACGAAGTCGAGCCGCTCATCGTCGAGGCGGATGACCAGGATCTTGTCTTCGCGCCATGCGGCCTGCTTGATGCGTTCGGCCTCCGGCGCGTTCGGGGCGAGCCTGCCCAGAGGGGACGTGTAGCCGGACATCAGCGCTGGCTCCCGTAGATGTGCTCGAGGGTTTCGGCGACGAGTTGGAGTTCCGTCACGCCGTAGGTGCGCTCGAAGGCGCGGACACCGAGGCCGTGCACGCCGGTCGCGCCGCGATGATGCTCAGCACAGAGGCCCGTCGTGATCCAATCGCTGTTGCGCTGCCCGGCGCCGACGCCTTCGCGCGCGTGATGGACCTCGGCTGGCGTGTGGCCGTAGCCGATCCGCCTGCACAGAGAACAGCCGTCAGCCGCTACACGCCCCATGTGCGCCTTGGATGCATTGCTCATGCCGCCGCCTCCCATTCGCCGGACCACTGAACGCCCTGCTCCGCGCCCCATGCGTACAGGTATTCGATGAACGCGCTGGCGAGCTTCTTCGTGAAACGCCGCGTCTGCGCGCCGAGCTGAACGACGCCGCTCCCGTCCAAGCTCGGCACCATGCGAGGCATGACCTTTCCCCACTCCTGCGAGAGATCCGGGTCATCCTTCGTGGCGCGGTAGAACGCATCCACGAGCAGGCGCTTCCAGTCGTCGGCATCCCACTGCTTGCCCATGAACTCGCACTGCTTCGCGATGTCGCCGAACATGGCGTGATACTTCGCCTCCTGGTCACGACTCTTCGGCTTGGCGCTTTCCCGGACCGTCACACGCAGCGGCGTTCCGCGATCAACCGCCGGGCCGACGTGCTGCTTGAGGAAAGCGGTGAGTGCGCGGGCAATGTCCGGCGTGCGGATCACGAACTCGCGGAACAGCGTCTGGGTGACGGCGGTCACGGTCCGACCTCCCATCGCAGCTTTCCCTGCGTCGGGTGCATATCCACCCGCGGCCGCTGCTTCCTGCTCCACGATCCGCCGCCGGCCTCGCCAAGGCACTTCCAGCCGGAAGCACGCAGGCTCGCGCCGCCTTCCTCCGGTAGCGTGTAGGTCACGAGCCGGCGATAGCCGAGTGCCCGAACCGCGCGCCACGCGGCGCCGTAGAGCATCGAGCAGGCATTTCGCGCACCGTCCGTGCAGCAACGCAGTACTTCTGCCGTCCATCCGTCGTCGAGCATCCGCGCGACCGGACGGCCGACGATCGCCACGCCGCGCACGACATCGCCATCCGCGACGGCCAGACACGCGATGCAGCCGCGCACTGGCTGATGGTGTCGGTGGTTCTGCTCCACGTAGGCATTCGCCTCGCGCAGCGTGATCGGAGTCAGCGCCAGGCTCATCCCTGCCCCGCTCCCTGCTCGAGCATCACACCTCGCGCCCGCGAACCGCGGTCGTCGGCCGCCGGTGCGTTCGACCAGCTCCGTCCGCGCGTCGGGCGCTTCCAGTTGCCCGGTTCCGCGTACCACGACAGCGCATCGCGCATCGGCTCGACGACGCCCTGCTGCTGCTCGAGCGCGTCCGCTGCCTCGGCGGCGATCGACAGGCCCATCGAGGCGAGCTGGCGCAGGCGCACGACAAGATCTGTCATGCCGGATCTCGCCACGGCCGCACCTCGCCAAGCTGCCAGCCGAACCACCCGAACCCCAGCCACTGGAAAGCCCGGACTCGAACGACGCCGTCGAAGCGCTCGCCCGGCTCCACGCAATCCATCGACATGACGGTGACCCAGGCGAGCGAGCCGTCCGTCTGGTACTGGGCTTCGACGGCCACGTCTTCGTCGACGAACATCGGGATCACGATCCGGGCGGCGCCGGCAAGCCAGTCCTTGATGCTCATGCTGCGGCCCTCGTTTGCGCCGCGGTCACGGCGACAGCCAGGGCCGCCCACGCATGCGACTTCACCCCGTAGGTCGGCCCCGGCTCCTTCTTCGTGCCCTGCGGCCCGATGAGGTCGAGCAGCGCCTGCCGGATGTTCGCGTCCTTGGCCTTGCTGGTGCCGCACAGGTGCAGCTTCACATCCTTGCGATACACGCGCCGCACGTCATGCGGCCGCGGCCAGCACTCGATGAAGCGGCCGATCCATACGCATGTCTCGAAAACCTCGCGCCCGACCGCCATCCCGTAGGAGGCGACCATCTCGATTGCGAGCACTGCAGCGGTGCCGTAGCGCAGCTCGTCGCGGAGCGCCTCGTTCGTCATCACTCCGCTGCCGATGACGCGGCCGGCGCGGTAACGGCACCATCCGGATTCATTCGTTCCGGGATCGACGGCGAGGATGTCGAGCGCTCCCAGGCTGCCCGCACATCCGCCATCAGTTCCCGGGTGCTCTCCGGGCCGTACTTCCGGTCCCATGAACGGTAAAACTCCTGACGCTGATCCTTCGGCTGCCGCATGATCCATCGCACCAGACATTCCCGTTTCCATTCCTCATCTCCCTTACGATTCGAATCCGTCGTCATAGCCGCTGTACTTCTCCGGCGCGCTCGGGCGCCAACCCTTCGCGAGGTTCTCGAACCGAACGTTCTCGCCCAAGTAGGCAAGCCGCACTGTGCCGAGCGGGCCGTTGCGGTGCTTCCCAATGATCAGTTCGGCGGTGCCGGCCTCGGGGCTGTTCGGGTTGTAGATCTCGTCGCGATACACGAAGAGGATCAGGTCGGCGTCCTGCTCGATCGCGCCGGATTCGCGCAGGTCGCTCATCACCGGGCGCTTGTTCGGGCGCTGCTCGAGCTGGCGGTTGAGCTGGCTCAACGCGATCACAACGCAGCCGAGTTCCTTCGCGAGCGCCTTTAGGCCGCGGGTGATGCTCGCGATCTGCTCGGCGCGGCTGTCGCCGGAGCCGCTCATCAGTTGCAGGTAATCGACGACCACGAGACCGAGCCCGCCGAGTTCCCGGCGCGCCTTGCGGGCCATCGCCCGGACCTGCATCACGGTCGGTGCGTAAGCGTCCGAGATCCTCATCGGCAACTTGCGGATGCAGTCGAGCGAGCCGCTGACCTCCTGCCACTCGTGGCACGTGAGCTGCCCTTTGCGGATCTTGCTCATCTGCACGCGGCCGATGTCGGCGATGAGGCGGTGCCCGAGCTGCTCGGCCGGCATTTCGAGCGTAACGAAGAGCGCCGGCACGGCCGCGATGCAAACCTCCTCGGCGACGTTGAGCGCGAAGGCGGTCTTTCCCATTCCCGGGCGTGCCGCAACGACGATCAGGTCCGAGCGCTGGAAGCCGCCGGTGATCTGATCGAGATCCTTGAACCGCGTCGCGAGCCCGGTGGGTTTTCCGTCGCGGTCGGCACGCTCCTGCAGGTCGAGCGTCAGGCGCCGCGTGAGATCGTCCATGCTCACGAGTTCCTCGCCCGAGGTCTCGCCGCCGGCCGCCATCACGAGCGCTTGGGCCCGGTCGGTCTTCTCCGCGAGGGTCATCCCGGCTGCGGTGGCGAGCGCGGCGATTTCGTCGCCCGCGGTCAGCAGGCGGCGCATCACGGCGCGCTCGCGGATGATCTCGGCGTAGCGGCGGATGTTCGCGGCCGACGCGGTTGCCTGGACGAGATCGGCGAGGTACGCCATGCCGCCAGCAGCCGCCAGTTCCCCCGACGTCTCCAGCGATTCGCTGACGGTCAGAAAATCGGCCGGCTTGCCCGCTTCGAGCAGTCGCGCGATGCAGCGGAAGATGCGGCGGTGATCCTCGCGGAACAGGTCCGCCTCCGACACCGCGCCGACGATGCGATCGAACGCGCCGTTGTCGATCAGCAACCCGCCGAGCAGGTGCTGCTCGGACTCGATCGACGCGCAGGACATCGGCAGCGGCGCGTTCATGCCTCACCCCGCAGGATCGCTCGTGCATCCCCGGCCGACGCCACGGTCGCGCCCGGAGCCGGCAGCGCCTGCAACCGCGGCGGCACCTCGTTCGGCAGTTCGCCGCCGCGGATCGCCTGCAGCGCCCGGTCGAGGTTCGCCTTCCAGCGTCCCTTCACCGGCTCGTACGGGCTCGCCGTCACATCGCGGCCCATCCACGTCGCAGCCCAGTAGATCGCCGCGTCGCTCCACCGGTCTTCGCCCTGTTGCCGGCGGTACATCTGCTCGGCCGCCTCGCAGAACGCCGACTCGTAGTCGAGCGCCGGACGGCACAGGCGCAGGAACTCCGGCAGCGTCGGCGGCCAGTCGCGCGTGCGGCAGCCGTCGATGCCGCGGGCGATCTCGTCAGGCGTGAAGCCGGCAAGTTCTTCGGCCCAGGTGCGCTTGAGGTCGGCGGGCTCGACGTCGCGCCACATGTCCGCGAAGCGAGCGCCGTAGAACGCCGCCATCCGGGCGAAGACGCGCTCAACCAACGACACGGAGCTCGCCCTCGAGGATGTCGGCGTCGCCGGCTTGGCCGGTGAGTGCTGCGATGGTCGCACTGCGTTGGTCATGGATCGATCTCCTCGGGGCTGCTGCGGGTTGGCGTTCGAGCTCGCGGCGGATCCAGTTCCGCCACGTGGCTTCCCAGTCGGCCTTGCGTCCGTCCTTGCCCGGCTTCGCGACCCAGAAGTCGCGGAACTTCTCGGCGGTCGCTCTCACGGCATCCGCCGACAAAGCGTGTCCCTGCTCGGAAGCGTGCGAGAGAGCCCACTCACCCCACGAGCGCGGCAGCGCCCAGTCGGCAGGCAGGCGAGTGCCTTGTGCAGTCGCCTTCGCGGCTACGGGTTCGGTTTTCTGAGGGTCTGCAGGAACGATCGGGAGGGAAGCTGTCCCCTCCCCCATCGTGACGAGCGTTTCATTCGTCGGGGGAGAGACCTCTCCGATAGGAGAGGTAGGGGGTTTACCTTCTTCTCTTCTCTTCTCTTCTCTGTCGTTATTCGTAACGTTATTCGTAACGTTACTTTTTCCGTTACTAGTTTCCGTTACGGACCGCTGTTTCTCGCGGAATTTCCGCTGCCGCTCGGCGTTCTTTTCGGCTGACCGATCCTTGCCACATGTGTTGTATTCACTGAAGTTTGGCAGTATCACGGACCCGTTTTCGGCATCGAAAATCGCCCACCCGACGAACTCCATCGCCTCGCCGAAACCGGGGATCCCGACCATGTCGTCGATGTCCGAGAGGTCCGCATTCTTGAACACGCCGTCGGTCGTGTGCTCGTTCGCTGCGCTCCACACGATGAGCAGTGACGCGACCGTAACGTTACGCATAACGTTACGCGACACGATCTCTGACATTGGCCCTGAGTACCCCGTCGATAGGGCCCGGCTCACCTTGGGGGAGTCCTCAAGGAAGCGTGCCATCCCATTGACCTTCGGGCTGGTCAGCAAAGACGGACGCATCTTGATCCAATCGCCAGCCATCACGCAGCCTCGCCGATCGTGTCGAACAGGCCTGGCATGCTCATCTCGCGCTCGGCGGCCTGCAGGTAATGCGCGCCGTCCATGAAGTAGCGCGTTGAAAGCTCGGTAGCGACCCCTTTGCGCCCCTTGAGGATCGCGCGATAGGGCACGGTCATGATTCCGCCGAACGGGTCGAATACCGTCTCTCCGGGCATGCTGAACTGCTCGATCACGCGGTCAGCCACGTCGAATTGCATCGGACAGAGATGCTGTTCTTGTCCCTTCTGCGACTGCAGCATGTTGAGCGTGCGCATGCGCGCAATGTCGGACCAGACGTCATCCATCCAGGACGGCGGCTGCAACAACATGAACGTGACCGGCAGGCGCCCGAACCCGTCCATCGTCTCGCCGATCTGGACGTGATGCTCGAAGTCGTAGATGTTCTCGAGGTGGTAGTCGCGGAACCAGCGGAAGATGACGCCGTGGTCGAGCGTTTCCAGCTCTTCCGGCGTCAGCAGGCGATTACCGCTGGAACGGGCGAACCCGTGCGCATCCACCTGCCAGCGTGCGCGGCTGTAGCCGGTGCCAGGCATCTCGACGGCGCCGCGTTGCCACGGCATCGGCTTGCCGTCCGGGCCGATGCAATCCGGCTTCGCTTTCACGACTGGATTGTCCGCGTAGGCGTTGCTGCTGTCGGTCGGCGGCTTGCGAAAGAGCAGCAGGTATTCCGGCATGCCGCAGCCCATCTTCGAGCCGTCCTTGCATTGCTCTGTCCAGCCGAGGCGATAGGTCTGGTTGTTCTCGCGCACCACGTCGGTCACGATGGTTTTCATGCCGATGTAGCCGAAACCGTGCTTCGTGTAATGCTCGATGCAGCGCGCATGGAACGGATAGACGGTCTGGAAGCCGAGGCCTGTCATGCCGCCCGGCACGATCCTGTCCTTGACGTGGATTGCCGCAATACGGCCAGGCTGCAGGATGCGCAGCAGGTTCGGCGTCAGGAAATCCATCTGCCGGAAAAAATGATCGTTGTTGTCGGTATGTCCGAAGTCGGCGAAGTTCGGCGAGTATTCGTACTGCGTCGAAAACGGGATGCTGGTCAGGATCAGGTCCACGCTGTTATCCGGCATGGATGCGGTTTCCTGCACGCAATCGTTGTTGATGGCGCGGAAGTTCTGCCCGGACACCTCGATCCGTTCGACGCCCATGCCGCGGCGCAGGTGATCGGCCATCGCGGCCGTGGAGAGCCCGTATTCGCGGATGATGTTCGACATTTGCGCCACCGTTTCCTTGTGCTGTTCCCACTTGCGTTCAAGGGTCCGGCGCACCTCGCGCTCGGATTCCGTGTAGATCAGGTCGATACGCACCGTCTTGGTCTGCAGGAAGCGCTGCACGCGGTGGATGGCCTGGATGAAGTCGTTGAACTTGAAGCCGATGCCGAGGAAGATCGACCACGCGCAATGGCGCTGGAAGTTGCAGCCGCTGCCCATGATTGACGGCTTGCCGGCGATTTCCGGGAAATCGCCATTTGAGAAGCCGATGATGTTGGCTTCGCGCTGTTCGAGATCCTGCGAGCCAAACACCGTCACGCACGACGGGAGCGCCTTCTCGATCGCGTGCCGCTCCGCTTCCAGGTCGTGCCAGATGATGCGGTGCGCAGATGGGTCGAGTTCGCGGATCTCGAGCATCTTGGCGATGCGCGCCTGCAGGCTGTCACGCTTCTCGCGTGCCGACTCTACGATGCCGATGGCCTGCTCTTTGATGAGCAAACCCTGCCCGCGATAATCGAACCCGGCCTCCGTGTGATCGGCGGCGATTTCGTGCCAGAACACTTCCATGTCCGGCAGGCTGTAGCCCTCGTCGGAGTGCCCGAGGTCGGACGGCTTCTGCACGAACAGCCCCCACGACGCAACCCACAGCCAAAATTCCTTGAGCTTGTGCGGATGGATCGTGAGCTGATCGGCCTTCTCGGAGTTGCGCTTGAAAAAGCGCGTTTTCGCTTGTCCGACATCCATCACGCCGAGGAATGCCGAGTAGGCCAGCAGTTCGATGTATTCGTTGGGCGAAGGCGTCGCCGTGGCGACGTAGCGGTATTTCACCCCTTCCGAAGCGATGCGATCGTTCATCGTCTTGCGGTCACCGGCGAGCACAGCCATGAATTCGCGGAATGTCTTCGTGCCGCCGAATCCACGCAGACACGAGGCTTCGTCCAGGCTTACGCACACGAACAGCGTCGGGTCGAGCTTGCCGTCGCGGATCGTCTCGTAGTTCGTCATGTAGATGTCGTGCGCGCAGTCCATCTCTTCGGCGCGGCGGATGAACTTCACCCGGATATCGAGCATCGCCGCGTCGCGCGTGAATTCCTGCCGCACGCCGAGCGGAATGATGATGAGGCCCGGTTTCCCGGCGTTCGCGTGCTTCACCGTCAGGCGCACCGCCTCGAGCTGGATCACGCTCTTGCCGAGGCCAAAAGCGGCGAAGCAGGCCCGTCGACCTCCCGCCACCATCCATTGCACGATGTCGCGCTGGTGAGGTTTGAGCATCGGATGAATCTCGCTATCCGCGACATCGAACCCGATGCGTTCGGCGAGCGTCACCTTCGCCTTAAGGAAGGCGAGGTAGTCGTCATGGTTGCGCGGCACGTTTTCCTGTTCCATAATTTCCTCGTTCCTTAAGCGCCCGCGGACGGCCTGCCAGCCGGTTGATGCGGGCGTTTCCATTACCGCGCCACCATCGCGCGCACCACGCCAGACCCTGCCCCATCGGTCCGACGATTTCCCAGCCAGAAGCCGAACCACGACCGCCAGATCTCCAGCGGGTCGATCACGAACGAGCAGGAAACGCGCGCACGGCGCGCCCGGTACTCGGCCATCACGATCACGGTCGCGCTCATGCCAGCACCCATCCGACCGCCAGCGCCAGCAGCGTCAGCGCCGACGCGAACACCAGCCCCATGACGACGGCCACCAGGAACGCTTTCATTCCGAATCCCCCAGTCCCATCAGCCATGCCAGCCCGGCAAGCACAAGTGCCGCGAACTTCAAGGTGATGACACTTCTCGTTTCGTTTTCCATGGTTCCCCCCCGTTGTTTTTGGTTAATCACGCGCCGTCGGCAAAGATGGAATGGAGCGAGCGGTAGCGTTCGCGCTCAGCCTCCAGGTGCTTCTCGATCAGGTGGCGCACCAGCTCACTCGGGGTGGTGCCGGCCGCTTCGGCGACGCCGCGCAGCTGGCGCAGCTGGTGTTCGCAGAGCTTGATGCCGAGGGTCTCGTTGAGTTTTTCTGCCATCTGGAGGTGGTCTCAGAAATCGCAAAAAGGCGCGCCGGACCCGAGTGAGTCCGGCGCGAAACCGCCGAGAGGCGGCGGGGAGGAGACAGCGGGCGCCGCGATCATGACGAGGTGACGGCGGCTGAATCGGAGGGGGCTGCGGCAGTCTCGTCAACGGACGAAACCGCCTCGACCTCCGCGAGCAGGTTCGCGAGCTTCAGGGCGTCATCGGCGGAATCTGGCGCCTCTCCACGCTCCCATCTGGAGATGCGAGGTTGTGGCGCGCCAATCTCGTTCGCGATTCGCGTCTGTGAATAACCCGCGGCCCGGAGGCGCAGGATGATTTCTTGTACGGTCGACATGCCCTCACTCTATACGCACACGTATAACTCAGTCAATACGCACATGCGTAATTCGTTGGTGCATAGTCGCGCCATGAACACGCAAGAAACAGTTAAGGCGCTGATCGAAAGGCGCAAGGAGCAAACAGGCGAATCGCTCACCGCTCAAGCCAAGGGAATGGGGCTGACTCAGGCAACCCTGTACCGCATCGTCAGCGGGGAGACCCAGAACCCGAGCCACGCCAAGCTGAAGGCCATCGCGCGGTACTTCCGTTGCTCCATTGACGACTTAGAGTCCGGCGCAGCGATCCTCTCTAATGCCGGCGGGGCGAGCGGGACAAATCTCCCGGGCGGCACCATGACAAATGTCCCGTGCTTATCGCCCCCGCCTGGTACCCATGAAGCATCTTCTGGCGCAATATCCTCCACTGCGCCCGCCATCACCTACGAGGTGGTCAAGGGCGCCGTGGCCGGTGTCCTGCAAGCCTTGGGCGTCCGGTACGAGGATCTGGTCGAGGACGACAGTACGGCGCGCCAGCGTATCGAAGCGGCGCTGGGCATCGCCGAGCCGGGGCGTCCGGCGGACAAGCTGTCGGACGCCGAGGTCCTGGAGCGACTCGCGAAGATCGGCGGCGAGATGATCTACGACGGCAAGCGGGTGATCCCGCGGCAACGCGGCGAATCGGGGCGCAAAAAGAAACCCGCATGAAGCGGGCCGAGGGGAGATGCAGTGCGCCTGGGTCGGGGGACTCTTGGGGATCCCGCATCCGTCTGGACGCAGGCTACGTGGAGGTGGCGCTCCACGCCTGCAATCGTTGGATTTTAACGCGACCGCCGGATGCGGTCTCAGCGCTGCTCCGAATCGTCGGCGATTTTAGCCGCCTTGCGGAACGACGAGAGCATCGCGAGTCCGTCGTCACGCGCCATGACGCCCGCGCGCCCGGACGCGACTGCGCGCCCGTCGGTGATGGCCGACCAGTTGAGTCCGGTGAGTCGGCCCGCCTTCGCCAGCGCCAGCAGCTCGCTCAGGACCTGCTCGCACTCTCGGGCGTGCCGGGATTGGATGCTGTAGAGGCGCGGCTTACGCATCGCCCTCTGCGGCTGTGAGACGTGTTGCAGCGGTCACGCGCGAATCCTAGAGCAGCTTCACCAGCGCGGCGACGGCGCCGACGGCAACGACCATCATTGCGCCGAGCTTGATCGTGAGCTTGAGCTCCATCTGCTCGATACGGTTTTCGAGACGTGCGATGTCGGGCTTGGTCGCGAGCTGCGTCTCGAGCGCCTCAGCGAAGACCTCCTTCTGTGCTTCGGCCATCGCCGAGGCCTGCTCGCGGGTGAGCCCAGCCTTTTCCAGCCGTTCGGCGTACTTCAGGGTATCGAAGGTGATCGTGCTCATGAGCGAAGGATAGCACGAGCCCTCAAGACGCCGCCTGCCTCAGCCCGCCGGAGCGGGCCCGAGATGCATCCCCTCGCTGGGTTTGGCGGGCGTCAGCGCGATCAGTACGAGTAGGCGGCGGAGCTGCGCCACTTCGGATTCGATCGAGCCATGCCGCGCTCGATCATCTGCTGGCGCGCAAACTCGGCATTCGCCTCTTCCTCCCCGGCCGCAGCCATCTGCTTCTCTCCGGGGCACGGCGAGCGTTGCGCTACGCGCTGCATGAAAAGCTTCGTGTCGTCCTCGGGCACGTAGTAGATGTCGCTCTTGCGTGAGACGAAACGGTTGTTCTCCGCGATCGTCGTGGTGACGATGATCTCGGCCCGGGTAGGATTCGCCCAGTGACCGGCGCCCCACTCGCCCAGGGCAATACCGCCGATCGTTCCGGCGGTCCCGTGACCATCGAGGATGACATTACGCACCACCGCGACCCCCGCGGCGAGCAAGGTCCACCGCGGCGGCTGGTAGGCAGGCAGATCGGCGCCGTGCTTCACGAGCTGGATGTCGTACACGATTTCGACATCCGGCGCGCTGGCAGCGAATCCGCCTGCTCTGCCCGTCTCGCCCCTGCAGACGCTGACGTTCGCGCCTCGATTGACCATGCGGGTGATCATGAACTCACGGAACGCCGTGTTGAACGCGGAGTTGCGGGTCGGTGCGACGAACACGCCGCGCCCCTGCAACTGCGCCTTTTCGGCAATTTCCCGCAGCGTCTCGGTGACCACGTCATCGGCGACGACGTCCCAGTGGTGCGCCGTTCGCGCGACCTTCTGATGGGTGAGCGGGAAATTCTGGGCCACCGGCGCCGGAGAGGCGCATCCGACCACGGCGGCGACCATCGGCGCAAGAATGGCATAAGACGTTTTCATGTTTATCTCCCTGGCGCGGTTATCCATATCGACACCCTAGTACCTCCCCCGCGCGCTGCGCTATGGGCTGATTCTCTGATCAGGCCATGACAGTTGTCATGCGTCAGGACACCTTTCGAGCGTCGCCTGATCGGTATCTACCCGTAATTTCGCGTTGATTTCCTGATCTGTAGCCGCACTAGGAGGCGGCTCTTTTACGTCCCAGTGATTCGCGGATGAGGATATTTCGCGATCATCTATGCGTACGCGTATTGACATCGTTATACGTACGCGTATAGTTCAACTCAACGCACCCCAGAAGCCCTCCCGCCAGGAGATCGCAAATGTCCGACTCATACGTTACCGAAATCCTCGTCGCCCGGCGTCGCGCCCGGCTGCTGGTGGCCGCAGTCGTCACGCTCGCCGGCGTGCTCGGCGTCGTGTCGCTCGGCTCCCTGGTGATGGATGCGCTCGCCGCACATGCCGAGCTCGTGCGCACCGTCATGCCCGGGGCGGGCCGCTGACATGCGCGCCGTCACCGACTTCGCCATGGGCGCCTGCGCCGCCGTGCTGATCCTGATCGGCAATCTCGCCGGCTTCGGAGTGGCTGACGAATGAGCGCGCACCTCCCCGACCGGCTGTGCGCTCCGGCATCTCTGCAGGAGCGTGAAGAGGCGAGCTGCGCCGGCAAGCACCGCTTCACCGATCCGGCGCTGGCCCGCCGCGTGGCCTCGCGCACGTCGCATACCCACAGCGAGCCGATGTCGGCGTACCGCTGCCGCCTGTGCGGCGGCTGGCACATCGGCTCGCATCTGCACAAGGCACGGCGGCGCAAGCGCTGAACGGACGGCCGGCATCCGAAATGCCGGTTGCGCTGGCAGGCCGCCAAAAACGCCTGCAACAGCATGCCGCGGGCAGATCGCGGCGGTAGCGCACTACCTAGCTGCGGGATTGACCGGCCTAAGCGGTCACCACACGAAAGAGCGCGGGCGTGCAAAACCGTAACGGCCAGCGACTCGCAGTCCCGAATCCCGATCGGGGTCGCGCAATGGGCGTAGTCCGCTCTTTTTCGTGTGGCAGCCACAGCAACGGCGTCCCTCAAGCCGCGATGCGGATGGGTTCTTGAGACGCAGCCCGGAGAACGTAACCGGGCGCCCACGACAAACAGGAGCCAGCAATGTTGCTCAGTCACCGAAACCCCCGCCGCGACCTGATCGCGCCGCGCCACGACGTAGAAGCCATGCTCGACCGCAGCAGCGCCCGGCTGCTGCACAACTATCTGTCGCGCTGTGACGCTGACGAGACGCGCGACGAGGCGATCGCGATCCTCGCCGCGGAGATCTACGACCGCGAGATCGGCCCTGTGATGTCGGCTAAGGACATCAATGAAGCGACGGGCGAGATCCTCGCCGCGCTCGACGACGCCGAGCAGGCCGAGATGCGCGCCGCGTACTGCCGCGGCCCGAAGGCCTTCGGCGAATGGCTGCACCCGAAGATCGATGCGTACTGGACTGCCTGGACTGTGGAGCAGGCCCGCCAGCAGCTCGACAAGCTCGACCGCGAGGCCGAGGAGGATCACTACCGCGAGCAGGTGGCGGCATGAGCGCGAATCACACGCCGGAGCCGTGGGGCGTCGAAGAAATCGACAACGAAGGCGAATACGGCAGCGGCCCCGATACAAGCCGCGGATTCCAGTCGTTCGCCATTTGCGACGTGCAGGGTCGGGCCTTGTTCGACAGCCTGAACCGCGACGTCGGCGTCTCCGAAATTCACGAAGACGGCCACGCCGACGAAGATGGTTACGTCGCTGCGTGGGATGACATGGCGAAGCGAGACGCCCATCGCATCGTGGCTTGCGTGAATGCGTGCGCCCCGATCGAGACAAGCGAACTCGAAGAGATCACGCGCACCGGCGGCCTGCTCGGGCCACGGGAGGATATCGCGCGACTGGCAGCGCAGCGCGACGAACTGCTGTCCGCAGCCCGCGCAGCCGAAGCGGTGTTCGCCGCGCAGAAGTGGCGCGACGACTCGACAGACCCGGAGGCCGTCGCGCTGCGCCTGCTGCGCGAGGCCATCGTCGCCGCGGAGGTGACGCCGTGACCCGCCTCGAAACCGCTCTCGCCCTCGCTGTGATCATGGCCCTGTACGGCCTCGTCGGCGCCGACGATTACCGGATCGCCGCCGCACAGGAAGCCGAAGCGCGCCAGCAGGCCGCCGTTTCAATCGCCGAACGCGCGGTTGCGCTGGCTGAGACGTACCGGGACTTGTGCGGGGACGTCGAGCCGGATGACGTGCGGCCGATCGTGAAGATGACGGCCGCGGAGGGGGTGCGATGAACGCGCCCACTCGTGACGAGTTCCTAGCGCGGCGACGTGCGGGAATCGGCGGCAGTGATATCTCCGTCATCCTCGGCCTGAACCCGTACAAGTCGCAGGTCGAACTATGGGTCGAGAAGACCGGCCGATCGGTCGACGAGACGTCCGCGATGCGGCTGCGCTTCGGCTCGTTCGCCGAGCAGTTCGTCGCCGACGAGTACCAGATCGCCACGGGCCGGCGAGTCGTGCGTCACAACGCGCAGCTCGTGCATCCCGATTACCCGATGGCGATCGGCAACGTCGACCGGCTCGTCATTCCGGAAGGCCGCAAGGTCGCCGCCATCAAGGGGCAGATCGTCGCCGACCGCATCCTCGAAGCGAAGACCGTCGGTAGCCACGCGAAGCGCGACGAGTGGGGTCAGGTCGGGACGGATCAGGTTCCGACCCACTACCTCACGCAGAGCCACTGGTATCTGTCGCTGACCCCGTGCGCCGAGCTCGACCTCGCGGCGCTGTTCGGGGCCGGCGAAGACCTCGCGATCTACACGATCAAGAAGGACGCGGACCTCGAAGAAGAGTTGCTGCGCCGCGCCGCCGAGTGGTGGCGTCAGCACGTCGAGAACGACGTCGCACCGGAGCCGCAGAGCGAAGCCGACGTGCGCCTCCTCTACCCGCAGGACAACCAGCAGCAGATCGACGCCGACGAGGAGATCTATTCCGCCTTCGCGCAGCTTTGCCGCGTCAAGGAGCAACTCAAGGCACTCGAAGCCGACGAGCAGGCGGCGCGCGACACGCTCACCACGTTCATGCGCGACGCCGCGGTGCTGCGCTACCAGGGCGCGACGCTGGCAACGTACAAAGCGGCCAGTCCGAGCAGCAAAACCGACTGGAAGGCCGTCTGCAAGGCATCCGGCGTACCCGAAGACGTTATCGCGCAACACACCACCGAAACCGCCGGATCCCGGCGCTTGATTCTCAAGTGAGGAAACCATGAACACCAGAACCGCCCCGCTCGCCGTCGTGCCTGATGTGCAGCGCACCACTGATATCCCGATGGTTGCGACAAGTTCAGCCGCCCTGATTCTCGACGACCAGAGCATGGACCGCCTGATTCGCGTGGCTGAACTGATGGCTACCGGCCGCGCGACCATCCCGCAGCATCTGCGCAACACCGGCGACTGCCTGGCAGTGGCGATGCAGGCCGTGCAATGGCGCATGAACCCGTTCGCGGTAGCCCAGAAGACCCACGTCACCCAGGGCGGCGCGCTCGGCTACGAAGCCCAGCTAATCAATGCCGTCGTAACGACCCTCGCGCCGATCGAGCGCCGCCCCGAATTCGAGTTCCTCGGCGACTGGGACAAGATCCTCGGCAAGGTCGAGGAGCGGAAGTCCGACAAGGGCGGCAAATACTACGTCGCCGCGTGGGACAAGAAAGATGAGGCCGGGCTTGGCGTGATCTGCCGCTGCCAGCTTCGCGGCGAGGCTGAGCCGCGCGAGATCAAGGTGATGATGTCGCAGTGCTATCCGCGCTTCTCGACGCAGTGGGCGACCGACCCGCAGCAGCAGATCACCTACGTCGCAATCCGCAAGTGGGCGCGCCGCTACACCCCGGACGTGATCCTCGGCGTGTATGCGCCTGAGGAGCTCGAGCAGATCAATCAGGCCGAGCGCGACATGGGCGCCGCCGAAGTCATCGACACCCCGGAGCCCGCCAGCCGCACCGACGCGCTGAAATCGAAGCTCGGCGCCGGGAAGCAGAAGCCCGCCACGCAAGCCCCCGCCGTCACCCTCGAGCAAGTCCTGAATGCGATCAGCGCCGCGCACGACCGCGACACGATGGCCGCTGCAAAGGAACTCGGCGCCAGGCTACCCGACGGTCCGGACAAGGACGCCGCGGTCGCCGCCTACGGTCGCCGCCTAGACGCGCTGCGCGCCGCGGCCGAGCAGGCGCAGCCGACCGCCCCTGCTACGTCGACCGTCGATCCCGAGACCGGCGAAGTCACCGACGCGCAGGACGACTTCCTGAAGGACTACGACGCCGCCGAGCAGGCCAACCAGGCCGGCGAATAAGACCACAACCACCGGAGCCCACCGCACCATGCAACTCGTATTCAAAGAACACACCGCCCGCCTCTCGTCCGTGAATCCGCGCGCCGAATGCCACGGCGAGGACAAGGCCCTCGGCGCCGACATCAAGCTCGAGATCAAGACGACGAACGATGTCCTGTCCGAGATTCATCCGTCGCTCAAAGGCAGTTTCTTCCGCAAGGACGACACCCAGGGCGAGCTGCTCGACGACAACCCCGGCCACATGCCGCTGCTGCGCTTCCCCGAGATCAAGAGCCCGATCAAGTGGGATTGGGACAGCGCCGGCTACGCCTTCCGCGTGCATATCGGCATGTCCGGTATCCCCGACATCAACATCCTGGACTGCAAGATCGGCAAGCTGCAGTTCGAGGCGATCAACGGCGGCAGCATATCGCTCGGCCTGCGCCTGCAGTGCAACCCGAGCCCGGAGCAGATGGGACGCCTGTGCGAGCTGATCCAGCAGGACATCACGATGACGCTCACGCCGCCGGACGTGGAGCCGGATACCAACAGCGACGACGAGGGGATGTTCTGATGGGCGCCGCCGACAAATTCCCCTCCGTCGAAGCTGCTCTCGACGCCTCGCCGAGCATGCTCACGGTGCTCGACATCAAGCGCGCAACAGGGCTCGACGAACCGACGTTGCGCGCGCAACTGAAGGCGCTCGCCCAGCAAGGTCAGATCGATCATATCCCCGGGCGTGGGCGGTACGACGGGCGGTATGGGTTGCTGCGGCCGATCCAGAAGGCGGATCAGGCGACGGCCGTCGATGATTGCTCGCCGGTCGGCGACAGCGAGGGCGGCGAGGCGGACGTCCGTGCAATCCCGGCGCTGGAATACGACCCGGCTACGGTTTCACTCCACCCTATTGAGCGAGCCGCCGCACAGCAGAATCGCGCAGACGAGGCCGAGCATAAGGTGGCGAGCCTGCTCAATGTCATCGCCGACATCCGCGCCGCGATCGGCGATGACGGGCGGATCATGCTCTATGAGCTTGCCGACGCCGTGCGTAAGCGGTCGGAGATGGCCGAACTGGGACTCAGGGTGTCCGCCGATTTTGCCGAAACGGCCACCGAACTCGATGCCGTCCGCGCAGCGCTCGGCGCGGTGATCGGCGGCGACATCGACCCGAGCGACCTGACCGAGGCCGAGATCGCGCAACGTGCCGCGCAGCTCATTACCGTCGAACTGGCGAACGCCCGCGCCCTGAACACCAAGCTCGAGCATCTCCTCGGCTCCGAGCGCACCGCGAATGCGGCCCTGCGCGAGCAGCTCGACAACACCGTCAGCCCGGAGATCTGGAGCATCGCGCCGGCAGGCTACCTCGTCCGCGCGCCGAAGCGCCGGCTGCGCATCCTCTCGAAGCCCGAGAACGCACAGGCCGCCGCGATGGCGGCAGCCGCGTCCGGATCCGTTCGCGGCGAGGTATTTGCACTCCTGTCTGTCGGCACCGCTCGCCGCGGCGCCGTCTGGAAGCCCTCCAACTGAACCCTGCACCACCAACCACAAGGACCAAGACCATGGGAACCCTGAACGAACTGCCCGCCATCAACACTCCGCTCGCCGGCGGCTTCTACGCCGGCCGGATCAACGTCGACGGCGTCCTCTACGCGCTGATCGTCGCACCGAAGGCCGATGGCGAGCACGCCGACATCGCCTGGAACGGCTCGTCAAAGAGTGTCGCCGGCGCGCTGTCCTACTGCGACGGCCGCGCCAACACGAACGCGACGGCCGAGGCCGGCAGCAAGCTCGCGCAGTGGGCGCTCGATCTTCGCATCGGCGGGCATGACGACTGGTATCTGCCGAGCCAGGACGAGCTTGAAGTCATCTACCGCACCTTCAAGCCGACGACCGAGGCGAACTGGTGCTACGCGCGCTCGGGCATCAACCTCTCTGCCGAACCGCCCACGCGGCCCTACACGCCTGTTTTCCCGCTGCAGACCGTCCATGAGGCATTCCGTGATGGCGGCGCCGAGGCCTTCGATGACGTCTGGTACTGGTCCAGCACTCAGCACGCTTCGGTCTCTGGCTATGCCTGGATTCAGAACTTCAACGGCGGCGACCAGCGCAGCCGCCACAAGTACGGCGAGTTCCGCGCCCGAGCCGTCCGCAGATTGCCCATTTAATCATTCGTCAATTCGAGAGATACCCATGACGACAATTACCCTCGACGCGATCAAATCCCGGCAGGACGAACTGGCCGGAATGATCGCCGCCTTCGAAGCGCAAGTGCGCGATACCAAGATCTTCGTCCTGCCGGAGATCGAGATCACGCTGCAGCCCGGCGAGCATTACGCCGGAATCATAGTCGGCAAGGAAGACGAGCCGAGCCACCACCTGATCCTGCTGCCGGGCGAAGCCGAGAGCGTGACGTGGAAAGGCTCCAAGGATTGGGCGGCCGAGATCGGTGGCGAATTGCCGACGCGGCGCGAGCAGTCGCTGCTCTTCGCCAACCTGCACGACCAATTCCAATCGGCCTGGTACTGGTCGTGCGAGGAACACGCTTCGGACTCTGCCTGTGCCTGGATTCAGGACTTCGGCAGCGGCTACCAGGGCAACGACCGCAAGGGCAGCGAGTTCCGCGCCCGAGCCGTCCGCAGATTGCCCATCTCCGCCTGACCGACCGGTGCGCTCGTGATCACGAAAGAAAAACTCCTATCGAAGGCCGTCCGGCAAGGCGAATGCCTCGTCTGGGCCAAGCACATCAACCGCAGCGGCTACGGCTCCGTGTGGTCGGGCGGAAAGAATCGCGACGCGCACCGCGTCTCTTATGAACTGCACCACGGACCGATCCCGCAGGGGATGTGCGTCATGCATAGCTGCGACAACCGCGCATGCATCGAGCCGTCGCATCTGAGCATCGGAACCCGTACCGAGAACATGCAGGACATGGCCAACAAAGGGCGCGCGAGCAAGGTAAGCGGCGAGAGCCACAGCCTGTCGAAACTGACCCCATCGCAGGTCGTCGAGATCCGCAGGCGCTATACGCCATACGACCGAAAGAACAGTTCGTGCGCGATGGCGCGGGAATTCGGCGTCAATCAATCCACGCTGTGGAGCGCATTGAAGGCTCGCACATGGAAGGAAGCGTGACATGCGCCACCACGACCGTGCACGCCTCGCCAATGCCATACGTCGGCGCGGCCGCTGCGTGAGCTATGAACTGACCAAGACCCATAGGAGTTCCCAGTGAGCAGAGAAAGACCAATCCTCTTCAGCGCCGCCATGGTTCGCGCCCTGCTCGCCGGCACGAAGACCCAAACCCGTCGCGCAGTGAAGCCGCGGCCGGAAGAAAGCCCGGAAGGCAATCTGTGCGGCGCGTGGCTGAGTCGCCCGCTCGGCGGGCTGCTGCTGCCGAAGGTGAGCGACATCGCGACGCACTGCCCCTACGGCCAAGCCGGCGACCGGCTGTGGGTGCGCGAAGCCTTCAGCGGTCCGTGGTGCATGGAGGCTCAGGACGGATGCGCCGCCGTGCCGCCCTCGAAGTGGGGCGAAGGATCGCGCATCTGGTATTGGGCTGACGGGGATCCGACATATGGCGACTGGACACGACCGCGACCCTCCATCCACATGCCCCGCTGGGCCTCGCGCATACTGCTCGAGATCACCGCCGTCCGCGTCGAGCGGCTGCAGGACATCAGCGAGGTTGATGCACGAGCCGAGGGGATCCAGGAACTGATCGACGCCGGCGTTGGCCACGACGGCTCGCCGATCGACACATACCGGGCGCTTTGGGACGGCATCAATGGCGAGGGCGCATGGGCACTGAATCCATGGGTCTGGGTTGTCGAGTTCAGGAGGATCGCATGAACCGCCGTCTCTCCCACATGCTCAGCCGCCGCGACGAATCCCGTCACGCCCGCCTCGCGAACATCCAGCACAACCGCCACATGATCGGCCAGTACGACGAGATCGAGATGACCGAGCGCGCTGCGCTCTCTGCGTTCCGCGGCGGGTGGGCAACTGGCCAGCACTGGAACCATCTTGCCGAGTGCCGCAATGTGCTGATGTTCGGCGCATGCCACAAGATCGCGGTCAGCGCCGTCAAGGCCGATCACGAAGCGGTGCGGGAGGTGACGCGCATTGCAATGGGCGCGCTGACGGCCATCCGCGAGCGGGAGCAGAAGACCGGAAAGTTTGGCGCGAACTCGGGCGAGCTGAACGCGCTGCATGCGCTCGTCGAAATCAGCCGAGATTTTTGGACTCGGCAGCCGGCGACGCTGTTCAGCCAGTGCGTTGAAGCGGTGCGCAAGCAGGTCGTGAAAACGATTCAGGCAAAAGGGGTGCAGGCATGAAGCGCGACAACTTCACCCTCGCCTCCGACGACGTCCGCGAGATCCGCCATTTCCATTTGTTCGCTGGCCTCGGCGGAGGTGCCAAGGGGTTCAACAAGGCATCCCCTCGCGTCGGCAACATGGTCGGCCGCTTCCGCTGCATCGGCGGCGTCGACGTGAATGCGCCGGCGATCCGCGACTTCGAGCGTCTGACCGGCACCCGCGGCACCGTGCTGGATATGTTCGATCGCAGCCAGTTCAGCGACTTCCACGGCAAGGAGCCGCCGGCATCGTGGCGAGAAGCTACTCCGGCGGACATCCGCGCCGCGGCTGGCGGTGAATACCCGCACATCGTCTTCCTGTCGGCGCCGTGCAAGGGCTTCTCCGGGCTCCTCAACGAGACCCGCAGCAAGACCGCCAAGTACCAGGCGCTCAACCGCCTGACGCTGCGCGGCGTGTGGCTGATGTTGGAAGCCTTCGCCGACGACCCGCCCGAACTGATCGTCTTCGAGAACGTGCCACGCATCGCGACCCGCGGCCGGCACCTGCTCGACCAGATCGTCGCCATGCTGCGCCACTACGGCTACGCCGTCGCCGAAACAACGCACGACTGCGGCGAACTCGGAGCGCTCGCGCAGAGCCGAAAGCGCTTCCTGCTTGTCGCGCGCCACATTGAGAAGGTGCCGCCCTTCCTGTACGAACCGGAGAAGAGGCGCCTGCAGGCCGTGGGCACGGTGCTCGATCGCATGCCGCTACCGGGCGACCCCGTTGGCGGGCCGATGCACCGGGTGCCTCGGCTGCAGTGGAAAACGTGGGTGCGCCTGGCGTTCGTGGAGGCGGGCAGCGACTGGCGCAGCCTGAACAAGCTGGCCGTCGAGAATGGGCATCTGCAGGACTACCTGATCGTGCCCGAATACCGCGCCGGCTACATGGGCGTGAATCGCTGGGATGAGGCTACGGGGACTGTCGCAGGGCGATCGACCCCGAGCAATGGCGCATTCTCGGTTGCAGATCCGCGCTTCGACCAGTCTGCCAGCTGGAACGATGGTCAAGCCTACGGCGTGCGGCGGTGGGACGAGTCGAGCGCCACGGTCACCAGCAAGCTCGCCCCGGGGAGCGGCTATGGATCGGTTGCCGATCCTCGCCACCATGGCCCAGCCAAGCACTGCAACGAGTTCCGCATCGTCCCATGGAAACGTGAGGCCGGTGCGGTGACGGGGGCGCATGGCTCCGGCCAGTGCCTGGCAGACCCTCGGCCACCCGCCGGACCGCTGTTCAGCAAGTACGCTGTCACCAAGTGGAATGCGAAAGCCGGCACGGTCATCGGGGGGGATGATTCAGGTGCCTACGCTGTCGCAGACCCGCGACCGAACGGCATCCCGCAGAAAGGCGACCACTACCTGACCGGCGGGCACTACGGCGTCGTGGGCTGGGACGAAACGTCGGGCGCCGTCTCCGCCGCGGCATGCCACGACAACGGCCGCTGGTCAGTCGCAGATCCGCGCAGTTTGCCAACTTGCACAAATTCGCAAACTGACCGGATGCCCGAGGAGACCGACAAGCTGGTCTGCGTCATTCGAGCCCTCGACGGAACCTGGCACCGGCCCTTCACCACGCTTGAACTCGCAGCGCTGCAGTCGCTCGTCGATCCGGAGGAGCAACTCGAGCTGGACGGACTGAGCGATAGCGATTGGCGGGAGCGCATCGGAAACGCGGTTCCGCCAGACGCGGCCGAGGCGATCGCTGGAGTCATGGGCACCACGCTGCTACTGGCGTGGTCCGGGGAGACGTTCGTGCTGTCGGCGGCACCGATCTGGGTGCGGCCGGTAGCGGTGGCGCTGACTGTTGCGCAGGGAGCAATGTAATGGGCGAGAACACGAAAATCGAATGGGCCACGCATACGTTCAACCCCTGGGTCGGGTGCGCGAAGGTCTCCCCGGGTTGCGACCACTGCTACGCCGAAGGCTGGGCGAAGCGCAGCGGTTCGGTGCAATGGGGCCCGCACGCCGAGCGCCGCCGCACGACGGCCGCGAACTGGCGCCAGCCGATGAAGTGGAACCGCGAGGCCGAGGCAAGCGGCACACGCCCGCGCATCTTCTGCGCGTCGCTCGCCGACGTGTTCGATAATGCGGTACCGGTCGAATGGCGCGCCGACCTTTTCGCGCTGATCCGCGAAACCCCCTACCTCGACTGGCTGCTCGTGACGAAGCGCATTGGCAACGTGCGGGCGATGCTGCCGGCCGACTGGGGCAGCGGGTATCCGAACGTATGGCTGCTGATCACGGTGACGGATCAGATCGAGGTCGATCGCGATATCCCGAAGCTGCTCAGGGTGCAGGCGGCCGTGCGCGGACTGAGCGTGGAGCCGATGCTTGGGTCGATCGATCTCAGCCTCTGCTTCGACCTCTACCAGTACGAGGATGGGGACGTCTGGCGTTCGCGCAACATGTCGCGCCCGTTGCATTCGCCTGATTGGGTCATTATCGGCGGCGAGTCCGGCCCCAATGCTCGCCCGATGCATCCGCAGTGGGCTCGCGAACTGCGCGATCAGTGTGTCGCGGCAGACGTCCCGTTCCTGTTCAAGCAGTGGGGCGAGTGGCTCCCCATGGACCAGCAGGAACGCAGCCGCGAATTCAACGGCATCGTCGCCGATCGGGCGAACGGTGCACCGGTGGGCGGATACCCAGCCGAACGTGTCCATCAGTGGGACGGCGCGATGGAGAGCTACCGCGCCGGCAAGAAAAACGCAGGCCGACTGCTCGACGGCGTCCAGCACGACGGGTATCCGGGGGCGCGGCCGTGACCATGAAAGTTGCGTGCATCCTGGAGCAGGACACCTACAGGCCCGGAGACCCGGCCCCAGACGGCTATCTGGCGTGGCACGAATGGGCAGAGGCGCAGCACAAGGCCGGGCTGCGGCAGAAGCAGTGCGGGCGCTGCGGCCTGTGGCGCTACCCGCAAGAACTGAGCGATCAGATCGACCGGTGCGAGATGCAGAGCCGCAAAGGGCCGGTAATCGTGGAAACGGCCGTGTGCGTGAAGTGCGCGGCGCCGGACGCCGTCGAGGCGAAGCTGCTGCCGGGGCCGAAGGAGCCGTCATGATCGACACCGCCGACCACGTCCGGCACATCCCGACCGGCGAGGAGTGGGTAGTCGCCTGCGTCATCGGCAACCGCCTCAGCTGGTGCGGATGGCCGGAAGGCACGGCAGCCCTATCCGACTGCGAACTCGTCGAGAAGGCAACGCCGGAGTATCGCGACGCGCTGCTTCGCAAGATGGCGACGACAGGCGCCGGAGATCACCGCGGGCGCTATGCCATCGAGCGGATCGCATCCCTGTCGATGGGCGAATACCTGGAATAGACATCATGAACACCGCAACCGAGAGAGCCCCCATGACCGATCTCGCCGAAAAACTCGACAAGCTGATCGAGGTCCTGTCGCGCCCCGCCATCCCCGCCGATAAGGTCCTGTGGGACGCAGCGACCGCTGGAGCTTACCTTGGCGTCAGCGCGCGCCAGGTGTCTGAGCGCTACGCGCTGATGACCGGATTCCCTGATACGATACGGTTGCCGTCAGAGAGCGGACGCGGGCAACTGCGCTGGAAGGCTGCCGAGATCATGGCATGGGCCGAACGGCAGCGTCCCAAGAATGTCCCGCGAGGCCGCAAAACCCAATAACCACGCTATCGTTCAAGTCCCGTCCCCGGCATTCCGACGCATTCCGCTAATCTGCTGAATTAGTCACAAAGCCGCACAAACATTGCATTTCAGCCTGTTTTTGCGGCTTCTGTTTTCCACACGTTCCCGCTAGTTTTCGCTATTCTGTGGCCCGATTGCGTCCCAAGCAGTGTCCCAATAGGGTGGCATATGGCAGTCATCGAAAAGCGCGGTAGTACGTGGCGTGCGCGCGTCCGCAAGGGCGGCATCGACCGGTCTGAATCATTCCAGACCAGGCGCGAGGCGAAGGCCTGGGCGGCGCAGTTCGAGGCCAACATCAACGCCGAGCGCCGCGGCGAGATCCCGACTATCCCGTTCGGCGACCTCCTCGACAAGTACGCGAAGGAGGTGACGCCGACGAAGAAAGGCGCGCGCGCTGAGGCGATGCGGATCAACCGCATCAAACGATCGGACCTCGCGAAGGTGCTGCTGCCGGACTTCGACGAGAAGGCCGTCGCGACATGGCGAGACAAGCGGCTGCAGGAGGTGAGCTCGGCCTCCGTTGCGCGCGAATGGGTCACCCTCTCCCACGCCTGCAACGTCGCGATCCGTGAATGGCATTGGCTGCGCGACAACCCATTCACGCGGGCGAAGCGGCCGTTCGGTGGAAAGGCCCGCAAGCGCCGACCGGAGGGCGACGAGATGGAGGCGATGCTGCACGTCCTCGGCTACCACGACGGAGCATGCGAGACGGTGAATTCCCGCGTCGCCGCAGCGGCCCTGTTCGCAATCGAGACGGCAATGCGGGCGAGCGAGATCTGCGGCCTGACGCCTGAGACGATCGACATTGATCGGCGTGTCGCGCATATCCATGACTCGAAGAACGGTCACGCGCGAGATGTCCCGCTCTCGAAGGAAGCGATCCGGGTCATCGGGCAGTTACCGGCTGGCCGCTTCGACGTCGATCCGGACTCGCTCAGCACGCTGTGGGGCAAGGCGCGGGCGAAAGCGGCGATCTCCGGCCTGCGTTTTCACGATTTGCGACGAGAGGCTCTCACGCGGTTGGCGAAGAAGTTGCCGGTGCTCGAGCTCGCGAAGATGAGCGGGCACCGCGACCTGAAGATCTTGCTGAACACGTACTACTCGCCGGACATGGGCGACATCGCGGCGAAGCTGGACTGAGTCACCTCGACGCCTCACTGCAGTCCTGCGACACCTGGGCGCAGCGCTCGCCCCACTGCACCATCTGCAGATCCCATCGCATCAGTTCCGCCTCACTCGGGCCGGTCGGTTCCGGGATCGGCGGACAGGTCCGCAGGCACTCCGGCGGGCGCACCTGCAGCCCTGGCGTTGGCGGCACGAATCGCGTTGCGCAGCCGCTCGAAAGCATCAGGATCACGGCTGCACTCAGGGCGAGCCGTGCGGGCGATGGTGAGCTCATAGTCGGCGGCCTCCGTTACTCGACGAGCCTCAGCGCGGGCGTCCCGCTGCGCTCTCTCGGTCGCGCGTCGGTTCTGAGCCTCAAGCTCTGCACGTGCTGCCTCAATACGGGCGTTCGCATCGTTGGCATAGGCGACGGCCACATCGTGCTCGCGCTGCGCGCAGCGCCCTCGCTCCAGCCCGTCGCCCACCCACCAGCCCACGCCGCCGCCCAGTAACAGGGCGACAGCGCCCACAATGACCAGTAGTTGCACATCACACCTCCCCTTTTTGCGAGACCACGCCGCGGAACCAGAAGCCGAGCAGCAGCGCGATCGGCTCGGACCACATGTCGGAGTATTCGGTGAACGCCAGATCGCCCGTGAGGTAGGCGTAGGCCGAGACCCCGACCATCGGCAGCAGCACGATCGCGGTGATGATCGAGATGGCGTCGAAGGTGCGGCTGTCCATCACTGCGCCCCACGGCATAGCGCGTGCTCGAGCTGCCGGCGCTTCCACAACCCCGCGCACCCGCTGCCCGGCACGCCGCAGTCGCGGCCTCGGAAATGTCGCCAGCGCAGGATCTCGCCGCACGCGCCGGCATAGTCCTGCGCGTTGAGCCGACGCACGAGCGTCGAGCGGCAGAACGCCGACGGCCCGATGTTGTACGCGAGGGTCAGATAGGCGTCGTACTCGTGCTGATGCAGCGGCACGGTGATGCAGCTGCGCAGCGCCCCTTCGTACTTCTGGACGTCGCGCAATGCTCGCTCGAGCGCTTGCGGCGGCGTCGTACGGTCGCCCAGCTTCACCCCTTCTGTCGTGCCGAAGCCGATCGTCAGCACGTCGCCGGGGACGGGGATGATCGCCGTGTCCGAGTAGTCCTCGTGCAGCATGATGCCGACGAAGCCGGCCGCCGTGAGCGACAGCGCCGCAACAACGATGCGCGCCCTGCTCATGACGTTGCCTCCGCGGCCGCGGGAGCGGATTTGCGGGGGCGGCGCCGATCGCACATGCGGGACAGGTCGACGCGCCACAGGCCGGCGAAATCGCCTTCCGTGACCCGCTCGGCAAACGGCCCGACGTGGCCCTCCAATCTATCCATGTACGCGACCGTGAAGCCGTCATTGAGCAGCGCGTTGAGCAGCAGCCAGCAGTGCGCACGGGTAATTTGCCCGGAGAAGCCCGACAACAGCGCCGCGCCGCGCGGCAGGCGCGTGAGTTGCCCGATACCGACGTAGGGCGCCCGCTCGCTGCTCGGCACGTGGTCGATGATCCGTACCGTGGCGCGCTCGTACTCGATCGTCACTGCGACGCCGCCGTTGTCGTAGGTCTTCACGCCTCATCCTCCAAAATAGGCTGACCGGCTTCCGCCTGCCGGATCGCGAGCTTCAGGTGCTCACGCTTGAAATAGGCATTGACGACCATGTTGCCGATCCACGTCAGCGCGCCGAGAATCAGGCCGCCGAACACACCGATGGCGCTCCACTCATCGACCGTGTAGCCCAAGAACACCGGGACGCCTGCGCCGGCATAGGCAGCGGCCGTCGTCGCTTTGGTGACGGTCGCCGCCGTCTCGCTCGCAATGGCTGTTTTCGGCATGAAGGCCAGCGCGACCGCCAGGAGCCCGAGCATGGACGCGGGCAGGACAATGAGCATCAGCTGCATCATGGTTCCCTCCCCTACTGCGCGACCTGCACGACGGTCGGCGGCACGATGACCGGATCCACGATCACGGGGTCGACGACATCCGGCCGCACGACGACGACCTCGGGCGCCGGTGCGCCGGGGATCTGCACCGGCGCAGGCTGGGTCACGACGACGGGCTGCGGCATCGCCTGGAGCGCCCCGCCGATGGCGTTGCCGGTGGCCGTCACAAGGCCCCGCGCGGCTTGCCCTCCGGCGACGATGCTGCCGACAGTCACCGCGCCATTGACGACGGCTTGGAGCATCTCGGCGTTCGGGTCGCGCGGCATCGCCATCTGCGGCGCCGCGCCGATCTGCCGGCCGACGGTGAGCGATCGGAGCCGCCCGTCTTCGGTCATCTGCAGGTCGAGCAGCGGCTGCTGGGCCTGCGCACTGTGGGCGCGCACCGCGTCGGCTTGGGCGGCGAAGTACTGCTGCTGCGCCTGCCGGTATTCGGTGCTGGCGCACCCGGACAAGGCGATCAGGGTTGCGAGGGCGATCAGGATCAGCTTCACGGTGAGCTCCTTGCCGGGGTCCGGCGGTCAGTTGGCGAGTACGGTCAGGGCCCCCGGGGGGAAGTTCGGCGGCAGGGCTCCGGTTGGGAGGGTGACCGTCTGCGACAGAGGGATCGTCATCAGCGCATCGCCGGCGGTCAGTGCGTCGAACAGCGCAACCTTCTCGGCGTCGATCCAGTCGTTCGTCGGGCTCGCCCACTGGATATAGTCGGCGTTGCCGCATCCGCCTTCGTCGGTCGGTTCGGTCCAAGCGCTGGTGCTCGGGCCGACGGCCTTGCGGACGTAGTCGGCAGCAGCGATCTCTGCGCCCGCCCCTGCGCCGGCTATGCTGGTCAGCAGGCCGGCGTAGATCGACGTCGGCGCGGTCCATTCGCCGGTGCGCAACAGGTGCGTGCCGATGGCCTCGATGAGTGCGTCGGAGAGGTGGCCCGAGAACACGATGCGCAGGTCTCCGGCGGCAAACTCCGGCGCGGGTGCGCCGCTGCCGACGGTGGTCGAGGTGTCGAGCGCGCCGGAGGCGAGGCAGATGCCGCCGCTCGATGCGTCGAGGATGCCGAAGTGCGTCAGGTCATCCCATGCTGCGGTCGGCGCAGGGAAGGTCACGGCGGCTGCGTTGGTGAAGGTCTTGTCGCCGCCGACCGGCAGATTCCACGTCGCGTCGCTCGGGCCGCAAGCGACGCGGGCGTAACTGCCGCCGGTGACCTCCTGTGCGAGGCTGCCGGCCTCGCCGGGATCGCCCGTGAAGAGGCCGACGTAGAGCGCCAGCGGCTTCGCCCAGGCGGTCGCACGCAGCAGATGATTGAGGATCGCGGCTTCGGTGTAGGTGGATAGGCTCATGTCGTGATCGCCTCAGAAGAGCAGGAAGAAGTTGCCGGCGCCAGGGGTCGCAGCGGCGCCCGCCAGACGGCCGCGCGGGGTGGCCTCGATGCGGCCGATGGCGGAAAGGTGGGTGCCGGTGGCGAGGTCTGCGGTGCCGGTGAGAGAGGTCGGAGCGGCTCCGGCCAGCGTCGTGCCGAGACTCAGCGCAGCGAGGCCGGTCAGGGCGACGCCAGCCTCGCCCGCAAGCGGCGTTGTGCCCGACGCATTGCTGCGCAGCACTTCGACTGCGATCTGGGTCAGCAGCGCCGGCTTCGGATCGGTGCGCAGCACTTCGACTGCGATCTGGGTCAGCAGCGGGTCCGGGTCCGGGCTGCGGATGACCTCGACCGCGAGCTGAGTCAGGAGAGCGGCAGTCATCGCGTCAGCTCACGACCTCGACGCCCGCTTCGAGCGCGTTGATCGCTGAGGTGAGCCATGCGGCACCGGTGGCCGGGTCGGATTCGTGGATGGACGAACTGTAGAGGTAGCTGGTCGAGGGCGCGAAGACGGCGCCGTTCGCCTCGGTCGTGCCGGAGCGGATCAGGTTCTTCGTCGTGCACGCGCCCGCATCGGTCTTTGCGAGTGCGGCATTTACCTGGACGGCGAGGATCGCGCCATTGACGGACAGGTCCTGCAGCGTCGAGGTTTCCTTCGATCCGGCCGCGCCGCCCGTCAGGTAGTCGGTCGTGTTCGGCGCAGTCTCGTCAATGAGCGCGGCATGATCCGTGCCAGTCGATGGCGTCCAAGACTGGTGCGTACCGGCGCCGTTCGGGAACACGACGTCGATGCGGACATCCCCAAGGAAGTCGTTGTTCGTCGCCCCGGACTGGTCGCAAATATACAAATCATCGAACAGCATGGCCGCAGTGTTGACGCCAGATTCAGCCCCGAGTCGCAGTTGGCTGACCGATGCGTTCGCGGTGCTTTGCAAGTCCTGACCGGCGGCGACGGTAATTACATCAGCCCCATTTACTCGTACTTTGCACGAGTCCGCTGCAATCGAATTCGCGACAGTGACCTTGAATTCGAGGTAGTAGTAGGTGCCCGCTACCAGGCTGACAACTGACGTTCCATCAGTCAGAGCCGTCCCGTTTCTCAACACAGACAGCGTCCCGTCTGAATTCAATTTGAGTTCGCACTGCTGCGATACCCCATCAAACAGGGTCATTAGCCGCGGATTGCCGGAGATCGACGTGTACTTAAATCGAACCCCAATCACCAGCGCTGCAACGCTCGCAAATGATTTTCCCGCCCACCCCGCACTGGCTGCAGTCGTTGCGAGGTTTCCGCTACCGTCCCGTCCTGCGGTTCCGATGGTTGCGCCAGAGCCCGCAGCAGTCCATTTCTTTGTCAGATCCGCCGTCGCGTAGTGGTCGAAGCCGTCACAGAAAAGCAGTGCCATGATCAGAACCCCCTCGAAAGCGCGATGACGTCGAATTTCGCCGCAGCCGCGTTGTAAATCAGGCCGATGCGGTCGAGTGCGCCGCCGGCCGTGGAAAGCGTGATCGACGGCAGATCCGTGCCGAACCGCACGTTCGCGCTCCATGTCACCAGACGACCGCCTGCGCCATCCTGCTTGAGTTCGATGACGCACTTCTGCCCGTCCGCGGCGCCCGCGAGCGTGATCGTCGGATCACCGGCGAGCGTGATGCGGATGACGTCGGCGTCGGAGAAGTTAGCTGTGATCGAAGCCGCATAGCTGACGGACTTGATCTCGGGGATGTACGGCTTCGCGCCGGCACTCGCAGCGGCCTCAATGGCTTCGAGTCGTGCATCGAGGCTCTCGTAGCTCGCGCTCATCGCGGTCGAGGTCTGCGCGGCGATCTGGTCGGCGGCGCCCCACAGGATCTTCGCGAGGCGGGTGATCGTGCCGAACTCGGTGCCGCTCCAGACGACGCTGTAGAGCGCGTCGCTCGTGCTGCCGGTGCTGATCGGCGCGCCGGTGATGTCGGCGCTCACGTAGTAGGTGCCGGCATCGAGGCCGGCAAATGCGAGCGCCGAAGAGGTGGCGCGCGAGACGACGGTCGCCGCTCCCGGCAGCCAGGCGTAGCCGGCTGCGACGGTCAGCGTCGAGCCGCTGCCGGTGCATTTGTAGCTGTTGGCGCCGATCACCGCGGGCGACGTGCCGAACAGCGCCGAGAACGCGGCGCCGAGCGATATGGTCGCGCCGAGACTGGTGGCGAGGGCTGCGCGCAGGCTGTTCGCCTCGATCTCGATCGCCTCGGCATTGCTGTTGTGCTTGGCGACGTAGTTGGTGTCGCCGTTCGCGAAGCGGCTCAGAAGCAGTGCCATCAGATTTTCACCTCGATCAGTGCGCCCGCCTGGAAGATCCCGGAGGCGCCATAGGGGGCAGTGCCGTACCCGTCGAGCAGCGTGTCGAGTTCGGCGTAGGTCAGGGGTCGGGCGTCGATGCCGAAGGACTGCGTCGGGCCGATCGCGTAGGTGCCGACATCCACCGCGAAGCGGTCGTAGCGGCCGGGCATCTCCTTCGAGAACCCGACGACCTCGAACTTGCCGTCGGCGCTGCGGCGCAGGCGGCAGGCGTTGCCGGGTTCGGCATACAGCAGGTCATGGTTCGCGCGGGCGAGCGGGACGTTCTTGAGAATTTCGCCCTTGGCGCCGATATCGACGTCGACTGCGTGGATCAGCGCGACGCCGTCGGTCACGAGCAGCGCGGGCCGGGTCAGCACCTTGCCGTCGAGTTCGGTCTTGCTGGCGTCGATCTGCGCCTGGGTGATGTAGGTGAGCAGGCTCATGCGGCGAAGCCCTCCACGTCGAGCAGCGCAGGCGCGCCATGCGTCAGGTTGCGGCGGTAGCCGGTGACGTACAGCCGCGTGCCGTCGGGCAGGCCAAGAATGTCGCCGGGCTCGATGCGCGGGTCGTCGACGATCGTCACGCCGAAGGTCTGCGCGGCGCGCACGCGGTAGATGAGTTCGCGCGCGGCGATGGCCTGCGCGTGCGCGTCGTTCTGCACGAGGTCGGTTTCGACGGTCTCGCTGGCATCCATCCAGGCGGGCGCGGACGCGTCGTAGGCTTCGGTCGTGTGGCGCGCATGGACGTAGTCGTACGGCAGGCCCCACACTTCATAGACGCCGGTGCCGATGCTCGAAATCGTCAGCAGCACCAGCAATTCGAGGGCGGCATGAACCTGCTTGCCGACCGTCCAGGTCGGGCCGCCATACGTCGGCGCGATGTCCGGCAGGGCCCCAGCCGCTTTCACGGCGAGGAACAGCGCCATCAGCCCCGGCACCCACGCTGCGGTTTCGAGGGTGATGCGGCCGCCGGTGTGGGCGGTCGCCTTGTACGTCTCGTTGCAGACGTGGAACAGCCCGGAATTCGCCGACTGCTTGATGACGAGGCGCGTGTCGCGGGCGCGCTGCGTGCGGTCGTCGGACCAATACACGTCCTGGTTCTGCTCGATCTGGAAGAAGCCGGCTGTGATGTTCGCGCCGTCGAGCGACTGATCCTGCTGAGCGACTTCGGTGAGCATCGGGTCGAGCCACTTGACCTGTACGCTGCTGATCGGCGCGCGAGACCGGGAGCCGGTGACAGCGGCAATGCGATCCTCGGGGATGGTCTGATCCGCCGCGCGGGTCACGTCGCGATTGCGCGCACGCAGGCGGCCGAGACCGTCGATCCACGGCGACAGTCCGCCGGGCAGCAGCAGCGCTTCGAGCATGTCCCACGCGGGCAGATCGGCGATCTGCACGTTGCTGTGCGGGACGGCGTAGAGGATCGGCGGAAGTGCGATCTCCGCATCGGTCATGCCGACCGCGGCAGCGACGTCGCGCGCGATGATTTCGAGGCGCGTCGCCATCGGATAGATGTCGGTCACGCGGCGCACGCTGCGCCACGCCGGGAACGCATCGCGGCTGCGGGCCGTGAGCGTCATGCGCCGTTCGCCGACGGCGAGGCGGTAGTCGTTGAGGCTCTCGACGATGCCCGCCCACAACAGCGCACCGTCGAGCGTGACCGCAATCGCTTGGCCCGGCTTCGGCTGCTGCGCGCCGTAGAGTTCCTGGTGCCACGCAAGCCCGACAACGAGTTCGCCGGGGCTTTGCTGCACGCTGGTCGCGAAGGGCGACAGGTCGAGCGGCGCCGCGGCGGTGCCTGCGGAGACTGCGGCAAGGCTCGTGCCGACCGGGTAGAGCAGCGTCGTGACGGTGCGCTCGCTGTCCTTGCTGGTCGCAGCGGTGAAGCGGGGGTCCATTACAGCCGCTCCACGACGCGCAGCGTCAGATCGACCTGACCGACAACCCAGCCCTGATTCATCACCGTGTCGAGGGTGATGCCCTGACCTGGGCCCGCCGTCAGGTTCATCAGGATCACCTTGAAGCCGAACACCGACGTGTAGGACGGCCACCACTCGACGTAGCCGTTTGCCGGGTCAGGCGGGTTCTGCCAGAAGGCGAGCAGCATCCGTAGCTGATCGGCCGGCATCGAGGCGCCGCAATCGGTGCCCCAGCGCTCGACGCATACGCCGTCGCGCAGTGAGCCGCGCCAGAGCGTGTTCGCAGCGCCAGACAGTGTCTTGCTGCTCGCCCACACGGGCGGAATGATGACGTCGGCGTCGATGCCGCTCCACTGCGACGGCGACATCTCATAGTCGAGCGTACCGAGAGTCGGATGCACGAGCCGGCCGAGTCCTGCGCCGCCCGATGCGGCCGGGAGGATGGTGAGGGTGATCTCTTCCACGGCCGGGGAGCCGGCACCGATCGTGAAATCTGCAGAGGCAGTCAGGGTTGGCATGGAACATCCATCGAGAGCGAGAGGGTGTCTGCACCTGCCGTCAGCGCATCGAGAACGGCCACGCCCTCCCCTGCGCCGTCGAGGGCGACGATGTTGCGCGGGGCGGCAAGTTCGGGACCGGCGACACTGACGGCGACAGCACCGGGAATGCCCTCGCCCATGTCGCCGACCGCCTTGATCAGCACCCGCGCGGGCTCTCCGGCGCGCAGGCGCTTGATCGGGATCGGCGTGCAGAGGTGCGTGGCGACCGGACGCATCGCGAAGCCCTTCGCGCCGACCTGGTTCGTGAAGCCGATCGGCGCCTCAGGTTGCTCGATTGCGCCAAGGCGCCGGTAGCGCTTGTCCCAGGCGATGCGCGCGTTGGAGCCGCTGATGCCGGTCAGCTTCACGGCCCCCATCCAGCGGCCCGTCATGTAGTCGAGCAGCAGCACGTCGCGCGTGTCGGTCAGCACGTAACAGCGCGAGCCTTCTTCGTGGCAGATGTCACGCGGGCGACTCGGCGGGATGATCGTGTGCAGCAGCGTGCCAGTGTCGAGTTCGCGGACCTCGATCAAACTCACGAGGTCGCGCGTGATCACGATGCGGTTGCGCATGCGATCGACAAGCACGGCATTGAACATGATGGCGCCGTACGTTTCCGGCAGCAGCTCCACGCCGCTCGGCTGGTAGTCAGGACCGAGCAGCTGCAGCGGGCCGGTGACAAGGTTGAGCCACACCTCGCCGCCGGCGCCCTGATAGACGTCCTGCGCGTAGTAACCGCCCGGGAAGTCAGTGCGGCGCACGAACGCGCCGGTCTCAGCATCGAACTCCCATCGATAGCGCGCCCACCCAGGCCACCAGCGCTGACGCGTCCAGCCGGTGACGACCATCGCGCCGGAATCCAACAGCGTCCCAGCGTCAGCCGCGAAATACAGCCCATCGATGCGATCGATGCACTCGAAGCCGTCTGCGCCGAGGATGTCCTCGTTGTAGCTCGCGCTCGAGATGATTCGCGGCGTACCCGCCATGTCGTCGACAACCCGGTGCGGGATCAGGCCGGATTCGTACGTCTGGCAGAGCATCAGATGGCGACCTCCACAGTGATCTCGATACCTGCCCCACCACCCGAGAGCGGCGCCTCATACCAGGTCGATGCGTAGCCGTCAGCATCGGTCAGGCTCGCGGCCGGCGTGAGCGCTCCGGCGCCCGCCAGCGTCCAGGCGACGACTTCGCCTGCGCATGGGTCCGAATGCGCACCGAGCACGCGAGACCGGATGCGGGTGCGACGGCCGGCGGTGATCGTGGCGTCCGGTGTTGGGTTGCTGACGCTGGCCGGCTGCACGGTGGCAGCCCACACGCGCAGTTCGAGCGTCGAACCCGCGTCGTGCAGCGACACATAGATGCCGTGTAGCGCGCTCCACCACAAGCCCTTGCAGGTCATGCCGATGGATTGAATCGACCCGAGGAAGGCCTTCGCGACCCAGTCATACCGCGCGGCCTGCCCGTCCTCTGTGCCGACGATGATCTCATCGAGGCGCGAACCCCACGACAGGCACACGGCGTTCGTGAGGCCGACGCACGACTGCTCGACAACCCATCCGGCAGACAGGTCGAGCAGTCGCCAGTCAACGCGACCGCCGACCGCGCGGATATAGCGGTCATGGAGCCGCGCGTAGTTCTTGCCGAGGTCGATATAGTCGCCGGCGACCTGCACGGTCTTGTAGAGCGTGACCGGATCGATGTCCCACTCGCCGAAGGTGCCGAGGCTGTCGGAGAGTCCATGCCAGCGACGCCCTGTCGTCGGGTCAGTGCCGGCATCACGCAGGACCAGGCCGTATGTGAGCGCTTTGTCGTCGACGACCGGGTAGGCGGCGCCGTCGAGTTGCACCATATAGACGGCGTCGCTTGTGGGCAGCAGCAGGCCGCGCCCATCGACCAAGCACGGAAATCCCGAAATGCTGTCGCCGACCGGCGTGCCGGTCAGCTTGTCTGTGACCGTGAAAGGCCCGGCGAGCAGCTCAAGTGCCATGATCGACTCTCACGGTTGCGGTGCCAGTGACGCCGTTCGGCCGATAGATCGCCCAGGCGCGCCCCGTCGCGTCGGTCGCTTTCGCGATCGGCGTGACGGTGCCAGGGCCGGAGGTGACCGACCATGCGACGAGCACATTCGCCGGCCCGTCGAACGCGAGCAGCGCGGACGCATCGGCGCGCGGGGTCGCGGGGTAGGCCGTGATCGTCATCGCGTCGCCCCGATTCGCGCAAGTTCGCCTTCGAACCAGTCGCGCAGCGTCATGTGCATGGCTTCGGGGGCGATGCGGAAGTCGAGCACGGTCGGGCCGGACGACTGCGAGCTGCGAGCGGCAGGCGCGATCGACGGGGCCGTGACCAGGCCGCCGCCGGCGAAGCGGGCGACCGGGCCGCGGTGTGCGAAGGCTGCCGGACTCGCCGAGGAGCGGAACTGCGCGAGCGCGCTGCGCACGCCCGTGCCGCCGCGGTTGATCCAGTTGAGGAAGCCGACGCCGACGTCCTGCACCGCCGCGGCGCGGACGACGTATTCCTGGTCGGAAAGCAGCGCCGGGATGCTGTCGCTCGTCGTCGTGCCGGGGCCGCGGATGTAGCCGCCGTCGGCGCGCTTCTGCACCGATCCGCCGCCGGAGAAGCCGAACAGGCTCGTGAGGCCGCCGAACAGCCCGCCGCCACCACCGAGCAGCGAACCGAACAGCTTCTCGCCGAGCTTCTGGCCGATGACATTCAGAACCGATTTGGCGATGTTCCTGGCGAAGTCGTCGAATGCCGATCCGGCTTTCTTCGCCCCGGTGACCACGTCCTCGAACAGTTGCCCGAAGCCGTTGATTGCGGCGTTTCGCGCAACGACGTCGAGATTCTTGATTGTCGGGCCGAGGCCTTCGATTTTCGCCTTGGCGTTCTCGACATTCGCTTTGACGTCGATCGAGAACGTGCGACCGGACAGCGTTTCGAGTTGCGGGATCAGTCCGTAGAGCTGCGTCTGTGCAGCCTCGCGCGCGGGACGCAGCGCGAGTTCAAGCGACGGGCCTTCGAAGCCGCCGAGTTCGAGGGAGCGCGCCTGGTTTTCGAGGGTCTCGAAGACCTGCGCGATCTGGCGCTCGATCTGCGCGAGTTCCTCGGTGTCGATCTCGAGCGAGATTTTCTTCTCGACAACTTCCGGCTTCAGGATGTCCGGGTTCGCCTTGCTCTGCTCGATCAGGTCGCGGTTACGGGTACGCACCTGCTGGTCGATCTGGTCGCGCGTGAGGGTGCCGGCAGCGCGCGACACGTCGACCTCGACATCGATCGCCTGCGCCTGCAGCAGCCGTGCGGCGCGCTCGCGTTCGGCATTGGCGTCGCGAATGGCCTGCGTGCGGTCCTGCTCGAGCTTGAGGTTGCGGCCGTTGAGCGCGATCACCTCGTTTTCGAGGCGGGTGCTCGCGGTCTGCAACTGCAAGCGCTCGTTGTCGTTCTTCGGCTTCAGGCCGTCGAGTCGCGCCTGCTCAGCCTTGATGTCGGCGATGCGCTTGTCGTTGCGCGCCTTCTCCGCGTCGAGGCCGGCATTCACGAGACGCAGGCGCTCGGCGTGATAGGCCTCGATGCCGAGGAGCCCGTCGCGGTACGCGCGTTCGTTCTCGGTCTTAGCGAAATCGAGCGCGTCCTTCTGCAGCGCGAGTTCCTGGTCGAGCGTGACCTTCAGTTGCTCGAGCTCGGCACGCTCGGCGGCGTTCTGCGCGGCGAGCGACGACTTGCCGGAGCCGCCCTTCTTGCGCGCTTCGGCGATTGCGGCATTGCGGGCGCGCTCGACGTCGGCGAGCTTCTTCGGGTCGAACTTCGCGTTGGCCTTCTGCAGCTCCGGCGTTTCAGCGACCGCTTTCGCAAACGCTTCGTTGATCTCGCGGATGTCGTCGCCGGCCTTCTGTGCCGTCGAGCGGTATTGCTTCACGAGGTCGTTGAATGCCTGCAGCGCGGGACTGAACTTGTTCTGGAGTTGCGCACCTTCCGGCAGGCCTGCGGCGGTGTCGGCAGCCTGCTTGCGGGCGTTCTCCTCCATCAGCCGGCCGAGCTCTTCCTGCTGCGCGAGCTGCGCACGGCGCAGCTTCAGTTCCCTGTCGCGGGCGATGCGGGTGAGCTGCTCGCCCGGAGCGACCTGCACCAGTTCGCGCGACGCGCTCGGGCCGGCGCTCTCCAGTGCGGTAATCCGGCGTTGCAGGGCGTCTCGTGCCGCCTTGTTGTCGCCGATCTCACCAGAACCGAACTTCAGATCCTTCTTCAATTGCTTGATGCGGTCGGATGCGTTTTTCGCCGACACATCGATACCGTCGAGCGAATTCCGCGCCGAGCTGCCGAATGCTGCCCAGGCGCCGACGCCAGTCAGCACCAGCGCGATGATGCCCAGCGGACCGCCGAGGAAGCCCAGAAGGCGCGAGAGCAGGCCTGCAGCGCCAGTCGCACCGAGCGCGCCGTTCAGGGCGCTGAGGGCTGCCGTGTGCGCCGTCGCTGCCGCTGCCGCGCGCTGTTGCGCTGGGATCAGCAGGTTCTGCGTGACCGCGAGGCGCTGCATGCCGGCCGCGGCCGTGACGGCGGCCTGCGCCTCGGTAACGAGCATCGCAGCATGGATCTTGATCGCTTCCGCCTGCGCGACCTTCGCCCGCAGATCCGCGATGCTGGCCGCGGTCGCCGCGCGCTGCGCCGACGCCCCGCCGAGCAGGAAGCTCGTCGTGCTCGCGAGCGCTTCGGCGATTCCGACGAGGATGCCGCGCACGACACGGAAGCCGACGAATGCAGCGTAGGCCTGCGCCAGCCCGAGCACTGCACCGCGATGCTCGATCAGGAAGCGCGCCGAGGTTGCCAGCCCCTGCCCGAGATCCACGAGGGTCTCTGCGAAGCTGCGCATGCCCTGTACGGCTGTCGGGTTAAGCGAGATCGACTTGACCTCGCCGCCCTCGCGCTGGATCGTCACGAACGCGTCGGTCGCTTCGCCGAGACCTTCCTTGATCGCCTTGAACAACGGCTGGAAGCCTTCCGAGGCGGCACGCGTCGCGCCTTCCTGCAGCGCAGCGAGCCGACCGTCGAAGGTATCGCCGAAGCGCTGCGACGCGGCCTCGAAACCCGACATGCGGGACATCAGGAACGCGAACAGGCCCTCGCTGGAGTCTTTCGCGCGCTTGACGTCCTCGTTGCTGATGCCGAGCGCCGTCGCGAGCGTGGAGCTGGCCGGGGTGATGCCACCCTGCACCAGGTCGCGCAGTTCCTGAACCACTTGGTTCGATTGCAGGCCGAGCGACTTGACCGCGTTAACGCCGACGACCGTCAGCTGGCGCACCTGGTCGAGGGTGAATTTCGCCGCCAACGCCGGGCCGAGGATGGCCTGGAACGCGGAGACCAGTTCCTGGCTCGAAGCTGCCGTCGAGAGCGCGTCCTCGTTAAGCCCGGCAATGATCTTGCGGCTGATGCCGAGCGCCTGATTCATCGACACGGCGCGACCGTCGATGTTCGTCATCGACACGAGGATGCCGGCCATGCCCAATTCGGCCGTTTCCATCGAGCGCGAGAACTGGATGCCGGCCTGCGGCAGTCCGACGAAGGCGGCCTTCGCCGCTTGCAGCCCGGCGACGACCGCGCCCAGTGCAACCGCTACCCCGCCGATGCTGCGCAGGCTGGCAACGCCGGCACCGGCGCCGCGCGCGGCCGATTCGACCTTCGACAACTCAGATGCCGTCGAGCGCGCTTCAGTCCCGATAGCCTTCAGGCCGCTCTGCGTGCCGGTAAGCTTCGCCCCAGCCTGATCCGTGCGGCGGATCGTAGCCGCGAACTCGCGCAGCGCGGCGAGGGCGCGCTGGTTGCTGAGTTCGATGCGGTAGCTGAGTTCGCGGTCGGTCATCGCGGGCTAAATGCCTTCCAGAGTTTCTTCCAGCCCTTCTCGTCCGCTTGGCTGCCACGGGCGATCAGAAGGCTTTCCTGTGCCTTTTCCTGCGCCTGGCGCGCCACGGCAGCGAAGTAGCCGCGCAGCTGCGCCAGGGTGTAGCCCATCACGTCGACGTGGCGGTGCCCGGCGCCGATAAGCCGCTGGGAGACGTCGAACCAGCCGGGAGACTCGTCTGCAGCCGGGAGACCAGTGGCTGCAGACGGGCCACGAAAAAATCCCGATTGACCGCCAACACGTCGGCGAAGAGATCCAGCGGAACATCGAGCTCCTGGTCGTCGAGCCACTCGCGATCGACGCGCGCCGCGATGCAGATCGCGGTCAGCACCGCGTCGGTGTGGCGCGCGAAGAGGCCCATCAGCGCGTCCGCTTCGGTCGCGTCGCCGAGCGCGGCGAGGTCGCCGAAGAGCGGATCGACGGCTTTCAACATCGGGCCGAACTCGCGCACCTTCAGCGGCGTGACCGCCACCGGCCGCCCGCCGTAGGTTTTCACCTCGGCGGGCTGGCCGGCGAGCTGCGCCAGTTCCACGATGGGATCGGCTTCGCTCATGGCTTATGCGGCCAGCGCGATCATGCGGCCGAACTGGCCGAAGTCGCCCGAAGCGGTCTTCGTTTGATCGACCAGGCAGGAGCCAGCAAGCTCGAAGTTGCCGAGGTCGTCGTTGATCAGGCCGAAGTCTTTCACCGGGTCGAGACGCACGCGGTAGATATCGACGATGACTGGCGGGTAGCCCGAGACGGCCGTGTTGAGGCCCTCAAAGCGCAGCCAGTATTCGACGTTCGCGGCAGTGAACATCTTCACCCTGGTCGCGGCGGCCTTGGTGTAGTCGGCGAGCAGCGGCAGCGTGAAGGCACCGCCGGTCGTCACGTCGAGGGTCTCGATCGAGCCGCCCTTGGCGTTGAGCGTGTAGTTCACGTCGGCCGTCAGCGTCTTCGGCGTGCCGGTGCTGTCGGTGATCGTCACCGCGGACACGTCCTGCCCCGCGAACAGGAACACATTGCCGACGGCGAGCGTGCCGGTCGTCGGCGTAATCACCTCGTTGGTAACGCTGGCGCCGGCCTGCACGACGGTCTCGCCGAGCAGCATCAGCTTGAGGTTGTCGGCGCTGATCTGGCGCAGCGAGGCCTTCATGCTCATCTTCAGCTCGCGCGTGATGCGCACGACCGTCTGACGGTTGCCAGAGTAGTTTTCCTTGGCCTCCAGGATGTCGGGCTCCGCGCTGAACGAGAAGTCCGCGACGTCGCCGATCCAGCGGAAGGTTTCCGGGTTGCCGGCTGCGCTACGGGTGCCGAAGTAGAGCTTGCCCTGACCAGAGAAGTAGTCCATGTGAATCTCCTTGCGTTACTGTTGCCCGTAGTACGGGGCGGATGTCTGAAAAATCAGGCTGTACGCGACCAGCCCCTGTTCGGCGATCTCGACCGGCTCCACGTCGCGCAGCTTCAAAGGCAGCCACGGGTGATCGCCTTCAGTGCCGGGCTTCCAGTTGTGCAGGCTGCCCACCACTGCGGCAAAGGCCACATCGAGGGCGGCCATGGCGCCGTCGCCACGGGCGGCGATCAGATGCACGCCCCACTTCACGTCGATCAGCGCGGCCATCCCTTTGTCTGACGCCCCTGCCCCTTCACAGCGGACTTCCACCGCCGGGACGGTCTTGCGCGAGGTCTCTGCGGCACTGCTGCGCACCTGCCAGCCAGCGAGCGCCGGCAGCGCCGCGAGGCGGGCGATGATCGGGGATTCGAGGGCGAACATCAGGCGTGCTCCACGAGGCGTGCGACGGCTTCGTGCCCGACGCGATCGGGATCGGCCGGCACGCGGTACGCCTGTCCGTTGATGGTCACCACGTCGCCGACGGCGAGCGTGGCGTCGGTCAGCAGGTAGCGCAGCGTGTAGTCGCCCACCTGCGCGATCCCGTCGAACACGTCGCGGTCGATGGCGTCGAACTCGGCCAGGAACTGCGCCCCGCTCGCCTTCGTGACGACGACGTTCGCCAGCATCGCCATAGTGTCCGTGGCGATGCTGGATTCGATGTCGGCGAACGGGGCGACGAGGGCCATGACGCTCAGGTCCGCTTGGCGCGCTGAAGCATTTCGGGCCGGGTGCAGTAGTGCAGCGGGTAGCTGTAGATCTCCGGCCGCACCCAAGCGTCGCGCTGCATGTCGCGGACGATGATTGCGTAGACGTCCTGCCCCGGCGTATTGACGAACGGCAGGAATTCCGCCGGGGAATACGCGACCTCGAAGACGCCCGGGGAATTGGCCGGGAAGAACTTGCACTTGTCGGTGCCGATGGCGACGGTGGAGTCGTCGTCGGTGCCCCAGTACTTGACGAATACGACGCCGCCGTACTCGATGCGCTGCAGGCGACCGAGCAGTCCGTCCAGGCCGTCGCGCATGCCGCCATTGACCATCGCTGTGTAGATGGCGCGCACTTCCGGGTGCGCGATCAGGTCGCGCCAGAACGCGGTGCCGCACAGGCCGACGACCAGCGAGCTCGAATACCAGGCGCCCTTCGCCGCCTTGCGCATCTGATGCACGACCTGGTCGCACACCTTCATGAGCGCGCCGCTCGCCGGGCTGCCGTTGTCGAGGTCGAAATCGATCTCGGCCGGCTGGCTCACGCCCATTTCGGTGAACCAGTTGAACAGCGTGGCGCCGTTGGCGTCGGTGAGGATGCCCTGCACCGCGGAGAGGCGCATGTTCTCGTGGGTGAGCTCCACCGCGGCGCGCAGGCCGGTTTCGCCGTCCATGATGTTGGCGATCTCGTTCTGCATCATCTGCAGCTCGCTGTCGCTGCCGAAGGCGCGGACGCCCGCGATCTCGTCGGCGGTGAGCGTTTGCCCGCGAGCGATGCGCAGCGTGTTGAAGTTGCGCAGCGTGCGCTTTTCGTTCTCGCGCTCTTCGAGCGGCGCGCCGCGCGAAGAGGTCTGGATGAGGCTGAGCACCCCATCGCGCGCCTCGATCGAGACGGACAGCGTGCGCACCCGCTTCGGCACGAACAGCCCCATCTGGCCGAGCATCTGCGGCCGGTACGGTGCCTTGCTGACGGCGGCGGAGAGCTCCACCATCTGGAACGGGCGCTGATTGAAAACGTCCATGTGAGCCATGATCTTGTCCTTTCCCTGGTTAGCGGGCGACGATGCCGCGGGCGGCGAGTTGTGCGAGGGCGACATCCTTCTGCGCGGCCGTGACGGCTGCCGCCCAGCCGAGCCCGGCGAGCGAGACCTCGGAGTCACGCGCGGTGATGACGGCCGCCTTGTCGGCGCTGGTGGCGTCGACGTTGTCGTACAGGACGCCGGCCGCTTCCTGCGTGCCATCGACTGCGGTCGGTGCCCATGCGCTGGCTTTGCCCGTACCGGCGGCGACGATGACGTTGAAGTAGTTTCCGAGGATGTAGTCGGTCGCGTCCGACAGCGTGAAGTTGATGTGGCGGCTCGCAAACGACGCGGTGCCGGTCGATGTGGTGCCCATCAGGAAGCGGCCGATGCTGCTGCCGTCCGGTGCGAGCACCTCGAAGTCACCGCCCTCCGCGACCACGGCGCGGTTGATGACGCGATAGCCGCCGTTCTGCGCATCGGGGCCCAGCGTGATCGCGGACATGACGCCGGTGCCGGTGCCGCCGATCACGACCGGCGTGCCGGCCGCAGTGACGACGACGGTGTAGCTGTCGTCTTCGGTCATCGTGCCGGCGCTGCTGATCAGGAAGTTCAGGTGCTCGGACTTGTACGCGGTGCCGACCGCGCCGTTCGGCAGCGCCTTGCCGTCCGGCGCCACGACGGAGAACGCCGCGGTGGCGCTGGTCGCGAGCAGAGTGATGACGTAGCTGCCCACCTGTACGGCCGGACCGAACGTCAGCGCGGTCATCGCGCCGGTGCCGGTGCCGACGATGGCGGGGATCGGGGCGGCCGCCTGGACCTTGGTGATGAGGCCGATCACGGAGCCGGCGACGAGGTTATTACCCGACGCCAGGGTGACGACCTCGCGCGACCGGGTGTTGCAGGACTCGCTGATGATGTGTTCGCCGGCGTACCGGCCTTCGGTGAGGATGGTCATGACGCGAAGCTCCTGTTAAGCGTTGCCGGTGACGTTGAAGGCGCGATCCCAGCTCGCGGAAATGAGCTTCGGGTCGTCCTGTTCGGTGACTGCGCCGGCGCCGGGGCGCACGTCCGGGTTGCCGACATTCGTCATCGCCGCGGCGAACGCGTTGCCGGGCTGGGCCTCGGCTGCGGGGGCCTTCGGCGCGGCGCCGAGGATCGCGGTCGATTGCTCAGCGGTCAGGCCGGTGTTGATGCACTGCAGGGCGAGCGGCGAGCAGGCGGCCGCTTCGTGGCCGAGGATGGCGCCGACGCGGGCGCGCTCGGCTTGGGCGCCGGCCTCGACGCCTTCGGTGCGGGCGCGATCGACGTCGGCCTGGGTGAGCGCGGCGGGCGCAGGGGTATTGCCCGCCGGTGCTTGGGTGCCTGACATGTGGGTATCTCCTTTGTCATGGGCGGTTGCGCGGGCGGGCTGCCCGACGGGATACGACCGCACGCGCAGCGCGGCCAGTTCGGAAATCATCTGATCGGTGGTGCCGAGGCGGTCGGCGAGGCCGGCAGCGACGGCGGCGACACCGCGATAGGTGGCCGCTTCGGTCTTGCGCACGGCCTCGGCGGTCATGCCGCGATGCGCGACGACCGCCTCGATGAACATGCCGTAGAGGTCATTCACTTCGGCCTGCAGGTCGTCGCGCACGGCGTCGGGCAGCGGCGCGTAGGGGTGGCCGTCGACCTTGTGAGCGCCTGCGTAGATGTGGGTGACGGTGATGCCGTCGTTCGCCATCGCGCGTGAGAAATCGACGTGGCGCATGACGACGCCGATCGAGCCGGCATAGCCGGTGCGGGTGATCGCGAACTCGTCGGCGGCGCTGGCGCCGAGGTAGCCGGCGGACGCGGCCATGCCGTCGGCGATGGCTTTCATCGGCTTCTTGCCGCGCAGCGCCATCATTCGCTGCGCGTATTCGAACGCGCCCTGTGCCTCGCCGCCGGGACTGTCATACACCTTGAGCACGGCATGCACGTCGGGATTGCTCATCGCATCTTCGACGGCACTCGCGAGGTCGTTGTAGCCGAGCAGGTATGTCGACGCCCCTTGCATCCGGCCGCGATGCACGAGCGCGCCATTGACGCTGATCACCGCGACGCCGTCGACCACCTGATAGCCGGCCTCCGCGCGCTCGCCGCGGCGCGTCGAGAACAATTCGACCGGCATCACGTTCAGATCGACGCCCGGTGCGCCGACCGTGTTGGTGAGGTGCGTATCGAGCAGGCGCGGCCCGAGGCCGGCAATGATCGCGTCGAGCTTCTGCGGATGGATCAACAGCGGCGTGTTGAAGATGCGCGCGGCAAGGTGCGGGTATTTCATGCGGTGACCTCGTGCTGCCCGGCGAGCATCGCCAGCGTGTCGTGATAGGCGGCGGTGCTCTGGCGGCCGTCCTCGTCGTCCTCATCGGCTGCTTCGTCGTCCTTGACCGGGCTCTTGCCGCTCGGCTTGGCGATGGAGAGGTTCGCGGCGGGAAGCCCGCGCTCGGCTTTCATGCGCATTTCCACCGCCTGCTGGTCTAGGACTTCCTCGTAGTCGAGGCCCTGCTCGGCGCACTCGGCCTCGAGCGTGGAAAGCCCAGCCTGCATGCGCAGCACCGAGGCCTGCGCTTCCTTGACGGGATCGACCCAGCCGCGACCGCCGAAGATGAACTTGGCGCGGCAGTAGGCGTAGCGCTTGGCGTAGAAGTCGGGCGCTTCGACGCGGCCGGCATTCACCGCCTCTTCGAGCCACAGTTCGTAGATCGGGCGCAGCCAGGCATCCATCAGCCACCGGCGGCGGCCGTGGAAGTAGCGCCAGGCTTCGAGCAGCGCGGCGCGCGCGCTCGAATAGTTGGTCTTGGAGAAGTCCTTGACGAGCAGCTCGTACGGCAGATTCAGGCCCGCGGCGATGTGCCGGAGGGTGGCGAGCATGAAAGCTTCAAAGGCCTGATTCGGGCGCCCGGGCGTGAAGGGGCTCAACTTCGCGCCGGCCGGCAGCGGAATGATCGCGGCGCCCTTCATGTTGCGGACGGACTGTGCCTGCTTGACCGACGTCCCCCACTCTTTGCGCACCGTGTCAGGACTGTCGCCGAACAGCGCGGCGGCCGAGTCCTGGTCGAGATCGCTTTCGAGGAACGCGGCGATGAGGCTGTTGTTGACCGCCGCTTCCAGCTCGGTGGTCGAGTACTTGCCCGCCATGTTGAATTCGCGCATGACGGCGGTGACCAGCGGCTTGCCGCGGCTTTGCCCGGTGCGCTCCTTGTCGTGCAGATGGATGACGCGGCGCCGGCCCCATGCGGTGGTGGCCGGGATGCGGTCCCACGCGGCGAGGCCGGACGAGAAGAAGCCGTTGCTGGCGTAGATGTCGCCCGGGTGGCGCTTGAGGACGTAGTAGGCGACCGGCGCGCCATAGAAATCGCGCTCTATGCCGCCGCGGATGTCGTCGCGGGCGCTGAGCTCGGGCGGCGTGGCGAGGCGGTCGGCCTCGACCATCATCATCCGCGTGGCCCACTTCTCGCCCGGCTTCGGCAGCCACAGCGGCAGCGCCAGCGCGTCGCCGTTCATGTTCGCGCCGCCGAGCGCCTGCAGCGTGAGCCCGAGCAGGTTGAGTTCGCGCGCGGCGTCGCATTCGGTGGTGTCGGCCCAGCTGCGAAACTCGGCCTCAACCTGGTTGCCCCACTCGCGGGCCCGCTCCTTCGTCCAGCCGAGCAGGCGGTAATCCGGCATCGTGCTGAGGCGCAGGATGTGCCCGACGATGTTGTCCTTGAGCGTCTGCTGGACCCCGGCCGCAAGGCCGTTGTTGCGCATCATGTCGCGCGAGCGCGGTACGAGGCGGTCCAGGTCGGGCAGCAGGTCGGCGTCGGCGCTGCCGGCGAACGGCGTCCACGAACTCATGCTCATGTCGCTCGCGGATGCGCCGACGTGCGCCGAAGAGGCCAGGGCCTCGGGCCGGTCGGATGCGGCGAGCGAGGGGATCTGGCGGCGCCGTTTCGCCATCAGCGGCACCTCGTCACGTAGATCGGTCCGCGCGCGGGAGCCGTGCCGCTCTTGGCGGACAGCGCAGCGTTCAGGCGGCTGATGTAGGCATCGGCATCGGCGAGGCGCTGGGCGTAGGTCGCGCTGCGGCCGGTCGAGGAGGATGCGCTGGTCGGACGAGTGAGGAGACGATGCCGGGCTTCGATGGCTTCGGCGAGCATCGATTCCAGGCGGTCTTTCGAAAGAGATTCCAGCGCATCCATGCCGGCAGATTGCCGGCCGGGCGAGGAATGCTCACCCGGAAATGTTCGTTAAAACGTTCCGTTTCGCATCATTCATTCACTATTTTACGAACCCATCGCTCGCTCATATTGAATTCGCGAGCCAGCTCCCGGATGTTGTTGCCCGTGGAGCGCAGGCGAATGAGACGGCGAGTGCGGGACCGGTCGCGCCGGCTCTTCTTCGGGATGTAGATGTTCGAGCCTGCCAGGCGCGCGATGATGCGGTCGACGATCATGGAAGCGGCGTCCTCAGGCACCGGCACGCCGAAGCACTGCGCGACGGCGCGCGCCTCCTCCTCGATGATGTCGAGTGCGTGATCGGAGATGTCTTGGGTGTCGGGTTCGGTCATGTCCGTCTCGTCAGTACATCGGAATGGGCGCGAACAGGTCTTCTTCGCTTTCTGGCTTGCTCGTGGCGGCGGCGCTGGCCGCGGCGGCTTGCTCGGCCCGCCGCTCCTCGCTTTCGATGATCTCGGAGTTGGCGTCCGACTGCGGCAGCGCCCATTCGGGAGGGGTATCCCACGAGAGCCGGCCCTTCGCGCCGAAGCCGAGCGCTTCGCATACGGCCAGCGCATACACCCACAGGTCGAGGGCTTCGTTGCGGGCGCGGAGCTTTTTCCATTTGCCGTTCTGCTGCCGGACTTCGGCTTTCAGCTCGTCGAAGTACGTTTGCGGCAGCCAGTCGGGCGCGTGGAAGTAGCCCGGCCCGGACACTTTGCGGCGCAGCGATGCGGCGACGTTGTCCTTGTAGTAGTCGGTGTTGATGATCCACACCGGCATGTCGGGCATGGGCTTGCCGGCATTGCTTCGGGCCGAGCCCTTCACGACCGGTTTTTCCTGCTGGTGGCTGCCGCCCTTGATCAGCATCGCGCGCGAGGACAGGCCGGCGCGGCGCAGGCGGCGGTACCAGGCGTAGGCGTTCGGCGTGGTGCCGGCTTCGCCACCGGTATCGACGGCGGTGCGCAGCACGCGCATTTCTCGGCCGTCGTCGAGCCGGTACGTTGCCGTCACCAGCTTCGCGGTCAGCAGATCCCAGTCTTCCGGGTAGCCGGACGGATCGACTTGCGCGGCCACGCCGTTGCGCTCGGTCGTCGTGAGGGCGAAGCGATCGACCAGTGCGGATTCGAGGTGCGGGCCGAAGGCGCGAACTTCGCAGACGAAGCGCCCGTTCGTGCCGCCTTGCACGTCGGCAGTGGCGACAAGGAAGCGTGCCCAGTCCGGGACCATGAAGCGCGGGATGTCGGTTTTGCGATCCTCGACGCTCGATTCGCGGTCGGCCAACAGGTGCCGCGGCAGGTAGGGCATTGCCTGGTCGGTGTTGCACGTCTTCTGCAGCGGCAGTTCGCTGCCGGTCATGGCGTATTCGCGCAGACCCTGCAGGTAGGCCAGCACGAGCTTGTGCCACGACTGGTAGGCCGCCGACACGCCGCCGAGCCAGTAGCCGGCGATGTTCGAGCGCAGGCCGTCGCCGTCGACGCGCCCCATGCCGTCGATCGTCTGGCCGTCGGCGAGCCACCGGCCGGCGTGGTTCATGGCGTGCTTGTGGCTGGGCTCGATCACGGCACCGCAGTGCGGGCAGACGATCTGCGCGTGCTTGCGCGCGAGGGCGTCGAGGTCGGCAGAGCGGACGATCTCGATCAGCTCGGACTCGGGCGGCAGCGTGCCGAAGATATCGAGGCCGGGCGTCGCCTGGTGGAACTCCGCGCAGTGCGGGCACGGCCAGTACCAGCGGCGCCGGTCGCTGCGGTTGTAGATGCCGGCGATGCCGGTACAGGGCGGGCCTTCGTGCGCGGTTGCCGGGCGCCAGTGCGGATCCGTCACCTCGCGGCCCGGGGAGGATTCGACCATGCACATGCCGCGGCTGAGGAACGTGCGCGTGCGGGTCAGCGCGAGGCCGAAGGCGTCCGCCTCGCCGTCGATGTTGTCCGGCATGCGGTCGTAGTCGGTCAGCGCAACGTAGCGGTAATCCGAACCGGAGAGCTGCGACGCCGACGGCCAGCCGATCTTGAGCCACATGCCGTGGCGGAAGAGCTTGTCGTGGGTGTTGTCGTCGTGGCCGCTGCCGCTCATCTGCTCGCGCAGCGACGGCGAGTGCTGGATGGCGCGATCGACGCGCGTTTTGCTGTACTCGCGGGCCTTGTCTTGCGACATCTGGATGATGAGCATGTCGCCCGGGTCGTTGCAGACGGCATGCGTCATCCAGCCGTCCAAAAGACCCATGGTTTTTCCGGTCCTGGATGGGCCGACAAAGCACACCGCCTCATGGACTCGGCTCGCGAGCGTGTCCATCGGCTCGACCATGTACGGCGTCTCGTCCGCCGACCACGGCCCGCTGTAGCCGCCGGGCTGGCGGATCATCAGGGACGCCGCTGCGCCCTGGGACACGCTGACACGTCGCGGGGCGCGGAAGGCGGACGCTGCGCCGTGCAGAATCGGCCACGCGGAGCCGAATTCAGCGCGCACTCGCGACCTCATCCACCGGACCGAGGATCTGCAGGCGTGCGGCGAGATCGTCCAAGTGCTCGTCCATCGCGCGGCCGATCTCGTCGACCACCTCAGGCGCGAGCGACAGGCGGCGCTCGAGGTTGTCAGGCAGAGAACGGATGGACTGCGCGACGGCAGCGAACGCGGTGGCGACGACTTGCCCCACCTCCGCGGCCGGGATCAGCTCGCGGTCATCCTTCTGCATCTCGCGCCGGCGCATTTCCGAGTCGTACCACGCCTTGCGCTCGCCCGGCGGGAGCCTTTCCGGATCGACAGGGGCGTCCTCGCCGGCTGCGTCGGGCGCGAACTTCCAGAGCGTCACGGCGAGCAGGTCGAAAACCCATGGCGTCGTCTTCGAGCCGCGCTCGACAACGGGCATCCCTTTGCGTATCCATGCGTCGATGGTCGGGATCGAGACGTCGAAGAACTCGGCCAGTTGGGCCTTGGTGGCCTTGCGTGCGGCGGTGAGTTTCGGCAGGGTCATCGACGCCCTCGAAGCAACAACCCAGGGGCGGCGAAAAACTGTCGAGGAATGGGGTTCCAATCACC
>Ga0172380_10000999_pt1 | contig 50515 bp, 41 predicted proteins | sample Leawe162metaG_FD_119747 | JGI IMG/M metagenome (GOLD analysis project Ga0172380, IMG submission 119747) | Leachate microbial communities from a municipal landfill in Southern Ontario, Canada - Leachate well 162 metaG | ecosystem: Engineered > Solid waste > Landfill > Unclassified | place... | reverse complement strand
GGTGCAACGTCTGGCAGAGCGCTCCGCCGAAGCGACCAAGCAGATCGGCATGCTGGTCAAGACCATTCAGGGCGACACCCAGGATGCGGTGGCTGCCATGGAAAAGAGCACGCAAGGTGTGGTACAGGGTGCACAGCTTGCCGATGATGCCGGCCAATCACTGCAACAGATCGAACAGGCAACGCGTGAGCTGACCGACCTGGTGAGCAGCATCTCGGTTTCCACCCAGGTACAGACGGATATGGCGCAAGAGGTGGCAGCCGGAATGGCCGATATTCTGAAAATTACCGAGCAAACATCCAAGGGCACCATGCTTACCAGTGCTTCAGTGGCACAACTGGGCAAGCTGGCACAGGAATTAAGCGGCTCCGTATCCGGCTTCAAACTCTAAGCCGAGCGCAAAGTGTCCACTTCGTTCAATCCCAGCTTGTTGCTTCCTGCCAAGGCAGAACTTGATCATTCGCTGGCTGCCATTATCAGCAATTGCCAGAATTTTTTTGCAGCGCCCACTGAATCATCGGCAATTCTGGAAATGGCACGCAACGAACTGCATCGCGCCAAAGGTGTGATACAGATACTCAATCTGCGCGGACTGGTAGTATTTTGCAGCGAACTGGAAACCCTGCTGGACGAACTCGCCACCGACCCCAAGCTTGCTTCAGCGATGCATCAGGATGCGGTCCAGCATGCCTTGTTCGGTCTTACACATTACCTGGATGCATTGGCAGCCGGGGCGCCGAATGCTGCCCTGCGCCTGTTCCCTGAGTATCAGGAATTGCATCAGGCACGCGGGCTGGAGATGGCTTTTGAAGTGGATTTGTTCTTCCCTGAACTCGAGATAGACACGCCGCCTGAATTGTTGCAAACAATACCGCCAGCCAATCCAGACGCTCACATCAAGCAGGCACGGATGCATTTCCAGCAGGGCTTGCTTAAGTGGCTACGCCGGGAAAATCCCGGGGAAGCGTTACGTGCCATGCGCGATGCCATAAAGATTATTGAGCAATGCGTATCTCCGATGCAGCGGCGATTCTGGTGGGTAGCGCAAGGCCTGGTGGATTGTGCAGCGCTTGATGGAGTCCCGCCGGAATTGAATATAAAAAAAGCATTCAGCCGCATTGATCAGCGTATACGCACATTGCTGGAAGGGGCCGAATTTGATGAAGAGGCCGCGTTGAGCGAGATGCTGTATCTGGTTGGGCGCAGCCATACCGTGAGCGATACAGTAGAACAAATCAAACAGCGGTTTGAACTGGAAACCTTTCTGCCGGAGGCCGCCTCTCTGCCGCCCAGCGAAACGGCGGCCCTGCTGGGGCACATGCAAGCCCAGCTCACCGCTGCGGATGAAACCTGGGAGCAATGTGTTCTGAACAATAGCGCAGCCTGCTCACGCTTTGTGCAGCAGGCTGAGAATTTGTACCAGATGGCAGAACAGCTGGATCGCAACACCCTGCAATTTCTGAGCAAACAAATCCACGCAGCAGCAGCCAATGCCGACAAACCGGAGCAAGCCCAGACGATCGCGACGGATATGGCGATGGCACTGATTTTGTTGGACAGCGGCATCGCGCATTATCAACACTTGGGCAGCGGCTTCCATGAACAGGCGCGCATCGTTGCTTCACGCCTGCAGGAAGGACTGTTGCAGCAGCCGGAAGACAGCGACAAGTTGTCCAGTCTGGTCGCACTGTATTGTGAGATGGAGCAACGCGACATCCTGATACCACTGGCTACCGAGATGCAGAACAATCTGCAGCAGATCGAGCAGACGTTGATCGCTTTCTTCGGCAATGCCACCAAGCGCGACGAATTGCTGCAAGTCGGCCGCCTGCTGAGTCAGGTGCAAGGCGGTCTGCATATCCTGTCGCTGGATGTAGCCGAGCAATTGCTGGTGGCACTGCGCCAGATTGTCGAACATTATCAGCAAGGCGGCATGCCCGCAGCAGCAGAAATGCGTGCAGTCGCCACCGCCCTCAGTGCTGCCGATAATTATGTGCGGGGACTGAGTCCAGGACAGAAGCCGGATCCGGTAGCGTTGAGCACCGCTTTACATATGCTTGGACAGACCTCCGCTGGCCACGCAGTGGAGCCTGTCGCTGCGGAAGAAGAACCCTCGACTTCGGTGGTTTCGGTCCGCTCCGGCGACGAAGATGCTGAACTGCTGGAGGTCTTTCTGGAAGAGGCGCAGGAGGTCATGGAGACGTTACGAGCCAATCTGGAGATTGGTCGCATGCATCCAGATAGCCGCGAACCCTGGATCACCATGCGTCGCGCTTTCCATACGCTGAAAGGTAGTGGGCGCATGGTGGGACTGGGCGAACTCGGCGAAGTAGCGTGGTCAGTCGAACGCGCCATGAACAAATGGCTCGCAACCAACCAGCCGGCAACAGCAGATTTGCTGGAGATGGTCGGTGATGCCGAGGTGCTGTTCCAGCACTGGGTGGAAATGTTAAAGAGTGGCAGCACCACTGCACGCATCGACACCGCACATCTGTTAACTGTTGCCGACTGCATCGAGCATGACAAACCACTGCCACAAGCCGAGGCGGTAGCGCCGGTGACAATCGAACACGCCGCAGTGGGTAAACCGGAGTTGGCGGTACACGATGATGATGAATCACCCATCGTCATTGGTTCGATCAGTATACCGCCGGCACTATTCCACATTGCTTCGGCAGAGGCCATCGAACATGCCCGCGTCTTGAGTGTGCAGCTTGATGATCTGCAAGCCTCGACCAACCCGGCCATTTCACGCCAATTCATGCGTGCCGCGCACACTCTGGCTGGCGTCAACCGCAGCATGGGCTTGCTACCCATCGCCGAACTGGCATTCGCCCTCGAGCAATGGCTGGAACCGCGTATCGACAAACCCGGTACGGTGGGTACATCGCAGCTGGTTCTGCTGGACGATGTGGTTTCGACACTGAACCAACTTTGCGCCAGTGTGCGCAAACTTGAAGAACCTGCCGCACAGACGGAACTCATCGCGCGTCTGGCACAGGATAAATCCCTCACCGGTCTGGTTGTGCCGGTTGAGCAGGAGGAAACGGAAGCTACCGACAAACCACCTGTTCCCGGCATAGCCAAACCGGATAACGCTCCTGCCACGCCCTCGGTAACCCTGCAGGCGCGCCATGTACACGATGAAGTGGATGAGCAGCTGCTGCCGATTTTTCTGGAGGAGGCGCGCGAGCTCTACCCGCAGATCGGCAGCACCCTGCGCGCATGGCGCGAAACACCGGACGAAGCCGAACTGGGTCGCACCCTGCAGCGCAGCCTGCATACCCTCAAGGGCAGCGCGCGCATGGCGGGTGCAATGCGTCTGGGTGAACTAACCCATCACGTCGAGGACAGGGTCAACAAGGCGATCATTCTGGGCAAGCTGGATGAAGCGCTGTGGAACAAACTGGACAACCATCTCGACCGCATCGGGCTGGCTATCGATCAGCTGGCACAGCCCCGGGCAGGCGACGAAATCCCAGCCAGACCCAAAGCAGAAACTTCTGTTGCGGCAGAAGCCGTTACCGTGCCGGTCGCCGCTCCGGCGTTGGAGGTGGGTGCAGATCGTGCAATGCATGCGGCATTGTTGCGGGTACGTTCCGACACTGTGGATCGTCTGGTCAACGCTGCCGGCGAAATCAGTGTGGCACGCTCACGTGCCGAAGAGGAGTTGCGGGAGTTCAAAAATGGCGTGCTGGAATTGACCGACAGCGTGAACCGTATGCGCAAGCAATTGCGTGAAATCGAAATTCAGGCGGAAAGCCAGATGCAGGCACGGGTCGTCACCAGCAACGATAGCGACAGCCAGTTTGATCCGCTGGAATTCGACCGCTTTACCCGTTTGCAGGAATTGACCCGGTTCATGAACGAAAGTGTGCACGACGTGCAAACCGTGCAGCAAACACTGCTGAAAAATCTGGATGAAACAGTTGCCGCACTGAATGTACAGGCGCGCCTGAATCGCGATCTGCAGCAGGGATTGATGGGTATCCGCATGGTGCCGTTCTCCAGTATCAGTGAGCGTCTGTATCGCATCGTGCGACAGACCGGCAAGGAGCTGGGAAAACGTGCCAATCTGGAATTAAGCGGTGCCGAGATCGAACTGGATCGCAGTGTTCTGGAAAAAATGACCGCACCCTTTGAGCACATGCTGCGCAATGCGATTGCCCACGGTCTGGAGTTGCCGGAACAGCGCACCCAAAATGGTAAAGCGCCGACCGGTGAGATCAGTTTGTCCCTGCGCCAGGAAAGCAACGAAGTGGTGTTCGAGCTGTCTGACGACGGCACCGGTCTGGATATTGGGCGCATCCGGCAAAAAGCGCTGGAACAGCACCTCATCACTGACGGCGAAGAGGTTAGCGACGATCAGTTGATCCAGCTGATCTTCGGCGCCGGATTCACCACGGCTGCAGAAGTCAGCGAAATTGCAGGGCGCGGTGTCGGTCTGGATGTGGTGCGCAGCGAAGTTTCGGCGCTGGGCGGCCGTACCGATGTTGTCTCACAGCCCGGACAGGGAGTGCGCTTCACCATTCACTTGCCACTCACCCTGGCGGTGACACGCACCCTGATGGTGCGTGCCGCACAATCCGTCTATGCCCTGCCGTCTTCCATGGTGGAACACGTGCAGCAAACAAAACCCGCCGAGCTGGACGCACTCTATGCGCAACAACATGTCGCCTGGCAAGGCAAGCGCTATCCCCTGTTCTACCTGCCGCGCGTACTGGGTGACGATCAGGCCGAAGTAGTCAGCCAACCGCACAATCCGGTATTACTGCTACGCAGCGGCGAACAACGCATCGCGCTGCATGTCGATGGCCTGCTGGGCAACCAGGAAGTCGTGGTAAAAAATATCGGGCCCCAACTTGCACGCCTGCCCGGTATCGCCGGTGCCACGGTATCCACCAGCGGCGATGTGATCCTCATCATCAATCCGGTCGCTTTCACCCAGCGTATCGCCGTTGCCCGCAAAATCGCCAAACCCGCGGCGGCTGGCGAGACTGTGCACCGCAAGCCGCTGGTGATGGTGGTGGACGACTCGCTCACTGTGCGCAAGATCACCACACGCCTGCTGGAGCGCTCCGGTTATCAGGTAATTACCGCCAAAGACGGGGTGGATGCGCTGGAACAAATGCTGGAGATCACGCCCGATGTGATGCTGCTCGACATCGAGATGCCGCGCATGGACGGTTTTGAAGTGGCCAAACGACTGCGCCAGGACAGCAAGACCAAGTCGCTGCCGATCATCATGATCACCTCGCGCACAGCGGACAAGCACCGCAACTACGCGCTGGAACTGGGCGTGAACGAATATCTTGGCAAGCCCTTCCAGGAAGAAGAATTGCTGGGGCACATCGCCAGTTTTGTCAGCCGGCAGTCTGCTTGAACATCCCATTCACCTTTTTCCGTGCCGTAATGTGATGGGATGCACGCGGCGGCCGGTCTTGAGCTCGCAATAAAGCACGGCGTGATCGTACAGGCGCAGGTCGCTCTGGAACCAGCAGGCGGAACCAGAGTAATTCGGGCATGAGACGAATTGTGAAGGCGGGTGCGTAAAGCTACAATGCCGCCATGTCCGACATCAATCTCACCAACCATTTTCTGATCGCCATGCCGGCGATGACCGATCCGTTCTTCGCCAGGTCACTCACCTATGTGTGCGAGCACAACGACGAAGGCGCGATGGGCATCGTGGTAAACCGCCCGATCAGCCTGACCTTGAGCGAGCTGTTCGCCCAGATCAACATGCCGCTCAATCAGACCGAGCTGGATGACATGCCGATCCATTTCGGCGGTCCGGTGCAGACCGATCGCGGTTTCGTGCTGCACGATGCCGGGGGGGAATGGCAATCGACGATGCGGGTCAACGACAAGGTCAACCTCACCACTTCGAAAGATATCCTGCAGGCCGTAGGTGAAGGCAAGGGACCTCGGCATCTGCTGGTTTCGCTCGGCTATGCCGGCTGGTCCAAGGGGCAGCTGGAGCAGGAGCTGGCCGATAATGCCTGGCTCAACGTTCCCGCCAACGAACACATCCTGTTCGGCTTGTCAGCCGAACAGCGCCTGCCGGCGGCGATGGCACTGCTCGGCGTCGATTACGCCACCCTGTCGGAGGAAGCGGGACATGCCTGATGGCATGACTCTTCCCGTCATTTCCGGCACTCTGCTCGCTTTTGATTTCGGCACTCAACGTATCGGCATCGCCATCGGCAATACGATTTCTGCCAGCGCCCGGCCGCTCACCACCATCGCCGATGAAAGAAATGAAGTGCGCTTTAAGGCCATTGCGGTGCTGCTGGCAGAATGGCAGCCAAGCGCGCTGGTGGTAGGCATGCCCTGCAATGACGACGGCACGCCGCACGAAATGACCGCGCGCTGCCGCCGCTTTGCCAACCAACTGAAAGGACGCTTTAATTTGCCGACGATTCTGGTCGATGAGCGTTATACTTCCGCCGCCGCCAGCACCCAGCTGACCGCGCAGGGGATCCACGGCAGAAAACAGAAACCCCTGCTCGACCAGTATGCCGCGCAGCAGATACTGCAAGCGTATTTTGACGAACCATCAGCGGGATTGATCGCATGAACAACCCACAACTCAACAAACACGGCGAGCTGCAGCATCTGCTGAGCACCGAAGGATTGCCGGTGCGCATCATGCGCGACATCCTTGACCGCGCCTCCACATTCCTCAGCCCCGGCAGCCACGAAATAGACAAGATACCCCTGTTGCACGGCAAGTCGGTATTCAATATCTTCTTCGAGAACAGCACGCGCACCCGCACCACCTTCGAGATCGCGGCCAAGAAACTCTCCGCGGACGTGGTTAACCTCAACATCGGTGCCTCCAGCACCAGCAAGGGTGAAACCCTGCTCGACACCGTGGACAACCTGTGTGCGATGCATGCCGACATGTTCGTGGTACGCCATTCCAGCAGCGGTGCGGCACACCTCATCGCCCGCCATGTCGCGCCCAGCATACATGTTATCAATGCCGGCGATGGCCGCCACGCGCACCCTACGCAGGCACTGCTCGACATGTTCACCATCCGCCACTATAAAAAAGAATTTCACAATCTCACCGTCGCCATCGTCGGCGATGTATTGCATTCGCGCGTGGCACGCTCGCAGATCCACGCCCTGACCACGCTCGGCGTACCGGAAGTCAGAGTCGTGGCCCCCAAAACCCTGCTGCCGACCCAGGTTGAAAAACTGGGAGTACGCGTCTTCCACGATATGGGGCAAGGCCTGAAAGATGTGGATGTAGTGATGATGTTGCGTTTGCAGAATGAACGTATGCAGGGCGCGCTGCTGCCCTCGGCACAGGAATTTTTCAAATACTACGGCCTGACCCAGGAGCGTCTGGCGCAGGCCAAACCGGATGCCATCGTGATGCACCCGGGCCCGATGAATCGCGGTGTTGAGATCGACTCCAGCGTCGCCGATGGATCGCATGCCGTGATCTTGCCGCAGGTCACCTTCGGCATCGCGGTACGCATGGCGGTGATGAGTATGTTGGCGGGAGTTTCGGCATGAATATCCAGATCAAGAATGGTCATTTGATTGACCCCGGCAACAAGATCGACGCCGTGCAGGATGTGTTTATCATCGACAAACGCATCGCAGCCATCGGCAAAGCACCGCAAGGTTTTGTGGCAGCGCAGGTGATAGATGCCAGCGGGCTGGTTGTGATGCCGGGACTGGTCGATGTTGCAGCACGCCTGCGTGAACCCGGCTATGAATACAAGGCGACGCTGGAATCGGAGATGAGCGCGGCAGTCGCCGGTGGTGTCACTTCTCTGGCCTGCCCGCCCGACACCGATCCGCCGCTGGATGAGCCGGGGCTGGTGGAAATGCTGAAACACCGTGCACGCGCGCTCAACCAGTGCCGTGTATTCCCGGTCGGCGCTTTAACCACCGGCCTCGATGGGGCGGAACTGACCGAGATGATCGAGTTGAGCGAAGCCGGTTGCAAAGCCTTCAGTCAGGCCGATGCGGCACTGACCGACACACGCGTGCTGTTGCGTGCCATGCAATATGCAGCGACCTTCGGCTACCGCGTGTGGCTGCGCCCGCAGGATAGTTTCCTGGCCAAGAATGGTGTGGCACACGACGGTGAGGTCGCCACTCGCCTCGGCCTGCCGCCGATTCCGGTGGTGGCCGAGACCATCGCGCTGGCGACCATGTTGCAACTCGCGCGCGAGACCAGTGTGACCCTCCACATCTGCCGTATTTCCAGTGCGGATGCAGTCGATATGATACGCACCGCCAAACGCGAAGGATTGAAGGTCACCTGTGATGTATCGATGAACCACGTGCATCTGACCGAGATGGACATCGGCTTCTTCGATGCCAACTGTCATCTGCTTCCACCACTGCGCAGTCAGCGCGACCGGGCCGGACTGCGCGCTGGCCTGTTCGACGGCACCATCGATGCGATCTGCTCCAACCATTCACCGGTAGATGACGATGCCAAACAACTACCCTTCGCCGAGGCGGAAGCTGGGGCGACCGGATTGGAATTGTTGTTGCCCTTGGTGCTGAAGTGGGCGGATCAGGAAAAAGTACCGCTGCTGCACGCACTGTCGCGTGTCACCAGCAATCCGGCGCAGTTGCTGGGACAAAAGATGGGGCATCTGTCCGTCGGTGCGCATGCAGATATCTGCATCTTCGACCCTGTTGCAAGCTGGAAAGTAGAACCCGGCGCACTGAAGAGCCAGGGCAAAAACACACCTTTCAACGGTTACGAAATGCAGGGGCGCGTTCGCTACACCCTGCTCGACGGGCAGCTTGTTTTTCAACCATAATCAATAAAGTCACCGTCATTCCGGCGCAGGCCGGAATCCAGCAAAATAAGGGTCCTGCGGAGCAGACAAAAGCAATTCGTCATGCTGCGCATGGAATCGTTGTTTCAACTGGATTCCCGCCTGCGCAGGAATGGCGGTAATAAGGAATGGATAGTCAACTGTGAACCCACTACTCGATTTCAACGGTCTGCCGCGCTTCGCGCAGATCAAGCCAGAACATATTGCGCCTGCCATTGACCAATTATTGGCTGAGAACCGCACACTCATCAGCCGTTTGTTGGCAGAAACGGCGCTGCCCACTTGGGATAATTTCGTGCGCCCAATGGAGGATGCGAACGAGCGCCTGGCGCGTGCCTGGGGGCCGGTCGGACACCTGAATGCGGTGATGAACAGCCCTGAACTGCGCGACGCCTACAACAGCACTTTGCCCAGAATCACCCAGTATTACGCCGAGCTGGGACAGAACCTCGCGTTGTTCCAGAAATTCAAAGCGCTACGCAACAGCCCCGAATTCGATACGTTGAGCGCGGCACGCAAGAAAATCATCGAGAATGAGCTGCGCGATTTCCGCCTGGGCGGCGCCGAATTGCCAGAGGACCAGAAGCAGCGCTATCTGGCGATTCAGGAGCGGCAATCCGAGCTGACTTCGCATTTTTCCGATCACCTGCTCGATGCGACCAATGCCTTTACATTGCAGATAGAGCATCGGAGCGAGTTGGGTGGCATGCCTGAGGACGCCTTGCAAACGGCACGCGAAGCCGCCCAGGCTGTTGATAAAACGGGCTGGCTGTTCACCCTCAAGGCGCCTTCGTATATGCCGGTGCTACAGTTTGCCGACAACCGCGACCTGCGTGAAAAGATGTACCGCGCTTATGCCACTCGCGCCTCCGAGTTTGGCGATCCAAAATGGGATAACACGCCGCTGATGGACGAGATTGTGGCGTTGCGCGCAGAAGAAGCACAACTGCTCGGCTTCGCCAATTTCGGCGAACTCTCGCTGGCCGCCAAGATGGCGGAAACACCACAGCAGGTGGCGGATTTCATGCGCGAGTTGGCGCAGCGGGCTCGTCCTTTTGCGGAAAAAGACTTGGCTGAATTACGCGAGTTCGCCCACTCGGCCCTGGCGCTGGAAACCCTGCATTCTTGGGATGTCACCTACGCCAGCGAGAAGTTGCGCGAACAGCGCTACGCCTTCTCCGAACAGGAATTGAAACAGTATTTTCCCGAAGATGCGGTGCTGACCGGCCTGTTCAAACTGGTGGAAACGTTGTACGGGCTACGCATTAAAACGTCCAGCGCGCCCGTGTGGCACGACACAGTGCGCTTCTTCGATATTTGCGATGTGCGGGGCATGCTGGTAGGCCAGTTTTATCTCGATCTGTATGCGCGCAACAGCAAGCGCGGCGGTGCATGGATGGACGATGTCATCACGCGTCGCCGCCTGCAGGACGGCAAGATTCAGACACCTGTTGCGTATCTCAACTGTAATTTTTCTGCTCCGGTGGGAAGTAAGCCAACACTCTTCACACACGACGAAGTACAAACCCTGTTCCACGAGTTCGGTCACGGACTGCATCACCTGCTGACCGAGGTGGAAGACCTTGGCGTGTCGGGCATCAACGGCGTGGAATGGGATGCGGTGGAATTACCCAGCCAGTTCATGGAGAACTTCTGCTGGGAATGGGATGTGTTGCAGGGCATGACGCGCCATGTAAAAACCAACAAGCCGCTGCCACGTGTGTTGTTCGACAAGATGCTCGCTGCCAAGAACTTCCAAAGCGGTCTGGCTACCTTGCGCCAGATCGAATTTGCCCTGTTTGACATGCTGATGCACAGCAATTTCGCGGTGGGACAGGACAAATCTATTTTGCAGTTGCTGGACGAAGTACGTGCTGAAGTGGCGGTGCTGATCCCGCCCGAGTTCAACCGCTTCCCGCAAAGTTTCGCGCACATCTTCGCTGGTGGTTATGCGGCGGGCTACTACAGTTACAAATGGGCGGAAGTGCTTTCCGCCGACGCCTACAGCCTGTTCGAGGAACACGGCGTACTCAATCCCGACATCGGCGCACAGTTCCGCGCCGAGATTCTGGCGATGGGCGGCGCCCGACCGGCGATGGAATCCTTCACAGCGTTCCGCGGCCGTGCGCCTGCCATCGACGCGCTGTTGCGGCATAATGGTCTGGTCGAAAACGCATAGGAGGTCGCATGAAATTGCTGCCAATGATCCTTGCCTGCTGTCTGGCGGCAGGCGTTCAAGCTGGTGAGTTATATCGCTCCATTGATGCACAAGGCAAAGTGCATTACAGCGACCGTCCTCTGGCCGGTACGGAAGATGTCGAACAGCTCCGCCTCGGCAAACCTCCTGCACCGGATGACAACCTGCCCTATGAAACGCGGCGCGCAATGGAGAATTTCCCGGTCACACTCTACGTCACCGAAAACTGCGGCGCCCCTTGCGATATAGCGCGCCAGTTGCTGCAACAGCGCGGCATCCCGTTTAGCGAAAAGATGCTTCACAGCGAAGCGGAACTGGTTGCTTTCCATAAGGCTTCGGGTGCCAACCGCGTGCCGGCTGCGACCGTCGGCAAGACCTGGTTGCACGGCTTCCTAGCCACTGAATGGAACAAGGAGCTGGATATCGTCGGCTATCCAAGATCGACGCTTTCTCGTCCGCGTCCCTCACCATGAAGATTGCCACCTGGAATGTCAACTCGCTCAAGGTGCGCCTGCCGCATCTGTTGAACTGGCTGGCGGACGCGCAGCCGGATGTGGTGTGCCTGCAGGAAACCAAGCAGCAGGATGCCGATTTCCCACACGCCGAGTTGCAGGTGGCCGGTTATCACGCAGTATTTAGTGGCCAGAAAACCTATAACGGCGTCGCCATTCTTAGCCGCACACCCATCAGCGATGTGCTATATGGCATCCCGGATTTCGACGATGAACAGAAGCGCGTAATCGCCGCCACTATCGATGATGTGCGCATCGTCTGTATCTATGTCCCGAACGGACAAAGCATCGATTCGGACAAATATCAATACAAACTCAAATGGTTGGCCGCGTTGAAGTTGTGGCTCAAGGATGAGTTGGTGAAACATCCAAAGCTTGCGTTGCTGGGCGATTACAACATCGCCCCAGAAGACCGCGACTGCCACGACCCCATCGCCTGGCAAGGCAATGTGCTGGTCAGCGAACCCGAACGCGATGCCTTCAAAGGATTAGTGGCACTGGGTTTGCGCGATGCCTTTCGCTTGTTCGAGCAGCCTGAAAAAAGCTATTCATGGTGGGACTACCGCATGCTGGCCTTCCGCCGCAACCAGGGCATGCGCATCGACCACATCCTCATCAGCCCTGCGCTGCAATGCACCGCCTGCGTGATCGACAAAGCCACGCGAAAGCTGGAACGCCCGTCCGACCATACGCCAGTTGTTGCAACGACCAGCTAGTTACGAGCGCCCGGCTGTGCGAGGTCGGTTAGATGATTTCAGACTCGATTTTCTGTTAAATAGGCCATCCAGTTTTGGGTGGCACCGCACAACCCGCAATGCACAATATTATTTTTCAGGACGAGCACTTGCTCATTCTTAACAAACCAGCCTGGCTTTTGGCTGTGCCGGGGCGTGGTGAGGACAAGCAGGATTGTCTTTGGATACGAGTCCGCAGGGATTTCCCGGATGCGCTGGTGGTGCACCGGCTGGATATGGCGACCTCCGGCCTGATGGTGTTCGCACGCTGCATTGAGATGCAGCGTGCGTTATCGAACCTGTTTCAACTACGTCAGGTATTTAAACGTTACGAGGCTGTCGTCACTGGACGCATGGAACAGGTCGCGGGTGAAATCAACCTGCCCATCGGGGCCGACTGGTCGCAGCGCCCCAAACGTCAGATAGACGCAGTGGGTGGCAAGCCTGCGCTCACCCGATTCCACCAACTTGATGTTTGCGACGAATCGACGCGGGTGGCGCTGGAGCCGGTCACGGGGCGTACCCACCAATTACGCCTTCATCTGGCTGCAATCGGTCATCCCATCTTCGGCGATGCTTTGTATGGTGATGCGTCCTCTGCCCCGCGCCTGCTGTTGCATGCTTGCGCGCTCGGCTTTACCCATCCTGCCACCGGGAAAGCGCTTTGCATCGAACATGCATCCCCCTTCTGACGCTATAATTCACGCCTCCGCGCCTGGCGCTTAACTGAAAGTTTGCATGAAACGTTTTGCTATTTTCCTGACCATTGTTTTGACCAGCCTTTCCCTGCTTGCCGCCAACGCCGAGGCAAAACGTTTCGGCGGTGGAGGTAGTATCGGCAAGCAGCGCAGCATGAGCCCGCCTCCGCAGAAATCTCCCGCCGCTGCGCCACAGAACGCTCCCGCTCAACCGGCTGCCCCGCAATCCACCGGCAGCAAATGGCTGGGACCTCTCGCCGGTCTGGCCATCGGTGCCGGTCTGGGTGCCTTGTTTGCCAGCATGGGCATGGGCGAAGGCATGGGTATGTTGCTGATGCTGGCCTTGGGTGCCTTCGTGCTTTTCTTTCTGTTTTCGATGTTTCGTAAAAAGCAGCCCCAAGCCGCGATGCAATTTGCCGGGGCAGGCGCGCCTTCTGCTGCAACCGAACCGTTTACAGTAAACGCCGGCTCCGGCAGCAGCACACCTGTTGCAGTACAGCCAGCCAATATTCCCGCCGATTTTCCGGTGGACAGCTTCCTGCGCAGTGCCAAGACCTCATTCATTCGCTTGCAAGCTGCCAACGACCGCAAGGATTTGAATGACATTCGCGAATACACCACCCCGGAGATGTTTGCAGAGATTTCGATGCAGCTGCAGGAACGCGGTGATGCACCGCAACAGACCGATGTCGGTTTCGTCAATGCACAATTGCTGGAAGTCGTCACCGAAAACGATACGGCCATTGCCAGTGTGCGTTTGAGTGGTCAATTGCGCCAAAGCAATGCCGCCCCGGAGGACTTTGACGAGATATGGCATGTACAAAAGAACCTGCAGGATGACCGTGCTGTTTGGCTGTTAGCCGGAATCCAGCAGGCCTAGTTTCCGGGTTTAAAGTAAACTTACGGGCACGGCAATTTCGTCGTGCCTTTTTCTTTCTTTGTGTTGCCCATGCGTTCTCTGCGCTTATTAAAAATCGCCTTTATCGTCCTGCGTTACGGTCTGGATGAGTTCCTGCTGGCTCATGCGCGCACGCGTTGGTTATTGCGTCCGCTCAATTGGCTTTTATTTTTTCGCGATACTTCGCGTCCGCGCGCGGTACGTTTGCGTTTGGCACTGGAAACATTGGGGCCGATCTTCGTCAAATTCGGTCAACTCCTTTCCACCCGCCGCGATCTGATCCCGCTCGACATTGCCGATGAACTGGCGCAATTGCAGGATCAAGTGCCGCCCTTTCCCTCTGCCCAAGCGGTGGCTATTCTGGAGAAGGCTTATGCTAAAAAGCTGAATGAGATATTTGCTGAATTTGAGGAAACACCGATTGCCAGCGCATCCGTGGCGCAAGTCCACTTCGCCCGCTTGCCGGACGGCCGCGAAGTGGCGGTGAAGATCCTGCGCCCTGGCATCGCCCCAATCATCGCCCACGATGTTGCACTACTCAATGTGTGTGCGGGTTTGATCGAACGCTGGTGGGAAGATGGTAAACGTCTGAAACCGAGGGAAGTGGTTGCCGAATTCGAGAAGTACTTGCACGACGAACTGGACCTGATGCGCGAAGCTTCCAGCGCCAGCCAGTTGCGCCGCAATTTTGCCGATGCCCGCCTGCTGCTCGTGCCTGAAGTCTATTGGGACTGGTGCAGCGAGGAAATCATGGTGATGGAGCGCATGCACGGTATTCCGGTCAGCCAGCTCTCTGCGTTGCGCGCAGCCAATATCGATATTTCAAAACTGGCCCGGAATGGGGTCGAGATCTTTTATACCCAGGTTTTTCGCGACGGTTTCTTTCATGCCGACATGCACCCGGGCAATATTCTGGTAGCGAACGACGGGCGCTATGTCGCACTCGACTTCGGCATCATGGGCACACTGACCGAGACCGACAAGAATTATCTGGCACACAATTTCATCGCTTTCTTCAACCGCGATTACAAGCGTGTCGCCGAGTTACACATCGAATCCGGATGGGCACCGGCGGATACGCGCGTGGACGAGTTCGAGGCTGCAATCCGCTCCGTGTGCGAACCGATCTTCGACAGGCCGCTGAGAGAGGTCTCTTTCGGCCGTATTCTGCTGAAACTATTCCAGACCTCACGCCGGTTTGGTATTCAGATCCAGCCGCAACTGGTGCTGTTACAAAAGACCCTGCTCAACATTGAAGGGCTGGGCTTGCAACTCGATCCCGAACTGGATTTGTGGAAGACCGCCAAGCCGTGGCTGGAGCGCTGGATGAGCGAACAGATCGGCTGGCGCGGTTTCGTCAAGGGCTTGCAACGCGAAATGCCGCACTTCGCCACGCTACTGCCACAACTACCGCGCCTGATTCACCAACGTCTGCAAAGTGACCCGTACGAAAAACTGGGACCGCTGCTTCGTGACATGCTGGCACAACAGAGACAGCGCAATCTGTGGCTGGCTGTTATTGCTTTGTTGCTGGCGGCGACCTTGGCGCTGGCCGCTTACATTCATTCCATCTAAACAAAGCCGCTGTCCATCAACTCTTTCGCCAGCGCCTTGTAATCCGCCGCACCCGGACTATGCGGCGCGTAAGCGAACACATCCAGCCCATGCATCGGACTGGTCGCGAGTGCTACCGTTTCTCCGATTCGTGTTTTGCAGACCAGATTGCCGTAGCGTTCTTTCAGCTTGTCGTAGATATCGAAGGACAGCCTGCGCCGTGAGTCAAAGCGCGTTACCACAATGCGCCGCTCGAAGGTACGCTGCAATTTTTTCTCCAGCACGTTAAGTGCGCTGTCCAGGCGATGTACTCCATGCTGCGACAAATAGTCGGCCGACACGGGAATCAATACCTTGTCTGACGCCAGCAGCGCATTCAGCGTCAACACGCCCAGCATCGGGCAGCAATCGATCAATACTGGCGCACCGGTGAGTACGAGCTCTTCTGCCAAGCCCTGTTTTAGCATGCTCGCCGCTTGCGGATCGCTGCCGTACAAAGCATCTATTTTGGACAGTTCGAGTGTGGCTGGGATCAACTGCCAACCCGCCGGGGTTTCGTACAGCAGCTCGGCGAGCGGCGTTTTATCTCTGAAAAAAGATACGATGCTGCGCTGCTGGGCTGTTCCGTGCTTTAAACCGGACGCAAGACTCAAATGACCTTGCGGATCCATGTCGAGCGCGATCGGACTGCGTTGTGCCAATGACAGCGCCGCGGTCAGATTAAGACAGGTGGTGGTCTTTCCTACGCCACCTTTTTGGTTGAATACGGCGATGACCGCCATTGTTGTCTCCACGTTGATGGGGACAGAGGGGTGGTTTTGGCTGACTAGTCAGGCTGAAGACTGATTTTCATCTTGATTTGCCCTCTCCAAAAGCCGCACGTTAAGTCAGTTACTCGACAGTGACTGACTTTGCAAGATTGCGTGGCTTGTCCACATCCGTTCCCTTCTGCAATGCTACGTAATATGCCAACAGTTGCAGTGGAATGGTGTGCAGAATAGGACTCAAAAAGCCCGCATGTTCGGGCATTTGCAGGATATGTATCCCTTCGGCCTCATTGATATGCGTATTTGCGTCGGCAAACACATACAGTTCGCCACCGCGCGCTTTGACTTCCTGTAAATTTGATTTCAATTTTTCCAGTAGCGCATCATTGGGCGCGACCGATACCACAGGCATATCTTTATCTACCAGTGCCAGGGGGCCGTGTTTCAATTCTCCCGCCGGATACGCTTCGGCATGGATGTAGGATATCTCTTTCAGCTTGAGTGCTCCTTCCGCGGCAATCGGGAAATGCATGCCGCGCCCGAGGAAAAGGGCGTGATGCTTGCCGGCAAAGTGTTTGGCGAGCTCGGCAACCTGCGGTTCCAGCGCCAGCACTTTCTGTACAGCCGTCGGCAAGTGACGCAATTCTTGTAGAAAATGTTGTTCCCGCTCTTCATTCAGGCGGCCGCGTAATTTTCCCAACACTAAAGTCAGCAGGAACAATGCAGCAAGCTGGGTGGTAAATGCTTTGGTCGAGGCGACACCAATTTCGGGGCCGGCACGGGTTAGAAAACGTAATTTAGACCGGCGAACGATGGCGCTTTCCGGTACGTTGCAGATGGCCAGCGTATTAACATGCCCCGTATCTTTGGCGTGGTTGAGGGCGGCAAGGGTATCCGCAGTTTCCCCGGACTGCGAGATTGTCACTACCAGCGTCCTCGGATTGGGAACGCTGGTACGGTAGCGGTATTCACTCGCAATTTCCACGCTGCACGGAATACTTGCAATCTCTTCCAGCCAGTAGCGCGCGACTTGTCCTGCATGGTTGCTGGTGCCACAGGCGAGAATCAGTATATTTTCAACCTGCGGAAAGATAGTGTTGGCTTCTGCGCCAAAGATGCCAGGCACCAGTGATTGACTGTTGCACACCGATTCCAGAGTATCAGCTAGTGCTTGTGGCTGCTCGTGGATCTCTTTTTGCATGTAGTGTTGGTATTCACCCAGCTCCGCGCTTTCATCGTTAAGCTCACTGACCAGCACGGGTCGCTGTACGGCGTTGCTCTGAGCATCAAGGATTCGGTAGCCATCCAGATTCGCCTCGACTACATCACCCTCCTCCAGGTACACCACGTTTCGGGTGACCTGCAACAGCGCCGACATATCCGATGCAACGAAGTACTCACTCTCACCCACGCCCAGCAATAATGGGCTTCCTTTCCTTGCAGCAATAAGCTGATGCGGATTGTCTGCCGCCACGACGCCGATGGCATAAGCACCGACTAGTTCCGCAAGTGCAGTTTGTGTCGCAACCAGCAAACTGCCCTGTGCATAGTGGCTATGGATTAGGTGAGCAATCACTTCGGTATCTGTCTCCGAGGTGAATTCGTAACCTTGTGCAGTCAGTTCGTTGCGCAGTTCCTCATAGTTTTCGATGATGCCGTTGTGTACTACGGAAATCAGATTGCGGCTGATGTGCGGGTGCGCGTTGCGCTCGGATGGGATGCCGTGGGTCGCCCATCTGGTGTGGGCAATTCCCAGCTCGCCGTAGGTGGTAGCGCTCTTTGCGGCCAATTCTGCCACACGACCCGCACTGCGTACCCGATCCAGTTGGCCATCATGTACTACTATCAGACCAGCGGAATCGTAACCGCGATATTCCAGGCGCAGCAGGCCCTTCACTAAAATGGGAACCACATTTCTCTTGGCAACCGCACCCACAATTCCGCACATATTTATTTCTTCCTTTTTTGCGGACGCTGCCATCCACTGATCGATATCTGTTTGCTGCGCGACAGGGTGAGCTCACCCTCTGGTGTGTCTTGGGTAATGGTCGACCCTGCACCGATAGTTGCCCCTCTGCCCACCCGAACCGGCGCAACAAGTTGTGTATCGGATCCGATAAAGGCATCATCTTCGATGATGGTGCGGTATTTGTTCGCTCCGTCGTAGTTGCAGGTAATGGTGCCGGCACCGATGTTGACGCGACTGCCGACGGTGCTATCGCCGATGTAGCTCAGGTGATTGGCCTTGCTGCCCTGGCCGATTTCACTATTCTTGATCTCGACAAAATTGCCGATATGCGCGTCGTTCGCCAGCTTGGTCCCTGGTCGTAATCGTGCGTAAGGGCCAATGTGACAGTTGGCGCCCACTTCGCTTTGATCGATGTGACTGTAGGGTGCAATTTGTGTCTCTTGCCCGATCATCGCACTGCGGATGATGCTGTAAGCACCAACTCGCACGCGATCGCCCAAGCTGACTTCCCCCTCAAAGATACAGCCAACATCAATTTCGACATCGCGTCCGCAAGTCAGATTGCCGCGCACGTCCAGACGTGCCGGATCAGCCAGCGTGACGCCTTGCTCCATCAATTTGTTGGCATTGGTCTGCTGCCAAATCCTTTCCAGCGTGGCGAGTTGCAGCCTGTTATTGATGCCTTCCACTTCCCAGCGTTGCGCAGGTTGCACGGTATGCACCGCCACGCCCTGCTCCACTGCCATCGCTACAATATCGGTCAGGTAGTACTCGCCCTGCGTATTATCGTTGCCCAGTTGGCTTAACCATGCACGCAGTTCTCGGGTGGATGCGAGCAGGATCCCAGTGTTGACTTCCTTGATCTCGCGCTGTTCCGGTGTGGCATCTTTTTCCTCCACAATACGTTGCACGTCACCCTCTGCGTTGCGCACGATACGTCCATATCCGGTTGGATTGTCAAGATCAACCGTGAGCAGCACCAGGCCTTCACCCGCCTGCTGCATCTGATGCAGTGTGCTATGTTGAATCAGCGGTACATCGCCGTACAACACCAAAGTTTTGCCATCGTCTGTAAGGTGCGGCATGGCCTGCTGTACCGCATGGCCGGTGCCGAGTTGTGGTTCCTGGATCACAAATTGGGCCGGATATTGCTGCATCGCCTGTGGCACTGCCTCACCGCCGTGGCCGTAGATCACACAAACTTGTTTTGGCTGTAACGCCATCGCACACGCCAGCACATGCTGCAGCAGCGGTTTGCCCGCCAATTTATGTAACACCTTTGGCTGCGCGGAAAACATCCGCGTTCCTTTTCCGGCTGCAAGAATTACGATATTCATGGGATTAATAGCCATGGTGTTTTTCCAGAGCATGAAGTATATCTTTCAGGCAACAAAAAAGCAGCCGGAGCTGCTCTTTGTCGACCGTTTCAGTCGTCGGCTGCCTAATGCGTGTGCTTGCGCAGTTGTTCCACCGCGCGGAGTTGGGCAATGGCTTCAATCAGCTCAGCCTGTGCCGTAGCGTAATCAATATCGGAAGTGCGATTTTTCATCGCCTCTTCTGCTGCCTGCTTCGCCTCCAGTGCGCGTGCCTCATCCAGATCGGCACCTCGTATCGCTGTGTCAGCCAATACGGTAACCACGTTGGGTTGCACTTCAAGCATGCCGCCTGACACATAAATCAGTTCTTCTTTTTCCTGATCTGGACGCTTGATACGCACAGAACCGGGCTTGATTCGGGTCATCAGGGCGGTGTGGCGCGGATAGATACCCAGCTCTCCCATTTCGCCAGGCACCACGACAAATTCAGCCAAGCCGGAAAATATCTGCTCTTCTGCGCTCACTACATCAACATGTACGGTCATTACCATGCTTGCTCCCAGTAATTATTCTTATTGCAGGGTCTTGGCCTTTTCGACCGCTTCTTCGATGCCGCCTACCATGTAGAACGCTTGTTCTGGCAGATGATCGTATTCTCCGTCCACGATGGCCTTGAAACCCTTGATGGTTTCTTTCAGTGTCACATACTTGCCTGGGGCACCGGTAAACTGTTCGGCAACGTGGAATGGCTGCGATAGGAAACGCTGGATCTTGCGTGCACGCGCCACCGCCAGCTTGTCTTCCGGTGCCAGTTCGTCCATCCCCAGAATAGCGATGATGTCACGCAATTCCTTGTAGCGTTGCAGAGTCTGCTGCACGCTGCGTGCCACGCCGTAGTGTTCTTCGCCAACAACCTGCGGGTCCAATTGGCGCGAGGTCGAATCGAGCGGATCGACCGCCGGGTAGATACCCAGAGATGCGATATCACGCGACAGCACAACGGTGGAGTCAAGGTGCAAAAAGGTGGTCGCGGGTGATGGGTCAGTCAAGTCATCTGCCGGCACGTAAACAGCCTGGATAGAGGTGATGGAACCAACTTTGGTCGAAGTAATGCGTTCTTGCAAGCGTCCCATTTCTTCAGCCAGTGTCGGCTGATAACCCACGGCGGAAGGCATACGACCCAGCAATGCGGAAACTTCAGTTCCGGCCAGTGTGTAGCGGTAGATGTTATCCACGAAGAACAAAATGTCGCGGCCTTCATCACGGAATTTTTCAGCCATGGTCAAACCGGACAGCGCAACGCGCAGACGATTGCCGGGCGGCTCGTTCATCTGGCCGAACACCATCGCCACTTTGGACTTGGTAAAGTCTTTATTGTCGATAACGCCTGCTTCTGTCATTTCATGATAGAAATCGTTACCTTCACGGGTACGCTCGCCCACCCCTGCAAACACGGATAAACCCGCATGCTGCTTGGCGATGTTGTTGATTAGTTCCAGCATGTTCACGGTTTTACCCACACCAGCACCGCCGAACAGCCCCACTTTACCCCCCTTGGCGAACGGGCAAACCAGGTCAATCACCTTAATCCCGGTTTCCAGCAAATCAACAGATGGTGAGAGTTCATCAAACTTTGGCGCAGCCTGGTGGATCGAGCGTTTTTCATCACACTGGATTGGGCCCACTTCATCGATCGGCCGTCCGAGTACATCCATGACGCGACCCAGCGTACCCATACCAACAGGGACCTGAATAGGATTGCCGGTACCGTTCACCACCATGCCACGACGGAGACCGTCGGAGGATCCCATCGCGATGGTACGTACTACACCGTCGCCCAATTGCTGCTCAACTTCGAATGTCAGCCCCGCTTCTGCTGTGGAATCACCCGCATCTGCCAGTATCAATGCTTCGTAGATTTTAGGCATTTGATCACGCGGAAATTCGATGTCAACCACCGCACCGATACACTGAACAATCTTTCCTTGACTCATTTTAAGATTCCCCGTCTAAATTAATTCTAATTTTTGCTCTAAACAACAATCAGCTGATTGCCGCCGCACCACCAACAATCTCTGAGATTTCTTTGGTGATGGCAGCCTGACGCGCCTTGTTGTAGACCAACTTGAGTTCGCCGATCACGCTCTTGGCATTATCGGAAGCAGATTTCATTGCCACCATACGCGAACTTTGCTCGGAGGCTATATTTTCGACAACCGCCTCATACACCAATGATTCGACGTAGCGCGTTAGAAGTTCGTCAATCACCTTTTTGGCATCGGGCTCGTAAATGTAATCCCATGTTGCATCACTGGTGCCAATCTTTTCTCCGGTCAACGGTAGCAGCTGCTCTATACGCGGCTCCTGCCGCATGGTGTTGACGAAGTGGTTGTAGCTCAAGTAAATGGCATCAATCTCACCCGCCACGTAGGCATCCAGCATGGCTTTTACGGTGCCGATCAGCTTTTCGACATGTGGTGTATCACCAATACCTATCAAATGGGATTTAACCCTGGCGCCGATGCGATTCATAAAGCCGAAACCTTTATTGCCAATAGGGCAAACAAGCAGGCCTTTGCCTTCACCCTCCCAGGCCTTCATCTCGTGCACAGCCAAACGCAGCAAATTGGTATTCAGACCACCACACAAACCCTTGTCTGACGTAATCAGGATTAGGCCAACGTTGCTGACCTTGTCTCTTTTGGCCAGGAAGGCGTGCTTGTATTCTGGGTTGGCACGCGACAGATGACTTGCCACATTACGAATCTTTTCGGCATATGGGCGGGCAGCACGCATGCGCTCTTGCGCTTTGCGCATCTTTGCCGCTGCTACCATTTCCATCGCACGAGTGATCTTGCGCGTATTTTCGACGCTCTTAATCTTGGTGCGAATCTCTTTACTGCCGGCCATAGCTCACCTCGCCTTAATAAACTGCGGTTGCCTTGAATGAATCAATAGCTGCTACCAGCAATTTTTCATTGTCCGCCGACAGGTCTTTTGTGCTCTCGATCGCTTCCATCAGTTCTTTGTTCTTTGAACCAAGGTAAGCATGTAGCGCAGCCTCAAAAGGTAGAACTTTAGGCACAGCAACATCGTCGAAGTAGCCTTTATTGACGGCAAATAATGTTGCGGCCATTTTGGATACAGACAAAGGTGCATATTGCAGTTGCTTCATCAGTTCAGTCACAATCTTGCCGCGCTCGAGTTGCTTGCGGGTCGCTTCATCCAGATCAGAGGCAAACTGCGCGAATGCGGCCAACTCACGATATTGCGCAAGGGCCAAACGCACGCCGCCACCCAGTTTCTTGATAACCTTGGTCTGTGCTGCGCCACCGACGCGCGACACCGAAATACCGGCATTGATTGCTGGACGGATACCGGCATTGAACAAGTCGGCCTCCAGGAATATCTGTCCGTCAGTAATCGAAATAACGTTGGTCGGCACAAATGCGGAAACGTCTCCTGCCTGCGTTTCAATAATCGGTAATGCAGTCAGCGAACCGGTCTTGCCTTTAACAGCACCATTGGTGAAGGCTTCGACATATTCGGCGTTCACGCGCGCCGCACGTTCCAGTAGGCGTGAGTGCAGATAGAACACGTCACCAGGGTAAGCTTCTCGACCGGGTGGACGGCGCAGCAACAGGGAGATTTGACGATATGCCCAAGCTTGCTTGGTCAAATCATCATAAACAATCAGTGCGTCTTCGCCGCGATCGCGGAAGTATTCACCCATGGTACAGCCTGCGTAAGGAGCCAGAAATTGCATAGCAGCAGAATCAGAAGCGGTAGCGGCAACGACGATGGTGTATTCCATCGCGCCGTGCTCTTCCAGCTTGCGCACCACGTTGGCGACGGTTGAAGCTTTCTGACCCACCGCCACATAGATGCAGGTCATGTTCTGACCCTTCTGATTGATGATTGCATCAACTGCTACTGCAGTCTTGCCAGTCTGGCGGTCACCGATGATTAGCTCGCGTTGTCCGCGGCCGACCGGAACCATGGAGTCGATGGACTTCAGGCCAGTCTGTACCGGCTGGTCAACAGATTTGCGTGCGATAACACCAGGCGCCACCTTTTCAATCTTGTCAGTCATTTTGGCATTGACCGGACCTTTGCCATCGATGGGTTGACCTAGCGCGTTTACTACGCGTCCACGTAATTCGGGGCCGACTGGAACTTCAAGAATGCGCCCTGTGCACTTGACCGTATCACCTTCTGTAATATGCTCGTATTCACCCAAAATCACGGTGCCCACTGAATCACGCTCAAGATTCAGTGCCAAACCAAAGGTGTTACCGGGAAACTCGAGCATTTCACCTTGCATCACGTCGGATAAACCGTGCACACGGACGATTCCATCGGTCACACTGACCACCGTGCCTTCAGTTCGAGCCTGGGTCAGTGCTTCGAAGTTATCGATGCGACTGCGAATCAGATTACTAATTTCGGAAGGGTTGAGCTTCATCTGGATTTCCTCATTCTTGATAATTCTTTTAATCAGGCCAGGGCATTCGCCATTTCAGCAAGGCGGGTCAACGCAGAACCGTCGATCACCTTGTCGCCGGCGCGGATCACCACGCCACCCAGTAAATCTTTCTTGATGTTGCTAGTCAGCTTGATCTCGCGCGCCAAGCGCTTCTTAAGCGAGCTGACAATCTTGTCCTGCTGGGCCGCAGTTAACTCAAATGCCGAATCCACCACTACGTTTACCGTCTTTTCCGCATCTGCCTTCAGATCCTCAAACAGCGCGGCAATCTCCGGCAATACCAGCAGGCGCTGTTTCTCGGCGAGGATACGCACAAAATTTTTCTGTTTGGCACCGGCTTCAGCACCAAGCAACGCGTCCATCAATCCTTCGATTTGCTGTTTCGGAATACTTGGGTTAGTCATAACTGCACGCATTTCTGGGTGCTCGGCTACTTCAGCCAGAGACTGCAACATCTCGGACCAACCCTTCAGTGCGTCCAGCTTTTGCGCTTCTTCAAATGCCGCTTGGGCATAGGGACGCGCAATGGTAATGGCTTCAGACATGACGTTTAAATTTCCGCAACGAGTTTATCGAGCAGATCGTTATGCGCCTTGGCATCAATCTCACGACCCAGGATTTTCCCGGCACCTGCCAGTGCGATTGCAGAAACCTGCGTCCGCAACTGCTCCTTGGCACGGAATACCTCCTGCTCTATTTCTGCTTTTGCGCCAGCGATGATGCGATCACCCTCGACTTTGGCTTGTGCCTTCGCATCTTCAACGAGTTCGCTCCCGCGTTTTTCGCTGTTCACAATGATCTCACCAGCCTTTTCCTTTGCCTCACGCAAGAGTTCTGCGGAGCGTTTGGATGCTAGTTCAAGATCCTGCTTGGCGCGTTCAGCATCAGCCAGACCATCAGCAATCTGCTTTTTGCGTGCGTCCAAGGCTGCCACGATGGGCGTCCAGACGAACTTCATGCAGAACCACACGAACAGCACGAACATGATGGTCTGGGCGAGAAGAGTTGCATTGATATTCATGCAAGCTTCCTTTCTAAATTATGTGTTATCGCGATTGCGCGGATTAACCCACCACGGCAAACAATACGTACATTGCGATACCCACAGCAATCATCGGTACCGCATCCACCAAGCCCATCACCACAAAGAATTGGGTACGCAGCATGGGAATCAGTTCAGGTTGACGGGCTGCACCTTCCAGGAAGCGCCCACCAAGGATGCCGATACCTACGGCAGCGCCGAGAGCACCCAAACCCATCATTAGTGCGCCAGCGATATACAGCAGTGCGTTTGCCATTTCCATTTTGTATTTCTCCTGTAAATAAAAACTAAAGTTGATAAAACCGAAAATTAGTGGTGTTCCTGGTGCGCCATATCCAGATATACAACGGTCAGTGTCATGAAGATAAATGCTTGCAACGTGATAATCAGGATGTGGAAAATTGCCCAGCCCAGCGACAGCAGAATCTGCGTTCCAAACAAGGTAGCGCTAGTCAGTGATGCTCCAGCCCAAGCCCCCCCCATCAGCGCAATCAGGATAAAAATCATCTCACCTGCGTACATATTGCCAAACAAACGCAAGGCTAACGAAATGGGTTTTGCTATAAGGTTGACCCCTTCCAGCAACAGATTGACAGGCATCCCCCATTTACCAAATGGCTGCAAGGTTAGCTCACCCAGAAAGCCGCCAACACCTTTCATCTTGATGCTGTAATAGAGAACAAGCAGGAACACACTGATAGCCATTCCAAAAGTTGCATTGGGATCCGTAGAGGGAACAACCTTGAAGAAGGGTACGCCCAACGCTGTCATCAGGAGGGGAACATAGTCGATCGGAATCAGATCCATCAGGTTCATAAGGAATACCCAGAAAAAAATGGTCAGCGCCAGAGGCGCAACCATGTTGTTCTTGGCATTGAATGACCCACGTACACTGCTATCGACAAACTCGATGGCCCATTCGCAGAAGTTTTGCAATCCACCAGGAGTACCACTAACTACCCGCTTTGCCACACTGCGGAATATAAAGAGGAAAACCACCCCCAACAGGAGCGACATGATGAAAGTATCTATATTAATAGCCCAAAAACCCATGGCTTTAGCTTCAGCTGCAGAATGGGCCACCCCCCACGAACCGTCCGGGAATTGCCCATAAGTCAAATTCTGCAAGTGGTGCTTGATGTATTCCGCTGAGGTATGAGCTTCGCTGGACATTTTTCGCTTATCTAAATCTGAATTGTAAATACAGGCGTGCCAAAATCATCACAGCCTGGCCTGATACAAAACCACCCAAGGCCGCCAGCGGATATTTTATTACCGCCATCACCAACCCAAGCAACAGCATCACCAGCAGGAATCGTTCTGCGGCAAAAAAAAACATTAGCCGTAACTGTAGTTGCGCATCATGGGTTGTACGTCCGGTTGAGCGTGCCATTCTCCAAGCCAGTATCAGGCTATTCAAAATTGACACCCCTCCCCCAATCAACACCGCCATCGAGAATTGCGGCGTCGCCCCCAAGCCGTGGCACATCCCCGCGATCACACTTACCAAAATCAATTGGGAAGCGATCAAACGGCCTATTTGCCTTTTTTCTTGTGCTATCGACTCTTTGAGCGGCGCGATGATAGCGGCCTTCACTTGGGGTGTCAAACTTTCGTGCTGCTCTTTAATGATAGATTTTCCGCACACTTCAAACCTTGGTCAACAGAGAGACTATTTCCCCCAGTTGGTCATTATTTGCATAATGAATGACCAACTTACCGCCCTTTACTCCGTCGGTCTTGATTTCGACACGCACTCCCAGTTTTTCCCCCATCTCATCTTGTAGCCGTTGTGTGTCTCGATTTATTTTTTGCTCCTTCTTTTGCCGGGCCGGAATCACATCACTATGTTTTTGTACGATATTTTCTGCTTCTCTAACAGATAATCCCTCCAGCACGATTTTGTTTGCCAACAAAATCTGCCGAGCTGCATCGAGCGGCAGCAAAGCACGTGCATGCCCCATATCCAACCCACCCTCCATTAGCATCCCCTGCACTTCGGAGGGTAGCTTCAGTAGCCTGAGCAAATTGCTGGCTGCACTTCGTGAGCGTCCCACCGCATCTGCCGCTGCCTGATGGGTCATTTGAAATTCGTCGATCAAACGTTGAATCCCTACCGCTTCTTCCAATGGGTTCAAGTCTTCACGCTGTATATTTTCAATCAAAGCCATGGCCAATGCCGCATTGTCCGGTACCACCCTAACCAGTACCGGCACCACTTTCAGTCCAGCCAGTTGTGCGGCACGCCACCTCCTCTCACCGGCAATAATCTCGTAACTACCGTTAGGCAATTCTCTGGCCAAAATTGGCTGGATCACACCCTGTGCCTTGATGGAGCCAGCCAATTCATTCAGCGAACCTTCATCCATGCGGCTTCGCGGTTGATACTTGCCTGGCTTGAGCTGGGTCACTTCCAGATTACGTAAACTATCTCCAGCCCTAACTTCAGCTCCGCCCGACAATAATGCATCCAAACCACGCCCCAATCCCTTATTCATCTTCACCATATTTTCCCCTAATTTGATTCAGCCGCACTCTATTAGTTAGCGCTTGCTTCTTTGTTTAATATCTCTCCAGCAAGAGCGAGGTAAGCCTGGGTTCCTTTAGACTGCGCATCATGATAAAGCACTGGCACCCCATAGCTTGGTGCTTCTGCCAATCTCACATTGCGCGGAATCACGGTACGATATACTTTTTCTCCAAAATGCTGCTGTAATTGCTCAGAAACCTGTTGTGCGAGGGAATTGCGCGGATCAAACATGGTGCGCAACAAACCTTCAATTTCCAGATGTGGGTTAAGATGCTCCCTGACCTTGCGTATCGTGGCCACCAAGTCACTCAAACCCTCCAGTGCATAGTATTCGCACTGCATCGGAATCATGACGGAATCCGCAGCACATAACCCATTGAGAGTAAGCAGATTGAGGGCGGGCGGACAATCCACCAGTATGAAATCATAAGATTCAACTATTGCGGAAATTTCTTTTTTCAGGCGTGTTTCTCGGCCTTCCAGCTCAATCAGTTCAATCTCTGCACCCGCAAGGTCCCTATTTGAGCCCAGCACGTCATATTTCCCTTTTTCGGATGTGATTTTTGACTCTGCAATTGTGGTCTCACCCAGCAACACGTTGTAAACACTGAGCTTGAGACTGGATTTTTCAATCCCACTGCCCATGGTGGCATTTCCCTGTGGATCGAGATCTATCAGTAGCACCCGCTTCTTGGCTGCAGCAAGACTGGCGGCAAGGTTAACGGTTGTTGTTGTTTTGCCTACCCCACCCTTCTGGTTGGTGATAGCCATTATTTTTGCCATTCAAATCACTCCCCTAACTTCGCTACGATCACCAGGCTTCTTGCAGCACTCAAGCCCGGTACATGAATCTGAATTCGCCGTACCACCTTGCAATCTTGTGGCAAACCATCTTCCAATCTTCCTTTCATGGCAGCCCAGCATCCTCTTTCCGCCAACAAATGTTCCGTCAATTGAATGAATTTCCCCAAATCAGCGAAAGCGCGTGAAATGATGCCGTCAAACCGGTCAGGTGTTTCCCAGTCTTCCACCCGCCCTGTATGAACTTTGACATTGGATATATCAAGTTCAATGACTGCCTGCTGCACAAAGCTGGTTTTTTTGCGGTTACTGTCCAGCAAGGTAAACCCCCACTCCGGTTTGGCAATTGCAAGTATCGCACCCGGCACTCCAGCACCACACCCCACATCCAGCCACCGTCCACTCCAGAGATATGGCAACACTCCCAGTGCGTCCAGCAAATGATGGACAACCATCTCATTTTCATCACTGATTGCGGTTAGATTGTATGTCTTGTTCCATTTTCTCATCAGCACAAGATAAGCTAACAACTTTCGCTGTGTATCGGCATCTAGCTCCAATCCGATTTCGGCTAGGCCTTTCCTTAGTATCGCTTCTGCACTCATGCCTGCACCGACCCGCACACCTTCAGGCCTCGCTTCAAATGTACCAGTAATAATGAAATATCAGCCGGGGTAATCCCAGATACACGTGCCGCTTTGCCGATTGTCTCAGGCTGCTGCTGATTAAACCTCTGTTGTGCCTCAATCGATAGCCCGTGAACTTGACGATAATCCATACCAGGGGGCAGGTGCATATCTTCATAAACCGCTTGTTGTGCAATTTCAACCAGCTGTTTTTCAATATAGCCGTGGTATTTCGCACCAATTTCGACCTGCTGTGCAACAGAACCCAATACTCCCGTGCCTGCGCCCGATAAAGTCATGAGGCTGGAATAGCCAATTTCCGGCCGCCGCAGCAACTCATACAATGAATATTCACGTTCTATTTTTTTCCCCAAAACCCGAACTGCATCCTCCTCTGGCAAGGATGATGGGTTGAGCCAAGTTGTCTTCAGCCTTTGCTCTTCACGCTCGATCATCTCCTGCTTCTCTGAGAATACACGCCATCTTCCATCGTTGATGATACCTAATTTTCTGCCAGTTTCCGTCAGGCGCAAATCGGCATTATCTTCACGCAACTGGAGGCGATATTCAGCCCGACTGGTAAACATACGGTACGGCTCGGTCACGCCACGCGTAATCAAATCATCAACCATCACTCCCAGATAGGCCTCATTGCGTCGCGGGCACCATGCCTCGCCTCCCTTGGCGTACAAAGAAGCATTTATGCCCGCCAACAAACCCTGAGCTGCCGCTTCTTCATATCCGGTTGTGCCATTAATCTGCCCGGCAAAGAACAACCCCCGGACGAGTTTGGTTTCCAGCGAGCTTTTAAGACCGCGAGGGTCAAAATAGTCATATTCGATTGCATACCCCGGACGCAGGATGTGCGCGTTTTCCATACCCTTGATGGAGCGAACAAGGTTGTACTGAACGTCATAGGGTAAGCTGGTGGAAATACCATTCGGATAGATTTCATGGGTCGTTAACCCTTCAGGCTCAAGAAAAATCTGGTGCGACGACTTGTCCGCAAAGCGGGTAATTTTGTCTTCCACCGAAGGGCAATAGCGCGGGCCTACACCCTCGATAACTCCCGTGTACATTGGTGACCTATCCAGTCCACCCCTGATGATCTCATGGGTTCTTTCGTTGGTCTCAGTGATCCAGCAAGGTAATTGGCGGGGATGTTGCACAGTCTCACCCATGAATGAAAACACCGGAACAGGATCATCCCCATGTTGCACCTGCATGACTGAAAAATCTATCGTGCGCCCATCAATACGGGGCGGCGTGCCCGTCTTGAGTCTCCCTACCGGAAAACCCAAATCGCGCAACTGCTCAGACAAACTGATGGAGGGCGGATCTCCCGCCCTGCCCGCACGGTAGCTGGATTGGCCCACATGAATAAGGCCAGATAAAAATGTGCCTACAGTAATTACTACGCTTGGGGCATGGAAGTGCAATCCCAGTTGAGTCACTACACCTCGCACCTCACCACCCTCAAGCAAAAGACCATCGACAGCTTGCTGGAATATCCAAAGATTGGCCTGATTTTCCAAGCGAGAACGAATCGCCTGCTTATAGAGCAACCTATCCACTTGTGCCCGGGTAGCGCGCACTGCAGGACCTTTGCTTGAATTCAGAATACGAAATTGGATTCCACTTTCATCGGTTGCTGCCGCCATGGCACCACCCAGTGCATCAATCTCTTTCACCAAGTGCCCTTTACCGATACCCCCAATCGAAGGATTGCAGGACATTTGTCCCAAGGTTTCGATGTTATGGCTTAACAATAATGTCTTGCAGCCCATCCGCGCACTGGCAAGAGCTGATTCAGTGCCGGCATGGCCGCCTCCCACCACAATCACATCAAATTTAACTTTGGTATTCATTCTGGCTGCAACTTCAAAAGGGCGTGCATCTTACAACAAGGCCTATTGCAGGCCAAAACTATTGTTTCACGTGAAACAAAGCAAATATTGGTCATTTCCCAATACAGAATCGCCCAAAAATCTCACCCAACAAATCATCCGCAACAAATTCTCCTGTGACTTGACTCAATGCGAGCTGTGCCTGCCGCAGTGATTCAGCGAACAACTCCAGTGAGTTGATTTGTTTCTCAGCCTCGCACAAACTTCCAAGCGCATCGGAAATCGCCTTTAAATGCCTGGTGCGCGCCATGAATACACCTTCTTCATGATGCCACCCCATTGATTTAAGCATGACCTCTTTTAGCTCAGCAACACCCTGCCCTGTTTTTGCAGAAAGAAAAGTGTGTACCACCCCTCCTCGCTCTTCAACCAGACTTTGCCCGTCCGTTAGGTCTATTTTGTTATGGATGAAGATAGCAGATGTTCCGGTTGGCAGACTTTCGCCAATGAAGGTGTCTTCAAGGTGAACTGGATTGGATTCGTCAATCAACACCAAAACCATATCAGCTGATGCCATATTTTGCTTGGTGCGGGCTATGCCCATTTGCTCTATAGCATCATTGGTTTGGCGGATACCTGCAGTATCAATCAGATGGAGCGGCACCCCATTAACCTGTAAAACCTGACGTATTGCATCCCGGGTTGTACCGGGGATATCACTGACCAGTGCTACATCTTCACCCGCCAAGCAATTAAGTAAACTGGATTTGCCGGCATTGGGTGGGCCAATCAAAACAATCTGAGCGCCCTCACGCAGGATGCTGCCTTGCTTGGCCAGTGTTTGTATGCGGTTGAGTTGAGTATGAAGATATGAAAGTTTCTCACGAACAAAATGTTGCCCCTGCAAGGAAACACCATCTTCTTCAGGAAAATCGATAACCGCTTCAACATAAGCCCTTAACTCGACCAGCGCCGACACTATTGCGTGGATTGCCAGCGAAAACTCCCCCTGAAGAGAACGGACTGCGCTCCGTGCTGCATGCTGGGTTGTCGCCGCAATCAGGTCTGCGACACTTTCCGCTTGAGCCAAGTCCATTTTTCCATTCAGAAAGGCACGTTGGGTGAACTCTCCGGGTTGGGCAAGTTTTGCTCCAAGTTCAATACAGCGATTAAGCAAGATATGCAGAACAGCTATACCGCCATGGCCTTGGAGTTCAAGAACATCTTCGCCGGTATAGGAATGGGGAGCCGGAAAATAAAGCGCTATACCCTGATCGATAGTATCGCCATCAACGTCCAGAAATGGGGTGTAACTTGCGTGCCTGGGTTCAGGTATAAACCCAAGCAAAGCCTGGCTGACTTTAGTTAAGTCAAAACCTGATAGGCGCACCACCCCGATTCCACCCTGACCGGGTGCAGTGGCAATGGCCGCTATGGTCTCAGGACTTATCGACACCCTTTTGTGCCGCTAACGCTCCGTGCGTGATATACCACTGTTGAGAAATAGACAGGATATTGTTCACGATAGAGTACAAGACCAACCCAGCAGGGAAGAAGAAGAAAATTACGCTGAATGCGATAGGCATTATTTTCATGATTTTAGCCTGTAACGGGTCTGCCGGAACAGGGTTGAGCCGAGTCTGGATCAGCATACTGATTCCCATGATGATGGGCAACACGTAGTACGGGTCAGACACAGATAAGTCCACAATCCACCCCACAAATGGTGCGTGACGTAGCTCTACGCTTTCCAGAATAGCCCAATACAAGCCAATGAAAACAGGTATTTGGATAAGGACCGGCAAACATCCGCCTAGAGGATTAATTTTTTCGGTCTTGTACAACTCCATCATGGCTTTATTGAGTCGCTCACGATCGTCTGCATACTGTTTTTTAATTCTTTCCAGTTTTGGTGCTACCACCCGCATTTTCGCCATAGAGCGGTAGCTTGTGGCGGAAAGTGGAAAAAATGCCAACTTAATCAAAACAGTCAATAAAATGATGGAAAACCCCCAGTTACCAACCCAATTATTAAGGAAGGACATCAACCAGAACAATGGGGAAGCGAAAATTGTGAAAATGCCATAGTCAACTGTCAAGCCCAACCCAGGTGCGACCTCATCCAATTTGGATCTGGCCGGCCCAACATAAAGTTTTGTCGAGATCGTTGCACTTTCACTTGGATTGATATCAGGTGCAGACATCACAACGCCTGCCGAAAACAATTCTCCATCCAGCTTTCTGGCGTAAAACTCACGCTGCGCACCCTCTTGGGGGATCCATGCCGCCACAAAATAATGTTGGAGCATCCCCACCCAACCGTTGTTGGCTGGAGCAGGCAAGGATGGTTTGTCTTTCTCAATACTGGGAAACTCAACTTTTTTGAATTTATCTGCGTCCGTATAAAAAGCCGGACCAGTGTAGGTTGGAATGAGAGCAGACCCACCCTCTGGTGCGCCAGAATCACGTACAAACTGGAAATAGGCAGAAGGTGTGAGCTGGACGTTCCCTGTATTTTCAATCTCATAAGAGACATCAATCAGATAACTTCCACGATGGAAGGTGTAAATCTTTCTTACGTGAATATTTTTTTCATCCACAGGAGTCAGGACGACTTTTATCTCATCCACTCCCACGCCCAGTCGGTATTCATGTTGTGATGCACGAAAATTTGTGGTGTGGTCTGGTAATCCAGACCCCAGCAAACCAGATTGGGCAAGGTAAGTTCTGCTTGCTTGTTGTTGCAGAATGACGATTGGCTTGGTTTTATCATCCGCCTCGCGGTGGTTAAGTAGAGATGTATGCTGCAGATTGCCACCTGCTGTGTTGATCTCCACCTCAAGAGTATCGGTGGTAACCCTTATTTTTTCACCCAAAACTTCGGCAACAGACTTTACCTGCGCCTGAGCAACAATCGTTGGGCGACTGGCTGGTTTTGGAATGGAGGAATGCCCCCCTTCAGTACTCACCTTCTCTACTGATTGGTTCTGGTTATTCCATTCTCCCCACAACACAATCAAAGAAAATGAAAAAATAATAAATAACAACAGCTGCCGTGTTTCCATTTTTAAGTATCACCCAAATATTTGGCTAGGGAACAGGGTCATGACCACCCGCGCTCCATGGATTGCATCTTGCCACCCTCTTTACAGACAACCAAAACCCCTTCGATGGACCGTGTTTGTTGATGGCCTCCTCTGCATATTGAGAGCACGAAGGATAAAACCTGCATGATGGTGGCAAAATGGGGCTGATAAAAAATTTATAACCCCGTACTAGAACAAGTAGCAATCGCTTCATTGTTTTTTTAAGATAATTTCGCGCAAAATCGCCGCCAAAAGCGAATAAGCGGTGACTTGATCTGCTTTATCCAAACGAGCGCGCAATTTAACGACAATATCTCGCTCGATTCCATCCCTATTAATCGCGCGAAAACATTCCCTAATCATCCTTTTGATATTGTTTCTTTGAACAGCCTTGGGAATCAGATGCTTACTAACTGCCAAACCAAGCCTTGTGCAGCCTGATTTATTTTGCTTGGAATATACAGCAAACCATTGATTTGATTTTGGTTTTTGTTTCAACAGGCTGGAAAAATCATCCCGGCGCGAAAGTCTGCTCTGTCGGGTAAAAAAAGAGCGTCTATTGGTACTACACACCCAAACGGACACGGCCCTTTGCGCGTCTAGCAGCAATTACTGCGCGACCACCCTTTGTTTTCATGCGCACCAAAAAGCCATGTGTACGTTTGCGTTTTGTTACGGACGGTTGAAATGTACGTTTCATTGTTTAATTCCTCCTTCAATTTATCAAAAAAGCGCGCAATTACAATGGTAAGGAGGCTTCGTGTCAAGTTTAATTTATGTTGTGGATAACTTTGAAGGTAGCTTGTAGAATGTCGAGACCCAAAACCTTTTCGTCACTTACAGTATGTCTGTTCCCGTTCTGTCTGCCAACTGCCAGCGTTATTTTAAGGAGCTGCTTCCTACTCAACAGTACAACTCTTGGATAAAGCCTTTGCAGTTTGATATGGTCGGCAATCGGTTGGTGTTAACAGCCCCCAACAGCTTCACTCTGCGGATTATCCAAGAGCGATTCCTTTTGGATATATGTAAGCAGGCTGCCGCCTTCTTTGATCCCACACCAGAAATAGAATTGCGCCTGGATAAAAAAAAGCTGGCTCCACCCCCCATTCAGGACGTGTCAGTATCAGAAGTCAAGGGGGGGGTAATTGCCAATAAACCCGTAAAATCTGGAAATAAACTTAATCCGCAACTTACATTTGAGTCATTTGTAACAGGAAAAGCCAACCAGTTAGCTCACGCAGCGGCTTTGCAAGTTGCTGAAAAACCCGGTCTATCCTACAACCCTCTTTTTGTTTACGGGGGGGTTGGTTTGGGAAAAACACATTTACTACAATCAATCGGCAATTTGGTCGCACAAGAAAACAAACAAGCCAAAATATGCTATATCCATGCAACCAACTATGTGTCTGGGGTTGTGAAGGCATTCCAAACTAAAAGTTTCGATGAATTCAAATTATTCTACAATTCTCTCGATTTATTATTGATTGACGACATTCAGTTCATAGCTGATAAACCCGGTACTCAGCAAGAATTTTTTTACACACTCAATTCATTGATAGATGCCAACAAGCAAGTCGTTATTTCATGTGATACTTTTCCTAAGGAAATTAGCGGGATAGAGCCCAGATTAACATCACGATTTACTTGTGGGCTCACGGTTGCAATTGAACCGCCCGGCCTGGAAATGAGAGTTGCCATCCTCTTACAGAAGGCCGCTAATAGCAAAACACCTATTAATGAAGATGTTGCTTTTTTTATTGCCAAGCACGTTCGCTCAAATATTCGTGAGTTGGAAGGCGCGTTGAACCGCATTGAAGCATTTGCGCGTTTCCATAAAAGAACAATTTCAATTGACCTCGCCAAAGAGGCGCTTAAAGATTTACTATCCGCACAAAATAAACAAGTTTCCATAGAGAATATACAAAAAACGGTAGCTGATTTTTACAGATTAAAATTGGTCGATCTTTTATCCAAGAAAAGAACAAGAATTATCGCCCGACCCCGTCAAATCGCAATGTCATTGGCTCGTGAATTAACACAACTCAGTTTGCCGGAGATTGGAAATGCATTTGGTGGCAGAGATCACACAACCGTACTTCATGCGTGCAAAACCATTGATGGCTTGCGTAATACAGATGAGATCATTGAGGCTGAATTTAATTTATTACACCAAACTTTACGCTCGTAAGTGGCTTGAAACCTTGTTTATTATGTTGAAAACCACATAGTTACTGGATTGAATAAAATTTATCCACAAACCACTCACTATAAAAATAACGTGTTATTAACAATGTATATTTTGATTTATCTATTGAATTAATGAAGCAATTTTCGTTTTCCACAAATTCTTCCACGATTAATATAGTTATTAATGTATTTAGGAAAAAACATGTTTATTAAACAAATCAATCGAAACGAATTACTTAAACCACTTCTTGCTGTGGTGGGAATTGTTGAAAGAAAACAACCACTGCCCATTCTTTCCAATATTTTACTCAAGAAAAGTGGCCAAGGAATATGCTTGATCAGCACTGATTTGGAAATCCAGATTGAGGCCCAGTTGAATATTGCATTGCTGGATACAAATGGACCCGAGGCCATTACGGTTTCAGCAAAGAAATTTCAAGATATCCTAAAAGCGATTCCTGACGAAAGTATCGTCAGCCTGGACATTCAGGAAAATAAACTACAGGTCAAAGCAAACAAAAGTAAATTCAGCCTGCAAACCTTACCAGCGCAAGATTTTCCCATTCTAACGGGACAACTTGAAGGGGCATCAACAATAACGATTGAGCAAGGGAAGTTGAAGAAATTATTAAATTCAGTACAACACGCAATGGCACAACAGGATATTCGCTACTACCTGAATGGCATCCTGATGGTTATCGAGGGTGAATCAATCAAACTAGTGGCTACCGATGGGCACCGCTTAGCGTTCATTGAAGAAACAATGGATCAGGATTACCCAAAACTTGAAGTCATTTTGTCGCGAAAGACCGTCAATGAGCTAATGAAATTACTCGGAGATAATGATGATGGGTTGGAAATTGAACTAGCAGAAAAACAAGTTCGGTTTAAATTCTCAAATACCACCATGACCTCCAAGGTAATTGATGGAAAATTTCCAGACTATACCAGGGTCATACCAGCACACACTAATCACATTATAGTGAACAGAGTTGCCATTATGCAGGCGCTACAACGCGCAGCCATCCTTTCAAATGAAAAATTTAGAGGGGTGCGGCTATTACTAACCAAAAACAACCTTCAAATCATTAGCAGCAACAGCGAGCAGGAAGAAGCACAAGAAGATATTGAAATTAACTACACAAACCAGCCGCTAGATATAGGATTTAACGTGAACTACCTGGTTGATGGCATGAGTTTTTTAAGTACCGAGGATGTAACCCTGTCGTTTGGTGATCAAAACAGCAGTCTATTAGTAACAACACCAGAGCGCGATAACTACAAATACGTAGTTATGCCGATGCGTATTTAATTTGTTTCACGTGAAACAACCAGAAAGAAGAATAAGCTAATGAGTGATAACTACGACGAATCAAGTATCCAACAACTCGAGGGTTTGGAGGCTGTCCGCAAGCGCCCTGGTATGTATATTGGAGATACATCAGATGGTACGGGTTTGCATCATATGGTGTTTGAAGTGGTGGATAACGCCATAGATGAATCTTTGGCGGGACATTGTAATGAGATCAAGGTCATAATTCATGGCGATAACTCTGTTTCGGTATCAGACAATGGGCGCGGCATTCCTATTGGCATTAAGTTTGATGACAAACATGAACCCAAACGATCTGCGGCTGAGATTGTAATGACCGTGCTTCACGCTGGCGGTAAGTTTAATCAAAACAGCTATAAGGTGTCGGGTGGGTTGCATGGTGTAGGTGTGTCTTGTGTGAACGGCCTGTCTGAATGGTTAAGGCTGACAACTTATCGTGATGGCAATAAATATATGTTGGAGTTTGATCGCGGCAGCATAAAAAACCGACAGATCGAATTACAAAAAGGCGTTGAAGTATCACCAATCCCGATTGTGGGTGAGAGTAATAAGCGGGGTACTGAAGTTCATTTTTTGGCGGACAAGGACATATTTGGTTTGGTGGAATTTCACTATGAAATTTTAGCCAAACGCTTGCGTGAATTATCGTTTTTGAATAATGGTGTCAAAATTGAGTTGATTGATCATCGCACGGGAAAGAGTGAGAATTTTGCCCACTCTGGCGGTGTGCGTGGTTTCGTTGAGTATATGAATAAAAACAAATCAGTACTCCACCCAAACCCATTTCAAGCAACAGGAGAGAAAGATAATATTGTCGTGGATGTATCGATGCAATGGAACGACAGTTATTCAGAGGTTGTACAGTGTTTCACTAATAACATACCCCAACGGGATGGGGGAACACACCTGACCGGCATGCGTATGGCAATGACTCGCGTCATCAACAAATACATCGAAGAGCATGAGTTTGCGAAAAAAGCCAAAGTAGATACCACGGGCGACGATATGCGCGAAGGATTGACTTGTGTGCTTTCGGTGAAGGTGCCAGAGCCAAAATTTTCCTCGCAAACAAAGGATAAGCTTGTATCAAGCGAGGTTCAGCCGGCTGTCCAGGAGGTTGTTACACAAAAGCTTACCGACTTCCTTCTGGAAAACCCAATCGATGCCAAAATTATCTGCAGTAAGATTGTAGATGCAGCCCGCGCACGGGATGCAGCCCGAAAGGCACGTGAACTAACACGACGTAAGGGGATAATGGATGGTATTGGTTTGCCGGGAAAATTGGCAGACTGTCAAGAAAAGGATCCCGCCCTTTCTGAATTGTATCTAGTAGAGGGAGATTCGGCGGGTGGCTCTGCCAAGCAAGGGCGTGATAGGAAGTTTCAAGCCATCTTGCCACTCAAAGGTAAAATATTGAACGTGGAAAAAGCGCGTTTTGAAAAACTTATTGCCTCACAAGAAATTGTCACGTTGATCACTGTGTTGGGAACGGGTATTGGTAAGGAAGAATACAGCGCTGACAAGTTACGCTATCACAGGATCATTATAATGACTGATGCGGACGTAGATGGAGCTCACATCCGCACTTTGCTGCTTACCTTTTTTTATAGGCAGATGCCAGAGTTGGTTGAGCGCGGCCATATTTATATTGCTCAACCCCCGTTGTACAAGATTAAACAAGGCCGCGAAGAACGTTATCTCAAGGATGAACATGAGTTAAGGGGTTATATGTTGGGTGCTGCGCTGAAAGATGCTGCATTTTACCCGGCGTTGGATGCGCTTCCCATCCAGGGTGAGGCGCTGGGTGAGATTGCTAAGCAATACTTCCTTGCGGAAGCTGTTATTGATCGTCTTTCACACTTTATTGCACCTGAGGCTAGCCATGCCCTACTTGTTCTACCCGCTTTGTCTTTGGATGATGCGGTAGTGGCAAAAAACAGCGCCAATTTGCTGCAAGATGCATGTGGTGGCGTCATTAAGGCCGATGTAGAGGAAGATGAGAATGGTGATTTACGCTTGCGTCTGGAAAAAATATTCCATGGCAACTACTCAATAAGCTACCTTGATAAAGAGTTCCTCATTAGTAATGACTATGTACAAATCAGGCGCACTGCCGATGCATTGAATGGTCTTGTTACGTCTACAACCTACGTTATGCGTGGTGAACAGAAGCGCGGCGTCAGCAGCTTCAAACAAGCTGTTGAGTGGTTGCTTGAAGAGGCCAAGAAGGGTGTTGGAATTCAGCGTTATAAGGGGTTGGGTGAGATGAACCCCAGTCAATTGTGGGAAACCACTATGGATGTGAAAAACCGTATCCTCCTCCGCGTTCAAATTGAAGATGCAATTGGTGCGGATGAGATATTTACCACCCTGATGGGTGATGTGGTCGAACCGCGCCGAGCATTCATCGAAAAAAATGCACTGGGTGTGAAGAATCTGGATGTGTAGTTGACTGTGTTTGTAGGTTCTCAGAAAAGGTGAAATTATTCTCACCAAATGAAATGGCCACAGTTACTGTGGCCATTTCTATATAAAAAGAAGCTCTGCACTTACAGAAGCCAATAACTACGGGGCGTTGAAAGCAAACGGATCAGAAAGCGCTGTGGCTTGTTTGAGTCACTCGCAGACTATGCAGCAGGTTTGGTTTTAACTTTCTTTGCAGTTGTTTTTGATTTTGCGGCTTTGGTGCTGTTATCCTTTTTTACCTTTGACTTGATGGTGGCAACCCCCTTTGTTTTGGTGGTCTTTGCCTTGGCTGCAGGTTTACGCGCCGTCTTCGTCTTACCCGTTCCACCCTTCGCTGCTTTGGCGGCAATCAACTCCAACGCCTCTTCCAACGTGACTGCTTCCGGTGATATATCCTTGGGCAAGGTGGCGTTGACCTTGCCATGGCGAGCGTATGGACCGTAGCGACCACTACAAATTTCAACCGGCGCTTTGTCGTCCGGGTGTTCTCCCAGAGTGCGCAATACGGCGTTGGCGCTGGTCTTGGCTTGCGTCAGAAGTTCCATGGCGCGTTCTAGTCTGATATCGAAGATGCTGTCACTACGCGGTATAGATTTGAATTTGCTATCGTGTCCGATGTAAGGGCCGAAACGACCGATATTGACAATGACTTTCTTGCCTGTTTCAGGGTGTAAACCAAGATCGCGCGGCAATGAGAGTAGTTGTAACGCATGAGCAAGATCAGCCTGATCAACGGGTATTTCCTTTGGCCAAGACACGCGCTTTGGTTTGGCTTTCTCGCCTTCTATGACTTGTCCCAGTTGCACATAGTGACCGTAAGGTCCTTTCAGCAGCAACACTGATTGTTGTGTTTCGGGGTGGACGCCCAATTCGACTTTGGCGGCGGGATCGTCTTGTGTTTCGCCACTAAGACTGCGTTTGTATTTGCACTCTGGATAATCGGTGCAGCTGATGAAGCTGCCATAGCGGCTGAGTTTTTTGGCGAGTGGTTTGCCGCAATCCGGGCAGGCTTCGTCAATCAACTCCATCGGACGTTCGATGTTGGTTTTCTCTTTAATGAGACCATAAAAGCTTTTCCAGAACTCATCCAGCAATGGAATCCAGTCGCGCTTACCTTCGGACACTTCATCCAGCTCGTCTTCCAGGTTGGCGGTGAAGCCGTAATCCACATACCGCGTAAAATGCTCGGTGAGGAACTTGATGACCACGCGTCCAACGTCGGTGGGTATGAAGCGCTTCTTGTCGAGCGTGGCGTACTCTCTGGCCTGCAAGGTAGAGATGATTGCGGCGTAAGTGGAGGGGCGACCGATGCCATACTCTTCCAGTGTTTTCACCAGACTGGCTTCTGAATAGCGTGGCGGTGGCTGGGTAAAATGCTGTTCACCGTAAAGTTTATCCACGGGTAGCACATCACCTTCAGCCAAAGGCGGCAGTTTGGTGCTGTTTTCTTCCTCCGCATCATCGACATCTTCCATGTAGACACCAATGAAGCCTGGGAACACCAGTGTCTGGCCTGAAGCGCGGAACAGAGTGTCGTCACTGCTCAAGCGGATGTCCACACTGACAGTATCGAACCGGGCTGGAGCCATCTGGCAGGCGAGTGTGCGCTTCCACACCATCTCGTACAGGCGCATTTGGTCGATATTGAGATGGTCGCGCAGACTGTCAGGTGTACGCAGGATGGAGGTTGGGCGGATCGCTTCGTGCGCTTCCTGCGCATTTTTTGACTTACTCTTGTAAGTGGGTTGCTTGCTTGGAAGGTAGTCGGCGGAAAAATTGTCGCTGATGTAATCGCGAATCTCGGATACCGCCTCGTTCGCCAGGTTTACAGAGTCGGTACGCATATAGGTAATAAGGCCGGTGGTTTGACCACCGATGTCTACGCCTTCGTAAAGAGATTGCGCCGTGCGCATGGTGCGCTCGGAGGTCATGCCAAGTTTGCGTACTGCTTCCTGTTGCAGGGTGGAGGTCGTGAAAGGTGCGGCTGGACTGCGCTGCCGCGCCTTCTTTTCGACGCGAACAACTTTGGGTGGCAGCTTTGCGGCATTGAGTCTGGTGTGGAGTGCGTCAAATTCTGCTTGGCTGCCGATGCTGAGTTGCTCCAGTTTTTTGCCCTGAAACTGGAATAGCTTGGCGGTGAACTGGATACTGTGCTTTTGGCTGTCCAGATGTATCGACCAGTATTCCTGGCTCTTGAACTTCTCTATCTCTAATTCGCGCTCAACGATGAGACGCAATGCAGGGCTTTGTACGCGGCCCGCCGATAGACCCGGACGAATTTTGCGCCACAGAAGTGGAGACAGGTTGAAACCGACCAGATAATCCAGGGCACGCCTAGCTTGTTGGGCGTTGACCAATGGCATGGCAATCTCACGCGGGTGCGCAACCGCTTCCTGCACCGCAGACTGGGTAATTTCATAGAAAACCACGCGCTTCATGGTTTTCCCCTTGAGTGCGCGCTTACTTTTAAGCATTTCTGAGATATGCCAAGCAATCGCCTCCCCTTCACGATCGGGGTCGGGTGCCAGCAAGATGTTGTCAGCTACTGCAGCGGCTTTGGCGATCGCATCGAAGTGTTTTGCATTGCGCGCGATGGTCTCGTAATTCATCGCATAGTTGTTATTTACATCGACCGCCCCATTCTTTGGGATCAGGTCGCGCACGTGGCCATAGGAAGCCAGCACTTCAAAGTCTTTACCCAAATATTTTTTTAAAGTTTTGGCTTTGGCGGGCGATTCGACAATCAGCAGGTTTTTTGGCATGGGGATCAGTGAACTTGTGTGGCGTCGGTGGGGGTAAGTAAATCTTCAATCAGCAGAGGATCGAGATCATCGTGCTGGTTCCACAGCACCATCAATGCGATTAGCTTGATCTTGTCCAACGACAATTTGTCACGCCCCAGCGCAACGACACGGTCGATGATCATCTCGCGTTCGATGGGGGTGATGATCTTGTTGTGCTCCCAGAAGGCAACAAAGTGTAGGCCTTCTTCGCTGATCCAGCGGCGCTCATAGTCGGTATAGCAACGCAACCCACTGCGGTTGATCGAATCCGGATAGGTAGCGGCGGACAACTCGCGCAGACCGGACAGCCAAGCCAGCGCCAGATGAATGTCATCCTCCTCGAATCCGGCGGCACTGAGTTTGGCGGAAAGCCGATCTGATTCGGGATAGCTGCCCGCATCAAAGTAACTCTCAAATAAAAAAATCAAAATATCGAACATAGGAAGAAATTCAGACAATGCGTTGATAGCGTCCGCCGGGAAAGGTGGCGACCACCCCTTCCAGCTCCAGTTGCAACAGGATGGCGGATAGCTCCGCTATCGTCAAGCCGCTACGTTGAGCGAGAGTCTCGCCGTCAATCGGATCAAAACCCAGATGCGCAAACAGCGGATGCTCCAAAGAGGTACCTGCCACCATGGAGTTTTGGGGGTAACCCAGCTCTTCGAGAATGTCCTGTGAAGTCTCGACCAACTTGGCTCCTTGCTTGATCAAACTGTGGCATCCCTTGGATTGGGGCGAGTGAATTGAGCCTGGAATGGCAAATACGTCACGCCCCTGTTCCAGCGCCATACGCGCTGTAATGAGAGAGCCGCTTTGCAATCCGGCTTCTACTACCAGACAGCCTAGGCTCAAGCCGCTGATGATGCGATTGCGTCGCGGGAAATTGGACGGTAACGGCGGGGTACCCAGCGGGAACTCAGAAATGATGCAACCGTATTGTGAGAGTTTGTGTGCCAGCTCGCGGTTGGACGCGGGATAAACTTTGTCCAATCCGGTACCGACCACGGCGACGCTGGCACCTTTGGCTTGCAGTCCTCCGCGATGGGCGGCGGCATCAATGCCTTGCGCCAGACCGCTAATGACACATAATCCAGCCTCGGAAACAGATTTGGCAAAAGCTTCTGCGTTGCGCAATCCTTGTGTGGTGGCGTTCCGACTACCAACAATCGCCACTGATACTGTGTTGAGTAGATTGAGGCGGCCCTTGGTATAGAGCAGTAGCGGCGGGTCTGGAATATTCAGGAGTGCCTGCGGGTAATCTGCATCGGCAACGGTGAGGATACGATTGAGCGGGTCATCCAGCCAGTTTGCGGCGGTTTGCAAGACTGATTCATCAACGCCCTCTACGATCGCGTGGGCCACCTGTTGCCTCACATGTTGGGTGAGCACCGACCGAGATTGTTGCAGCACAGCCGAAGGCGAACCGAAGGCTTGCAAAAGCTTGCGTTGGCTCTCACTGCCCAGACCAGGAATGAGACAAAGCCTGAGCCAATCCTCCAGGCCGGGTTCCAGCACCATTTATTCAGGATTGCGTGCGCTATCCCGAATTTGCACAGGAAGCTTTGTTTCCAGCACGAGTGCATAGGAAACCTTATTGAACACCCTGAATACCATGACTAAACCATAGCGCATATCGGGAAGTTTGATGTTGGGCGTGAACCACCCCTTGGTTTTAAGAACTTCTCCCTTTTGGTACAGCGCAAGTACATCACCAGTTTCCACCCCATCACGCCGTCCCCTGTTCAGCGTGATTACGGAATATTGCCCCGCCTGTTGCACACCACCATAAATGGAAATAACTTTGGCGGAAATCTTGTTTTGTGGAGTATGCGGCAAAAAATCGGAGGGGAAACCGGAGGTGGTTTGGGCAAAATAATCGCCCTTGTTGATTTCCAAAACCGCATGCGTAATGCGAAGCGAGCTTGGATCGCCAAATTTTTCGACTGTCGCATCGCCGAGATACAACACCTCCTGTCCCAACACTTCATCAGTATCAGGATCAGTGAACTCAGTATTGGGGCGGTATATTTGCCACTGCGTTCCTTTGTCTGACGGCAGATTTTGCGCATAGGCCACATCGTTTGCGGAAAGAAGGGTACGTTGTTCGTATGTCCCTACCAGTTTGGGGGCGAGGTTAAGCTCATCGCTCTCTACCACCAATGGGCGTTTCAAAAATGGTCCGATCACATTGAGCGGAATAGCCGGAATGGCTTCGGTATTTTTTCCTACAACACGAATTTTGGGCTCAAATTTAACTATTGCAGAAGGTGTCACCGGTTGTTGGGCGGCAACAGGTTGATTAACAGTAAGCTGGCCGGTCTGGCGATCCAGATAGACTACATCACCGGGATATATCCAATGCGGGTCTTTGATGGCCTGTTTGTTCAGTGCCCAGATTTCCGGCCACTTCCAAGGGTCCCTGAAGAACCTGGCAGAAATATCCCACAGCGTGTCCCCTTTCACAACAACGTGGCGATCTGGTGCATCTTCGCGGATCTGCAAAACGTCGGCGGTAGCAAGGATGGGCAACAGGAGGCAAATCAGCGATATAATCTTGCGCATGGAAAACCCCAGTAAAGTAATGAAATGCGGTGCAAAGTTTGTGCACCGGTTTAAATTCTGCATCTAGTCTATTCAGTTGGCAAGCATTTATGGCACTTCTTCCAATTCTCCAATACCCTGACCCACGATTACACAATATCGCCAAAGAGGTTATTGTGGTGACGGATGAGACGCGCCGTTTGATTTTGGATATGAGTGAGACTATGTATGCCGCGCCCGGAATCGGCTTGGCCGCAACCCAGATTGACGTGCATGAACGAATCATCGTTATGGATGTTTCGGAGACACACGACGACCTGAAGGTGTTTATCAATCCGGAGTTAATCCATAAAAGTGGAGAAGAAGAAGGAGAAGAGGGTTGTTTATCAGTGCCGGGTATCTATGAAAAGGTAAGACGTGCTGAGCGCGTTACGGTACGTGCCCTGAATGAGCAGGGTAAACCGTTTACCCTGGAAGCAGAAGGCTTGCTGGCGGTCTGCATCCAGCATGAAATGGATCATCTGCAGGGACGTGTGTTCGTCGAACTCCTTTCCCATCTCAAGCAAACCCGCATCCGCGCCAAGCTGAAGAAGCAGCGGCGCGAGACTCTGTAGCAGGAAAGACGTGAAAATTATATTTGCCGGAACACCGCAGTTTGCCGCCATTGCCTTGAACGCGCTGCTGGGGGCAGGACACCAGATCGTTGCGGTGCTGACACAGCCGGATCGACCATCCGGACGTGGAATGAAACAAACGGCCAGTCCAGTGAAGGAATTGGCACAACAATACGGCATTTTACTGTTGCAGCCTGATACCCTGAAAGCAGAATCCGTCCAGCAGCTATTGCGTAAACTGCAGGCTGACGTGATGGTCGTCGCGGCTTACGGTTTGATTCTGCCGCCCACAGTGCTGCAGATACCCCGCTTTGGCTGTCTGAACATCCATGCGTCGTTGTTGCCGCGCTGGCGCGGTGCGGCACCGATCCAGCGTGCGATTCTGTCTGGGGACAATGAGACCGGGATCACCATCATGCAGATGGACGCAGGCTTGGATACGGGGGACATGTTGCTGCAAAAAAACTGCCCCATTATGGTTGGTGACACGACGCAGACCTTGCATGACAGGCTGGCGGCGTTGGGCGCAGAAAGCATAGTTGAAACACTACAGCTGCTAGAGCGTGGGGGGCTGCACCCACAAGAGCAGGATGAAAGCCGGACCTGCTATGCGGCCAAACTCGACAAGGCAGAAGCGCGAATAGACTGGCGGCGTCCTGCCGGCGAGCTGGCGCGAGCCGTGCGTGCTTACAACCCGTTCCCGGTTGCCTATACCGAACTGAATGGGACCTCAATCAAAGTTTGGCGTACCAGTACTGAGGCGAAAACCGGGTTGCCGGGAACGGTGCTGGCTACAGGTAAAGAGGGGATTGAGGTGGCATGCGGTGAGGGCTCGCTCGTATTGGAGATGTTGCAGAAACCCGGCGGCAAAGTACTGCCTGCTAGGCAATTCATACAGGGTTTCCCGATCACGGTGGGTGATCACTTCAGCACGTACCCGACGTGAATATCATTCAAGCCGAAGCTGCCCAACTGGTCAAGTACGTTATGGATGGCGGCAACCTCGATCAGGCGCTACGGGCCAGTTTACGCGCGCATCCGCAATTCACCCCGCAGCAGCGTGGTGCCCTGCAGGACTTGAGCTATGGCACGGTGCGCCATTTCGGGCGCCTGCAATTTTTCTTGGATCGCTTGCTGACACGTGCCTTGCGTGACCCAGAATTAGGCTATCTGATGCTGGTCGCGCTGTACCAGCTCGAATTCAGCAAAAGCGCCGAACATGTCATCGTCGATCAGGCGGTACGCGCCGCCAAGCGGCGCAATGCAGCAACAGGTACGCTGGTCAACGCCGTGCTGCGCAACTTCCAGCGCCAGCGCCCCGAATTGCGGCAGGTAGCGGAGGCTGATCCGGCTAGCCGCTATTCCTACCCGCGCTGGTGGATCAGCCTGGTGCAAGCACAGTACGGTGAAAAAGCCGAAGCAATCCTGGAGGCGGGAAATCAGCATCCGCCAATGACGCTGCGCGTCAATGTACGGCATTGCTCGGCAACAACATACCAGGCGATGCTGGCAGATGAAAATATGGTGGCAAAGATTGTTGATCCGGAGGCGCTGATTTTGATTCAACCCATAGCGGTCGAGCGGTTACCGAAATTTGCCGAGGGTTGGGTCTCGGTGCAGGATGCGGGTGCGCAATATGCCGCCGGCCTGCTGGGCGCGACAGCGGGAATGCGGGTGTTGGACGCGTGTGCAGCGCCGGGTGGAAAAACCTCACATTTGCTGGAGCGGTCAGACGTCGAGTTGGTGGCTGTAGACAAGGATGAAGCGCGCTTGCTGCGTGTACGGCAAAATCTTCAGCGTATCGGGCTCAAGGCCGAGCTTGTATGCGGAGATGCCGCTGACCCGCAGGCGTGGTGGGACGGCAAACCCTTTCAGCGCATCCTGGCCGACGTTCCCTGCTCTGCCTCGGGTGTGGTGCGCCGCCATCCCGACATCAAATGGTTGCGCCGACCGGCGGATATCGAGGGGTTCGCACACCAACAGTCACAAATTCTGGAATCATTGTGGCGATTGCTGGCAGCCGATGGTAAATTGCTGTACGCGACGTGCTCCATTTTCGTGAGAGAGAACAGGCAAGTGATAGACCAGTTTCTGCAGGCGCATCCGGAGGCCGAAACGGAAGAAATATTCTTTCGACACGCCTCCCATCAGCTAGGACAATTATTGCCGAACTCGCTTCACGATGGATTCTTCTATGCCCTGTTGCACAAAAAATTCTAATTTTCGCTGGCGCTGGCTGCTGCTATTCATGCTGTCGCTATGTGCCAATTCTGTGTTTGCCGCCGGTATTAATATCGAGAAAGCAGAAACCCGCCTGACTGGAGAGGGTTATGTATTGTCGGCTGATTTTGACATTCAGCTGCCATCGCAGGTGGAAGCAGCTCTCCTTCACAGTGTGACTCTGTATTTTGTCAGCGAGCTTTCACTGCATCGGTCGCGCTGGTTCTGGCTCGATACAGAGCTTGCGCTGCACCAGCAGACCAGCAAATTATCTTTTAATTCACTGACTCAGCAGTACCGCATCAGTCGCGGCGGCCTGTATCAAAGTTTTGCGACTTTACAGAATGCATTACGTACGCTTGGTCGTGTTTCCACACCGCCCGTAAAGATCACGGTGCTGGATAACGACGATGATGGTTACTTTTCCAAATTATTGAAAAAAGGCAGCCAGATTGGTGCCGCCGCCTCGATGCGCCTTGATGTCAGTCAGTTACCCAAACCGCTGCAGATTGATGCGATGACCAGCGAACAGTGGAAACTCGAATCTGAAGAATTTCACTGGGAAATCAGGTCAGAAGGGCCGGCGGAAGAGGTGCAGCCATGAAATATCTGGTACTGCTCTCGATGATGATGGGTGTGCTGTTGCTGTATTTGCTGGCAAGTGCCAGCAGTAACACAGCGCTTTACGCACAGAATTATGCAGCCCTGCTTGTACTGACTGGCGCACTGGCACTTGGCTTGTTCTTGCTGGTGGCATACCAGATTTGGCAATTGCGCAAAAAATTACAAATGCAGGTCTATGGCGCGAAACTCACTCTCCGCCTGGCTATGTTCTTTTCGTTGATCGCGGTGCTGCCGGGAGTGTTGGTGTATGCAGTTTCTGTCCAGTTTCTGGAGAGAAGCATCGAGTCCTGGTTCGATGTGCGTGTAGAAAAGGCTTTAGAGGGCGGCTTAAATCTGGCGCGTAGTACGCTTGAAAATGGACTGGATGAACTCGAAAAGAAAGGTAATTTCGTTGCGCTGATTCTGGCGGAGCAGGATCCACAACGGCATGCCGCGACACTTAAAAGCTTCGTCGTACAAGGTATCGCACAAGATGCGGCTGTATTTGAAAAAGATGGAAGGTTGACGGCGCATGCGAGTGCGGGGGGTGTACCCACCGAAAGACCGGTACTTTCGGCTTTACATGAGGCATGGCAGAGCGGGCATTATCGCCATATCGATGCCGGAGCAGGCAATCAACTGATGCTGCAAGTTATCGTACCCATCCGTTCGGTGCGGTGGGGCAAAACTCGCCTACTGCAATTTTCCCAACCTGTTCCACAGCGGATGGCGGTTGATGCGGAGATCGTACGGGGTGTCTATGACGATTACCAACAACTTGTACTTTCAAGATTGGGGCTCAAGCGCTTGTATGGGATTACGTTGACGTTGTCACTGTTGATCGTATTGCTGAGCGCACTGTCCACCGCGTTCTTCTTGAGTACAAAATTGAGTTCACCTCTGGCTGCACTGGCGGCAGGCACTCGGGCGGTGGCAAAAGGCGACTTCAGCAGCAATTATCCGGTGCAGAGTAATGATGAGCTTGGCGGTCTGACTGCACTGTTCAACCAGATGACAGAACAGTTGTCCAGTGCAAAACAATTGAGTGAGCAACAGCAACAACAGGTTACAGATACCAAAGCCTATTTGGAAAGTGTATTGGCACACTTATCTTCAGGGGTGTTGGTGGTGGATAGGCAACTGTTTATTCGCTCAAGTAATACCAGCGCATTACGCATCCTCGAAATTGCAGATGGATCATTCAACGGCATGGGGCTGCAACAGTTGGCGGAAGAACATCTACTGCTGCGTCCTTTTGTCGAGGCTGTCCGGCAAGGGATTGAACCAGACACGAATAGCGTCTGGCAACGGCAGATCGAACGAATGAGCAAAAATGGCGATCAAGTTTTACTCTTGCGTGTTACCCGCCTGGCTTCTTCCAATAGCCTCAATTATGTGGTGGTGTTCGACGATATTACACATCTGCTGCAGGCAGAACGCCAAGCAGCGTGGGGCGAGGTGGCACGCCGTCTGGCTCACGAGATCAAGAACCCGCTTACCCCGATCCAGCTATCCGCAGAACGGTTGCAACATAAGCTGTCCTCCAAACTGGAGGAGAAGGATTCGCAGTTATTGAGGCGTGCCACTGAAACAATTGTGAGTCAGGTTAACGCAATGAAAAGCATGGTGACCGATTTTGCCGACTACGCGCGCGCGCCAGCAGTTCATATGGCGGTAGTTGATGTTCATCAATTGTTGTGTGAGGTGATGGGTTTGTATGAGGCCAACAGCAGCCCGATCAAATTGTGCCTTGAGGCTACAAAATTCCGCATCAACGGTGATGCAACACGTTTGCGGCAGGTGGTCCACAATTTGCTGCAAAATGCGCATGATGCGCTGCAGCAAGTGAGCGCACCGCAAATCGTTCTTGCTACAGCCGATGATGG
>Ga0172380_10000998_pt1 | contig 50532 bp, 127 predicted proteins | sample Leawe162metaG_FD_119747 | JGI IMG/M metagenome (GOLD analysis project Ga0172380, IMG submission 119747) | Leachate microbial communities from a municipal landfill in Southern Ontario, Canada - Leachate well 162 metaG | ecosystem: Engineered > Solid waste > Landfill > Unclassified | place... | reverse complement strand
AGAAAAACTTCATACCCCCTACTTTCTAGATGTTTTTTTAATCCGAGTATTTTTTCAGAATCCATATTGGTTGGGTATGTGAGACCTAACGCACCTTGTATTTTTAAATGTAAGTCCCTTTTCCTTATCTCCTTAGCTAATTCTCTTATAGCATCTTTCCTCAGATGTTCCTCAGGTGTTAATTTTTCCATATTCAAATCGATACCCGCCCTTTTTAAAAGTATCTCTAGCTGAGGGTCAGAATCCACAATCCTCAAACCGTAGACATCCCTAAAATATTCAGATAAGGTTGATTTACCAGAAGCAGGACTACCCGTGACTATAATAGCTTTAAATATATGAGGGTCATAAATACCCTCCAGTATTGTTTTTATCTTTCTTAAGCCCATAATTTGAATCCTTTTTATATTTATAGTTTTATTATACCAGCTATGTATTCACATCTCAAGGTATTATTGAGATAATGTTACAAATCTATTCATAGAAGTTTACATGTTCTTCTAATAGTTTTGCATTCTTAGCAAGACTAGAGTTCATAAATTTACCTATATAGTGATTTTCTAGGGAGTCGTAGGAGTCTTCTGGGATTTCTCCAAAGACTAATCCCATATCATCGGGACTGGTTAGGAGTTCTGTGGAAACAACACCGTTTTTATTCTTAGTCATAGCACCTAACACTATATTACCTCTGAGAAGAGAATGAGTATATTCATCTTTTAATATATCTTCATGTATTAAATCATTAGAATCCCATAGAATATAGTTATCATGTTCATCCAGTATAAATCTTATACCCCCTACATCATTTTCGTCTTTCTTAGAGGATAGATAGAATATTTTATTTATTTCCGATAAGGGAGAATTCAGATATACAGGAGTTTTGTTGTATTCTCCTACTTCAACACTTCTCCAATCAGGACTTATCATCGCTACAAGTTTTTCAATCTTATCAAATAACATAACTATATCCCTTGTTCTTCTTTAAGCTTTTCTTCATATTTACCTACCATGTATTTGTATATACGTCTACCATACTTTTTAGTATTCTCGTCAGTCAGATTCTGAAATAATCCTTGTTTGTCTAGGATACTTTTAAGTATTTTAAGAGGGTTTAGAGTATTCAATAAGTGTTTAATCTGTTTAGAATTTTTATTCTTTAGAAGGTCGTCCAGACTCTGAATCATCTCTTGTTGAAATGCATTCAATTCCGCAGGAGAATTTATGTAACTTCTATACGTGTCTATCTTTGGTAAAGGAATATTAGGTCTTTCAATCTTATCTATAATATGAATAAGTTCATGAAATAGAGTATCCTCCACCAAAGGGGAGTTAAAGTCTATCTTCATATAATCTAAAGCTTTGTATTTATCAAAATAAGGAGTATTTGAACTGGTCATGAATTCTGATTTATCTCTGTGGGAAAATATCACTATAGTGTCATTACCTTGAACTCCTCCACTAATATTGGAATTTTCAATATTTTTGAGAGAGTTATCACCATTATTTGGATACAGGTAATAAATTTTTAACTTAAAAGGAGTATTGGTATAGTACTTAAATCCTTCATACACTTTACCATTTACTGTGAGCTTTGTAGGTATCCAGTAAGCCATATCTATATATTTTTTAGCTTTAGATATAATATCTAAAGCTTTCTGACGTTGTATTTTATCAGATTCATAACTTTCTTTTATTAAATTAAATATTTTGCTAAACATTATATCTTTTCCCTCTCAGCCAGCTCACGAAGGTATTCTCTATTAGCAAATATATCGGGAGCATTAGCTTTGATGATACCTTTCTTAGCTATTCTTATTCTATCTGGGTCAAACACAAAGTATGTATAAGCCTTAGTATCTCCAGCTTCCTTTAAGATATTAAATTCTTCTTGATATTTAATAGTATCAAAGTATTTTTTTAATTCTTCAACAAATTCAGGTTTGTCTAAAAGCCACCATTGATAACTTCTAGGTATTCTAGAAGTGGGGTACCTCTGACCATCATAGTCCTCTATGAGTCCCACCGCTATTTTTCTAGCAGACATAGGTATATTAGTAGATTTAGACATATCTAATATCTTACCCAGTTCTACCCCAACCGTATATACTCTATATGCTTTATAGTTACTTCTATTTTCCCCAAAATAATTAGCAAGTCTCTTGCTATCCGTCAAAAATATACCTAAGTTATCAACCTCATGAGTGGAGCCTAAGAAGCCCGAGCGTTTTCCTTTAGTAAGTTTAAATTTATCTATTATCTCAGGACTGCCGTGGTATAGGATAGTTCTATTCCCTAAATAGTCTTTATCTGCTAATTTGAGGAGGTTATCCACAAATATTAAACCTTCTCTACCAAATGATTGATTTAAGGAATTGATAAGAGCTTGAGTATCTTCTGGATTTTGTTCTATTATTTCAAAAATTTTATCTACATCGATAGGGTGGGATTTATCCAATAATTCTAGTATTTTATTAAACATGGGGACAACCTAAAAACTAAACTATATATATAAAATATAAAATCATTTAGATATTTTAATATATGTTTCATGATATGCATCATAGTCCTGTTCTATCAAACCCATGTCCCTAAGCTCATGGATATAAGGTTGAATGTATTTTTGATGTCTCCTAGCTTTAGCAAAATCATATATTCTATATTCTAAATACCCCATAGTGTCAAGTTCTTTTAATATCTTTTTATGCTTAGGTGTAAGTTTAAGTATTTTTGTGACAGTTATAGTCTTGGGGGTTATTTCAATACTATTTTCAATCATAGTTATTTCTCACCTGTAAAGTTCATACTACCAGAGAATTTTATGTATTCCTCCTCGGTATCTTCATTTTCCCACTCCGATATAGCCATCATGACCATACCATTATCTTCTGCAAATTGGGCTAACAAGTCGGAGAGTTTATTAGATAATTCTAATCTTAATTTTTCAGTAGACATTTAAATTCCTTATCTTGTAGTATAAAAAGAGACTACAGCTAATCCTAATAATATTAAAGACATTGTAATATTTCCAACAGTTAAAGAATAAGTTAAATTCACAACTTAGCCCTTTCTATTAATTTGGTAGTTACAAAAGATGTACCAAAGATATTAAAGATATGGCTATGCCAATCATCAGGGATACACAAGCAAGCATAAAAATTGTATCCACTATATTATTCTCCTTTTCATATCTTCTATTAATTTATTAACAGAGTTACAATAGTAAGTTAATGCTGTTTTTGAGTTACCATACATTCTAACTTTGGATAGTTTTAACCCTAGGATATTGTACTCTATCTGTACTACTTTACCGTCTATTCTGTATCCAGCAAAGAACAACCCGAGAAATAATCTAGTGGTAAATATTTTTAATCTCTTGATAAATTTCATTCACATAACCTCTGTATAACACATTTTCAGTATATCACATTTACTTAATAAATCAATATGTCATCTAACTATATTTACAAAACTTAATTTACCAGTTCACTTACATAAATAAGAGTATTTAGTTCTTCATCAGAAATGTCAAGTAGCTTAATAGATTCTGGAAAATTAAAGATTAGTTTTCTAGCTCTATTCATAGCTTGTAGATATGGAGATAGGCTATACAACTCCAGTATATCTGATATAGGGAAAGTACTCTGTGTGAAATTTACAGGTTCCCACGCATAGAAATAGGAACCTAGACTGACTAACTTAACGTAGTATTTTTTAGTTAATTCCAGAACTACCATTTTAGTTTAACCTAGCAAAGTCAAAATTACAATAAGGACATTTGAGATGAACACCCTCAGAATTTATATAGTAGTTATTGCCATATCCCAACGGATACTCTTTAACTTTAAAGTAGTTTTTACCTTTTGAGGATATAAAATCCATTGCTATTTCATGGCAGCATAGTTCAGGGCTAATATACGCTGGTACTGCTACGTTAGTTGTGTGCATTTATAGCTATTTCTCCTTTTTAAAGAATGTCCCTACAATAGCATCCAGTTTAAATAACGTAACTGATAATAACAGAATACTTGCAATTAGTAAAACTATTGTTTCCATAGACACCATCTCCTCATAAACTTGATTTAACGACACTAACATTATAGATATTAATAGTATTGCCAAAAAGGTTTTAATTGTATCCTGTATCTTCATTATCTTACTCCTATTTTCTAATACTACTATTATAGCATATCTATAAAATATTGCAATAGTGCTGGATGTTATTCTAGACCTTCAAATAACTCCACGATAGCTATCCTATAATCCATCATAGCTTCAATAAGTTCTGGGTCTAAGGTCTCAGTATCTATTGTATCCAGTAGAGAATATATCTTAACCCAATCTATTTTCATGTTATTCTGTGCACTTATTTCTAAAAATGATATAATAGCTTGAGACACAGCTCGGATATAATTAAATTCTTGTGCATTTTCACAACCCATAAACATGTTATAGCTATATGCTTTTACGACATCCAAAGCATCCTCTATTAGTTCTTTTTCCATGGTATCTCCTTTAAGATATTAATTCTTTCATACATATTATTGAATTTAGTTCATCCTCACTTATTTCTTTAGATTGATGAATAGAACACCAACTGTTAGGCATCCTTATCCAACATTTTTGATTAAGGTCTAACCTAAATTTCTTTCCTTCATAAAATTTATATATGGTAACATGTCCGTCACACCTTGTGAATTTAAAATAATTTGTCAAGGTTAGTTCCTACACACCTAGTAGAATAGGCATTCCTTGGAGTAAAAGCTTTTGAAAGCATATATACGGAATTAGTTTCATTGGAGATTAACTCAGACATTACCATAAGGGAATCTAGCTCTTCTTCAGATATCTGAGTGGCACCCGTTAATAGAAATTCATAAACTACATTGTCTCTTAATATTTTAACCCAAGAGTTATCTATCATCATATGAAGATAATCACCTTCCGCCTTAATCAGATTATCTTCATTCTTAAAGTATTCTTTTACCATATTTTATTCTCCTTAAGGGTATGCACCTGTATGATATCCCTTGCCCTATTCTCAGACACGCTTGTTGTATCTGGAGAATATTTAACATGTTCTAAGAATTCCTCATCTGTATATTGAGAAATAACCCATCTTCCTTTTTCGAAAATGTAAGAATCTGCCGATTGACTATCACGGGAGTGGTCAAGTTCTCTTCGGTAGAGATAGTTATCCTTAATGTAATATTCGTATGTCATCCAGCTAACTCCGCCATTGTTTTTAAAATTAACAATTTTTCAGATTCATTATCACCTTCTTCTAAGACATAGATATCCCCATAATATTCAGTACACCAGCCCCCCGTCCCAACACATTCACGTATAACTAACTCGTCAGTACAACAAAAAGAGGGTACATAACTAGGTTCAATAAGTTCCACAGTTCTAAAGTGAAAGACACCCTGGATACTATCACTTATAGAATCTCTAGACATCTCATAATTATTTAGAAACATTCGTAGGACAACTGGTTTATTTATATTAGCTAATGGCTTAACTTGGAAGTAGACGGTATTGAAACTGTGGGGGTACTTCATTAAATCTATCTTAATCATAAAATTCCTAAGTGTTGTAAGTATAACCGTAAAATATAATAGCTAGAAATCCTATTGCCACTATAATCCCTATACAGATGTAAATCACATTATTTCTCCAAATATCTATATTACAAGTATATCAAAAAGAGAGCTATATTACAAGCTCTCTTTTCTAGTTTGTTAAGTTATTGTTACTTTAATATAAAATACAATAATGTTATAAGGGTAAATATGGATAATCCCAACAATGCTAGGATTCCAATAACAAAATAGAATATACTCATGATAATTAAATCCATTTTTGATGCTTATTTAAAATATAAAAATAATATTATTTTTAATCTATTAATTCTAACATTACTAAGTACGATTTCATTTCATCATAGGATATCTCTAGAACATTATCTGTATTGCTAATTTCTTCAAGAGAATAAAATTTATTAGATATTTTCCAAGAGCTGGGTTTAAGTCTGTTCCAGTAGTAAACTACATCTCCACGTATCCTATAGATGTCAGTTATACCGTTACTACATAGTTTTTTATAATATTTATATTTCATAACACACAACACCTTGTTATTTACGAAGAGAAGACTATATTATAGTCTTCTCTCAATCTATTAAATTATAATTACTTTAGCTAGACTATGCTAGTTACTTGACCGTCTACAATAGTTATAGTTTTACCATCCACTGTTACAAAACTTCCAGAGATACCATTTTTTACTAAGCAATTATCTAATGCATCTTTTACGGTGTTACCAGAAACTGATGAATCGTTTTGTAACGCTGATGCATGAGTAGTTATAGATATATTACCAGAATTCAAAGATATTACTGAAGAAGGATTTTCTGGAGCCGATGTAGTGTCATAGTTTAAATAAGAAGAAACTCCATTAGAAGTTAGAGTTCCCCACATTTGACTATTATGTATCTCCAGCCAAGAGTTGCCAGCAACTGAGGTATTACTACATCCACAATTAGAAATATTTCTAGTTCCAGAGTCCCCATAAGTAGGGTCTGGAAATTCCAAACCAACGTCATCCGTGGATAAATCACCCATTACTAGAGAATCTCTAAGTAACACATGAGAGGAGTGGTGGGTAAGACTATCAAACATACAGTTATTAATTATTTGGAAGTAATCGTTAGCTCCCCTAAAACTAACAATAACATCATCAGCCCAGATGCTATCTAACCATACTGCTACACCTTGAGATACACCACTGGGTTTATCGAATGTTAAAGTGCCTCCAAGAGTTAGGTCTTTAATTTTGATACGACCCCCAGTATTAAAGGAGGCTAAATGAGTACCTGATATCTTAGTTGTTTCTTTAGACTCACCTCTCAGGGATACGTAAGCCTTTATGGCTAAATCCTCTAGGTACACTCCAGTTTTTATATCCACTAGATACTTCTTAGAATTACTAGCATCTGAGATGGAATTAATAGCAGACTGAACAGTCTTAAACGGTTTCATGTCAGAACCATCTTCCACGTAGGAATCAACTCGAGCACCATCGACATATCTGATTTGTGTATTTGGTATACTTATGATATCATCTAAGACAGATATATTTGCATGGCTATGTCTTAGGGCTATAGCAGGTTGTACATCTTGACTCAATACATCTAATGCTTCTTGAGCATCTGTGGGCACTGTAGAGAAATTACTTGGGATACTAGGAGTATAACTCACATCAGGGGCATTTATAGGCGGGAGAGATGAACCAGATTCAAGGTCAGTTAATCTCTGGTCTAAATCACTGATGCTATCTGAAGTATCCACGATGTTATTTCTATCTGTATCATAGGTATTGATAGTCATGTTAGTTCCACCCAACAATGTCAAAGAAGGAAAAGGTAAGATAGCTAAGATTAGTTGCTCCTCGGTATACCCTGAAGGAGCTAATACTTCTGCGTTAGGATTAATTCTGAAGTTATTTAATCCTGCAATTTCTACTAGTCTATTACTAGTATTTTTGATTTTTAGTGTCATTTTAAATATCCTTATTATTAGTAAACTCTTAATCGTGTATTCGATTAAGTAATTAATTCCTCCATTATCATTAAAGCATTAGCTTCTTCCCAAGATATTTTCTCAAGAGTTAGATTATAATACATAGCTAGTTCTTCACAACTATCAAAAGGATGAGATAGCCACCCAGGATATGAATCTCCGAAATATTCTTCGACAGCTGAAACTTTAGAGTGTATAGGTATTTCTCTGAGAAGTATATTTTCTTTATTATCATCCATAGCTTTATAGTACAGTATCCTCATTGAGACACCGTGTTAATTTCATTTATGATAGCTTGTCTTGAAGCTTTTATCTCTTGTTTAATGTCTTCCCCCACAAATATAATCACGAATAGAAGATATATAAACGCAATAACTATCTTAGTGTCATGAGACATTAGTTAACACCGTAGATTTTTTGAATATAGTTAAGATAACAGGGTAACTCAAGTATTCCTTTTTCTATCTCAATGTATGCCCTGATACGACTATACGATAAATATTTTTCATCTAGGATATTATTATCCTTTAATAGTTTTATGATTCTCTTAACCCTTTGTATCATAAGAGATTCATATCTTATTCTATTTAAATAATAACTGGGAAGGTGGCTACCTAATCCAACATCTTGAATGGAGTCTTTTAACTTACTGCTAAGTTCCTTAATTTTAGTTAAATCTACCACAATAATATCCTTAAGTTATTTAATTGTACCTCTATATTAACACATATAATAATATATTTCAAGTAGTTGATAAGAATATATTAAGTTATTTAACTTTTTTAATGAATCCTAGGGATTCTATTGATTTTCTATATTTTTTTAATCGAGCTTCCATACGCTTACCCGATTTCTTAGCTAGTTTTATTTCAGATATAGTATCCTTTACTAGGTTTAATATCTCATAGTCTCTATCTATAGTATCTTGATATGAATATCCTAGGGGACTATTGAGTAACTTAATTATTTTATTTAAATTCTCTTCACAAAAGCTATGTCTTGTACATATAGTAAAATCATTATCCATAAATTTATAGCCCTCTGTCAGACATTAGTACTACATCAGTAGATAATACTCTCCAAGTTCGACCACCATTATGTTTAAGAGATACTGTCATCTTACCTTCCCGCTCTGCAACACCTGTGATAATAGTTAACACTCTCTCTACTTTAGGAACACTTGTTTTAATTATATTAAAGGCTAGTACTTTATCTCCTACGGATAATTCTCTTCCATACAAATCTTTGGCTATCATAAAATCCCCTTAAATAGGTATTGACAAAAACTATTATAACATAAAGAGGACTTTATTACAAGTCCTCTTTATAGAAATGTTGAGTTGATGCTATACGACTTGCATGTTAATCTCGAAGTTACCTACCTCTACAAAATATCCAGTATAACTAGTAAACACCACTTTTATACCTTTAACATTGGTTACAGGACTTCCTAATACATTGTAAAATACAGGTATAGGTTGTCCTACTGTATTGTTATGAACTATAGAGGTTTGAGTGTCTATGATATTCCAAGTACCATCTGCCCCCGTAGTTGTATCACTGGAAGTGTATATATCAAAATCTACTGTTATGGAACCTCCCCCGTCTCCCGTAAATGCTAAAGAATACGAATCAATGGTCTTCCCGCCAGAGGAGAAAACATACCCAAGAAGAGGACTGGGATAACCGTTGGGACAAGCCCAAACATCATGTAAGTCCCCATAAAATATTTTCTGACTGTAGTTATTAAAAGCTTTCCAAAGTGCAGACTGCCCCCCTCTATCGGTATTGGCAAACGCAATACCCTCAGGGGTAGTATTTGATGTCATTAGAGGTATTAAATCCACATTAGGCATTGCATTAAAGTTATATATAGACAAAGCACTGATAGGTACTGTGTAATCTGTAGTGTGACATTCTCCGACACTTAAAGATACTACATCATTAATGTAACTTTCCTCTGTTCCAAGACCTGCATATTGATATCTATTTCTACCGAGTATTTGTAAATTTCTGCTACTAAAATTCGGGGAGAGATTTCCCTCGTATTTCTTTATACCATCTATAAACCATCTGAAGGTGCTTCCGACTTTACTCATCTCAAAATAAATCCAAGTGTTCAAGGGAATGGCTCCAACACTAGCTAACTGTTGGTCTGATTGATTATATTGACCAAAATGCAATGTACCGTTTGAGTTCCAAGATAAAATACCTGTACCGTTAGGGTTAGGGTATGTGTATGTGGCAGGGTTAGAGTCCGTTATAATTATTTCTCCCCCTAAATTATACATCCAGAAAGCAATACCTCCAGTACCATCTTGTAGAGGAATAAGGCTAATGTCATTAAATACGACACTCTGAGTATCTGTATTTAGATGCAAACTATCTTTACCGAATAGTTTAAAACCCGAAGGGGCTAGAGTAGGTGTTCCATAGTAGGTAGTATTGTAGTATTGGGGGGGAGTAGCTCCACCACTAAATAAATTTCCAAATAAACTAGGTATCATTATTAATCTCCTATTCAATTGTAAACGAACTAATGTATCTATTATATAATATAAAGTGTTTTTAATTTATCTCTATAATCTTATGTAATCCAGAACCTGCTAACATAACAGTTCCTGTATCCCAAGTAGCCCCATTGTCCATAGATTTATACACTTTGTTTGTTATTAAAGATACCGTCCAAATATCCCCGTTACTAAGTTGAGTTATACCCGACAACCCAGCGTTCTCTACTAGTATCCCCGCATCCCAATTTAAACCACCATTGATAGATTTATGCACTTTTCCAGTACCTGCATGAGTTCCTAGCAACCAACCATTAGACAACTGAATTAATTTCTGTACAGGTGTAGTACCGTAAATACTCCAAGTAGAACCATTATCTAAAGATTTATATAATATACTATAGTCACCATCTGCTACTAGGATGCTTCCATCATTTAATTGAACTATGCCAGTCATATTTTTTCCAGAATCTATAACAGTTCCATCATCCCAAGTCAACCCATTATCTGTTGATTTAAAAACACCTCCGTCATTAGGTTGTTCAAATACGGGTATAGCTCCTGTAGCTAAGATAGTTCCGTTGCTAAGTTGTATAATGTCATTGAGGAAATTTGCACTAATTGATATAAAATCCCAAGCAGTTCCGTCATCTGCCGACCTATGGATACCTCCTGAAGCTAGTGCAATTAAATTATTATTGTTCAATTTAACTATGCCTGATAATGGTGCAGACAATAATATACCATTATCCCAAGTAATACCGCTATCTAGAGATTTATAGAATTTACCATTTTGTCCAACAGCACTTAAATTTAACATATTTATAGTTACGTATGTTATACCCCCTCTACCGTTATTACATGGAACAGTAGCAAGGGTATTGAAAGTATTTCCTCCATCTATAGAGTAGTATATATTCCCTCCATCGGAATAATTTGTGGAGAATAATATAGTCCCGTCAGGGTAGGCTACTATGCTTCGTGGAGTCGTAGGTGCTTGCCAAGATAAATTCCAAGTTAGTCCGCCATCTGTGGATTTTATAATTGTAGTAGTAGATGTGGCAAATAAGGTACCGTCAGGAGCCTCACACATTCCCCAAGCACTCAAGTTTCCAACTAATATCTGATTCCAAGTGTTACCGTTATCTACGGATTTAAATATGCCCTGCTCATATTCTAGTGCGAGTAAATCCCCATTAGTAAGTTTTAGGATATCTACAATACCTTGACTACCCCCACTTGTTATAGCATTTCCGCTATCCCAAGTAGCTCCACCATCAGTAGATTTATATATTTTATCGTCAAAACCACCACCCACTAAATCACCATTATTTGCCCGAATCATAGTATACATATTAGAAGGATAGGTATACCCCGTATCTGTAAAATTGATACCTTGGTCAGTAGATTTTCTTATAGTACCGTCAAGAACATATAAGTCACCATTATTATCTCTAGAGATATGTACACTTCCATTCATGTTAGCAAGGTAGACACCGCCACCTTGGTCTGCCCAGTTACTACCTAAGTTACTATTACTGGTCACAAAATATTTTGCATTTATAAAAGCATAGTTAGGTGTTGGTGTTGGGGGATTATTATTATTAAAAAATTTTATTATTCCAAAAAAACTAGGTATCATATATGTTAAACTCCTATATTTAATTTGTATTCTAATATGTTAATCTGAGGTATTACAGAGGATAAAGTATCCTATGGTACCACCACCCTCATCTATCTGCTCTTGAATTAGACAAGCTTCTGAATCTTCGTCTAACATATCTGAAGTCACTAGTCCAATATAAGGATGTTTAGCTACGTTACCACAGTTAGCACATATTCTAGTATTATATTCACAAGGTATAATTTTCATAGTATAATTAACTCTCTTTAGTTGTATCCTCTATATAACAATCACATCTTATTACATTATCATTCCCTAAACCATAACCGAATTCCATATCCATATATCTTGCAGGACATTGAGGGAAATTAAATTTACATGTTTTACATAGATGTACTTGTTTATCTTTCATTTATATCTCCTTAAAAGAAATGCACATATCTATTTTAGCATATTTAGAATTAAAATACAAGTGCTAAACACTAAGACACTAATTCATGCATCATTAATATTTTATTTAACTCTTCTTCAGATATCTCTTCAATAGTATCCCCAGAGCAATCTAATGCTTTAAGTAAAGATGGAATATCTACAAAAGAAGATTTCACCCATGTCCGCCTAGAATTTAGATACTCAATATCAAAATTTTTTCTATATACATCTATATTGGAAAGACCACATTCACCCATTATATTAATATTTTGAAAATATTTTAATATATAGTATTTAATCATAATACTAGTTCCTTGACAGTTTTGAATACGTCTATTTGTTCAAGATATTCAGATTCTGATAGTTCCTTTAAAATTTTAACAGAGAAAGTACTTAAACTACCTTCAGAGAGAACAAAATAGTTATCCTGTATGCTACTTACTCTAGAATATCCTTCGAGATGTATGTCATTATGAAAATCATATCTCAGTCTTCTATCTCCCAGAATAGTAGATAGAGACATGTCATTGAAAATATATCTAGTACCCCTCTCGACACCTTTATGTAGGAAGTATCTAGCCACCTAGAAGTTCCTCAAATTTAATGTAGCGGGACAATATCACGGGATGTGGAGAGTGCTCTTTTTTCCAAGTATCTCTAACAGTACATTTTATTACTCTCAGTATATCAGTTCTTGATTTAAATCTTTCCATATATTTAAAAGCATCTTCTTTGGTGGGAAGGGTGTGCCAACCTGTTAAATAGTATCTATCGCCACTACCATCCCTACCTAATTTAACGTCCGCTTCCAACCATTTGGAAAAAGGGACAGTTCTACTACCAGCTAACCCATGAAATAGTGTTCTTATTTTACCATCCACTACTTCAACTATCTTATATGCAACTTTCTCACTCATCTACACTTCCTCAGTCTTTTCCAAAGTTTAGTTATCTCTTTCTTTACGGAAGATATCTTCATCTTAAACTCTATTACCATTTCATCTTTTATGATACTCTCAGAATTTTTCCACCCATCCCTCTTAACAATTAGTAGATTTAGCTCTACATATCTCTCGTCTAGCATTTTTCTTATAATATACTTACTCATAATTATCCTCTCATATTATATGTTAAGTATAACATCAAATATACATTAAAGCAAGATAATACTAAGTAATATTAAGCTTGTAATTTTTTCAATATTGAATTATCTGAAGTAACTTTAAATTCGTGAGAATCTATTAGTTGTAGCAATCTCATAACATATTGAGGATGTACACTGAACTCAAAAGGAAAGACCAAGGTACTTTCCATGTTCTTTACGAATTTGGATATCTCTTTGGCATTAGTGGACATATTAATCTCCTTAAAGTGCAACCAGTAAACATAAAAGTATTGAAAGTATAGACATCCACGAGGATAATATTAAACCCATTTTTAAAGTACCTGCTAAGGTCATGCATGCTACGGAAAATAGCATTAACATAAAACATTCTAGGGTAGTTATTTCTTTCAAGCTATTTATCTCCTTTAGGAACTTCGTCTTGGAAGCTGTGTTTTGTAGCTAGTATACTATTAGCTGCAACTAACAAAATAGATACTAAATTATCAAAATCTCTACCACTACCGTTTTTTAGTAAATATTCTTTAACTAGAATATTTAGATTTACTGTAAACTCTTCAAGTTTCATAAAGCTGTCTCCATTTAATCTGTGAGTTCTTTCATCATTAAAAAATTGAACACTTCTTCGAAATCTGTTATACATTTTCTACCTACAGAGCATTCAGCCTCCAACATACTCTCCAGACAGGGATAACCTGTCTTAGCTATAAATCCCTTATTTTGAATTCTATATACTGGATGAAGTTCTTCGTCATAATAATGATAAATCCAATTATCCTTAAATACAGATATATAATGTTCTAATCTATCCATCAGTGAGTTCCCTCAGTACTTTGTACCTACTAAGCTCCTCTGTATATTCATATTCAGTAGGGTACTCTTTTAATATGGATATACTGTCCACCTCGTTAGCTATTAATTTATCATTCTCCACAGTCAAAGAAGTTTCCATACCTGAATGGAAATATTTACCCTCTCGGAAGTTATAAAAATTTGCTATAACATCAGTTAAGTAACAAAATGAGATACCCAACGATACATATCTGTTATTATACACTTGTTTAGTTTTGAAATATCTAGTCATGTTTTTCTCCACGGTACTTAAAGTTTTTAAAATGCACTTTAAGAACTTATATAATTCTTAATATTATATAAAAACATTTTATAATCTCCAAATAATTTCTTACCCTCCTCTCTTTTTAATTCGTCCATTGTAGGGTCATTAAGAAGAATGAATTCCATACTCACTAGTTTATTTTGGATTAAAGCTTCAATTTCCATAAACTTATCCACATTACCGTCTCTAATGTGGTCTCTAAGAATATTTGTTAAATCTCTTATATCTTCTACAATATTATTAGTTTCCATAGAACTATCTCCTATATCATTAACCCAGTAATTCTTTCTCTGCTAGTTCTCTAACTCTAGCTATTTCTTCTTCCGAATGCACAGTGCCTCCAGAATTTAGGTCTACATACCACTTAAGCATCTCTGCTCTATTTAGTGAATTTACATATATGTCTAGATATATTCTTTTCAAGAAAGTAGAACTTTCAAATTCATTTAAATAATAGCCATTCACAGGGATTTCATTATTCATAAATCTTCTTATTGCAGTTAATCTTTGTAGCCCGTCTACCAAGTAGACTACATCGGCATTTTTCTCTTTATATTCAGCAGTCCAGTTTCTACAATTAAATATAATAGATTTTGCTTTAGAATCTTGAGGGTCTTTTAGTAAAAATTCCACAAAGGCTATTTGTTGTTTCTCAGTCCAAACATGACCTCTTTGAAAATCGGGATTTAACTCCATCGTGAGTGGTTTTTCACCCCAGTGTCCAAGTTGAGTAAATAAAAAGTCTAGTGAAGTATTTACATGATAAGGACAGTGTGGGAATTTACGTATAACATCTTCATATCTAACCATTAATTTACTAGCTCCTTCATAGTTAATAGTGACAGAAGTTCGTCTTCTGTTATCTCTACAATATAATGATATCTTTTGAGAATTTCTAAGTTACTGTATACGGTGGAAGTCCAAGACATAGGATGCTCTCTAGCCATTTTCATTAAAGTGTTGTCATCCCAACTATAGATATCTCTTAGATAATGTTTATACATTCTTTTAAAATATCTCATTTAGATATTCCTCTACTATAAAAAATTAATGTGAAGTCAGTGGCATTCATGACTACCAGACCATCTTGTTCCAACTCCCTTTTCAGACCTATAAGCATGTACTGTATACTTCGGTATAATTCTCGACATGTTGTTCTCTAGTATCCTACAACTTCAGGAACTGGGATAATCTTGACTTCACATAACAAGTATATCAAAAAGAGAGCTATTTTACAAGCTCTCTTTTCTAGTTTGTTAAGTTATTGTTACTTTAATTAATACGGGTGAGAGGACTTGAACCTCCAGCACAATGAGTCTAAATCATTTGCGTTTACCAATTTCGCCACACCCGTATAAATTATAAATGGCTGAGAAGAGAGGATTTGAACCTCCAACAAACAACTTCAAAGGCTGCTGCTCTACCAATTGAGCTACTCCTCAATAAATATGGGTTGAGTAGAGGGAGTTGAACCCTCGTTCACATCTTCACAGGATGGGGTCTTACCGTTGGACGATACTCAACATAAATCTGGATGACACGGCTCGAACGTGCGACTGCTTCGCTCCAAGTGAAGCTCTCTACCTACTGAGTTACATCCAGTTAATTAAAAAGATGTTCCTAGAGGGAATTGAACCCTCGACCTTTCGCTTATGAGGCGACCGCTCTAACCACTGAGCTATAGGAACATTATAGCACATAACAGGATTTGAACCTGTGCATATGGGGTTTGCAATCCCATGCCTTAAACCTCTTGGCGATATGTGCTTAATGGCGGAACGAATAGGATTTGAACCTATGACCTTCTCCTTTTCAGAGAGACACTCTACCTTCTGAGTTACCGTTCCATAATATTAGATTTTCTAAGAACAAAAATAAGAGGGATTTAATTAAATCCCTCTTTAGATAAAATGCTTGTGTAATGCTACAAAAACTCTCTAGGGGATTATATTTCCTATAATAAAACAAGGATGCTGACCGTTAAAAATTGACGGTACACCTTGAATGAGTATTATATTTTGCAGCATAGATTTCATTTATTTTGTATTCCTTAAAGTTATACATCATCTCTTTGCAAGTTGTATCACTGAAATCCTACCGTCTTGCTACAAATAGGAGCTGAGTTAGTTGTTTTTACTAATTGACTAACAAAATTAGACTTCATCTAGATATAATATAAAGAAGTATGAAAATTAATGTTCCCTCAGATATGAGTTTTGAGTTACCTCCTATCTCTCTAGAAAAAATAGAATACTCATATCTAAGACTAAATGGTGGCAAGGGCGGGATTTGAACCCACGACCTCTAGTTTATGAGACTAGCGAGCTACCAGACTGCTCTACCTTGCAATAGATAGACTAGATATTTATTAATCGGTACTAGTCAACTGATAGTATATGTAAGTATAGCTTAGTGCTACATAACTCTCTCCTTAAATATAGAATAGTTTCATATAATTTAAAAAATAAACTTATAGTTACATAATATCATAAAATATATTCTTTGTCAAGTATCTAGATTAAATCTCCGTTATTTCACCATCAGGCTCTCTTTTGAGAGCAACATATTTATGATTTATTTCCATATCATAAGTAGCTTCATCTATATTTTTAACTAAGGATTTAAAAAGTTTGTAGGAAAAATTTATTAAGTTACATTTAATTTTGAATTAATGTTCCCCTAGTAAAATTATCTTTCCCAATCTATTTCTAGCTCTCCGAGTCTTTTAACATTCTTATTATTTTCAAATTTGTCCTCCACGTCCCGGATTAGTTCTGAGTAGCTATCAGGATTTTCATAGTAGTCGTCTGCATCAAACTTGTGTGAAAAACTATATAAAGTGTTAGCTTCAAAAGATGCGTATAGAGTATTTTCTGTGAAATGGAAAGCCCCTTTTATTTTACCAGTCTCCATACCTGTTATCTGTCCCATTTCTTCATGAAGAATATTTCCGTCCCAATAATAGAGGTCTCCTGTACTATCATCTATAAAGAATCTAGCCATATTGTCATGCTCTTTCAAGTATTTTAAGAGTTCTAATCTACTGGGATTTTTAAAAACATCTAAGTCATCATATCTAGGATGATTAAAGCTTTTAGAATATTCTTCTGTTATCCCCCCCGCATCGTATTCCCCAAACATAACTTTTATATCCCCACCCGTAAATCTCAGTAGAGGTTTTAATTTAATGTAGTTTATTAAATCATCTGTTATTTCCTCTTCTATATCTTCGTCTTCCCATTCTTCATCCGAGTACACTCCTAAAACTTTATCTGATTCTATGAATATTCTATATTCTCCTTCTATCTTTAGTTCATGAAAAATATCCCAATGAGTAGCCAAATGCCCATCCCATACGTAAACATCCCCAGAGTCAGTTACCCACCCTCTGACTATTTTGTTAGAATTCCACAATTTTCCAACCTCTAAAGTATTGGGATTTATAAGGATATCTACGGGTTCCTTGTAAGGTTCTATAGTAGCATAGTATTTTTCTGTTATCCTTTTTATCTTCTTTAAACTCATAGCCAAGACCCCACAACTATATTAGTGATACCTAATTTTTTAAGATTTCTATACAACAACGTATGTGAAAACTGCTCCCTGACGTATTCCATATTCTCTTCAGTACCACTACCCCAAGGTGTCTTCATGTCACTATTTATTTTATAGAATATGTCAGCAGACCCGTAATAAATATAAATACTGTTACCCACTACTTCTTTGTATCCAGTATTAGATGTTGAAAATATAATACCTACTAGGTCATATTTATCGTGAAATTCGTTTCCTAGTTTAGAATATTTAAGGGCACTCTTATGTACCATCTTATCAGCATCCCATAAAATATAATGCTCGTCGGAATTCATTATAAATCGAAGATTACCTCTCTCAGAATCCTTTAAAAGTTTAGATATCTCTATAGAAGAACTATCTTTGTATATATCTATCTCAGTTTTATGTTTAGAGGCACTGTACATAGTAGCAGTGGATATATAGTGTTCTAATATATTTAAAATTTTATTGAACATAATTATACCTACTTTAATTTATCTAATTTCTCTAAGAAGTCTTTTACTATCTCTGATATTTTAGTTTTCTCGTCATATTTAGCAGAATAATGCAAGTCGTTATTTTCCGCATCTATGATTCTTACCTGTATCTCGTTATTCAGTTTCAAAGATACGACTTCAATAGTGTAGTCATTGCCTAACACAGATGTGATAGAATTATAATAATCTGCTTTTTTGCCAAAGACCGTCTTATTATTAAGTACTTTATCACCTTTCTCTTCCAGTATCTTTCTAGCAATAGCAGCAGCTTTAACAGACATAAACTTATCTTTCTTATCTACTCCAGAAGGAGCTTTGTATTCTTCAACATCTCTTAGTAGACTTCTCATAAATTTAATAACTTCTCTTTTCTCTAGTTTGACAACTCCTCCAAATACTTGAGATATTGCATCGTAGAGGAAAACTTTTAATTTAGCTACATCCCCAAGTATCTCAAATCCTTCAGCTCCCCCCAGAGTTCTTAGTTCTATGTAGTTAGCTTTGGATAAATTGGTATTAGAGTATTTAATACCTTGCATGAAGTGCTCTACTGTATAATCAAATAAATCCCCATATAATATATCTTCTAGGGTAGTGTTGGGGTCAATACCGCCCAATTGAGCTACCAGAGACCTAGCATATGTAGTATACTCACCTCTACCTTCATCGTTGTGCCTGTACACAGCCTTATAACCTTGCTGTGTGGCGACCATTAATGAAGTTAGTTTATTGAATCCTAGGGATTGGTAATATTTATAATTTTCTTTAATCAATTCTTTTATGTTGATAGATTCTGAAGATAAACCTATGTGGTAGCCACATCTATCATCCCCATAGAAGTCTATACTGGATAGACCATTTATTATCTTTGGCACGAATTCTAGAAAAGTGTTGTAAGTCACAGCAGGAGTTACAATCTCTAAACCCTCCCCACTCAAAGAGCCATCTTCTACAATTCTCCAGCCACCTATGGAAACATCGGGGTCAGTCATATCATCCAGAAGAGTTGATATTTCTTCCTCAACAGCATTCTTCATATCTTCAAAAGAATTCTCATTAGAATCAAACAATTCCATCGCAAATGTTTCACATTCACGGTATAAAATGCTACCCTGTTCTTTAATTCTATGTGATGAGTATTCTAAGTCGCTTGATATTTCTTCCATATCGGATATAATACCTTCTTTTATTTCTTCAGCATCTTGCTCATTTTGATGGTCAGCGTTAAGAAGGGGTAGGAAGAAATCAGTTTCTTTCTCCAATATTATACCAATATTATTTTCCATATCAGTTACAATATCTTCACTGTTACTATACATTTTATTGAATTCTTCCTCAACATAATCTGCAAGCACACTAGGATTACAAATGTAAACTTCATCAAATTCAGGTAATTCCGACAGATTGCCAGTTTCTTCTAATACTTTGTCTCCTAAATCACCATCATTATAATTATCAACGGTGGTATTGAAATCATGTATCGAATCCCTAATACGTGTAACCGAAGGAAGTGCATCTATATCAATTTCGACCTCGTAGACACCATCGGAGTAAGTATCCTCGGTTACTACCTCTATCTCAACACCAATAAGAACATCTTTGAGGATGTCATTATATTGTTTTTTATTTAAACCCTCATTTAGCTGTTTAGTTAGTTCTTTTAATTTTCTTAAGGACATACTAGTCAACCCCGTAATGTAAATCTACTTAAAATATAAAATAGCTATGTTATTAATTCGTGCATAGTTAAAGACACAATCAGTTCATCTTCTGTAATTTCTTCTTTACTTGATATAATTCTTCTCTCATAACTTTCTATAAACTTTAGCCACATCCAATGATTAGAGGTAGAACTGTATAGGTAGCATAAATTATCCTCTATTTTATAGAAATAGTTACCTAGTTTAGGGTGGTATTTATTTTTAGGTTCTTTAAAATATCTAGTCATAGTGTTAATTCTTTCATAGTTAAGTAAGTTAAAGCCTCATTGGAAGATATCTCTTTAGGGTATTCTATGTATCCTCTCGAATAATACTCTAGGACATCTGGACTCCATAAACAAATATAAGTCCACCCATCTACCTTGTCGTAGTAGTCTGTGTGTCCCCAACCCTTTTCCCCAAAAGATATATGTCTTCGGAATATTCTAACTTCTCTAGTCTCAATATAGGTTATTAGATAGTATTTATACATCAGTTAGTTCTTTCATCGTTAAAAGGCAATTAAATTTATCTTCGGTAATCTCCATAAAAACATAACCTCTTTTAGAAACATGTTCTTTTAATTCTCTAGGACTATCATATACTACACTGGTTATCCAATCAATATTCCAATAGTACATGCATCTACGACTTGTATCCCACATATAAATGTCAGAATAATAATCAAAACTCCCACTAGCTAATCTGATAGAGGAACTAGGATAATCTACCCTAAAATATTCCTTCATGAAATTAACTCCTGCATAAGAATACCTGCATTAAATACATCTTCAGTAATTTCAAATGTTATGTCATCAATATTTTCATAGAATTTTCTTTCTTCCTCAAGTAGGACTTCCATACTAGAATAGACGGAGGGTATTAAATCACCGTCATAGTAGTATGTCAGACTAAAAGGACTTTCTCTATAGTAACTATCTCTAACTATACCTGAATGTATCCGATAATACTTAATCATCACATCCCTTAAACATACTAGAGAGGTCTTCCCTATCTACATGTGTTTTTAGTAAGTATCCTAAGATAAGAGTACAACTTATAAAATCCTCATCAGGTATGCTAGTTTTACTTTTTGCATTAGTCATTACCTTAGCGTAGTCTGTTATTACTTTTAGTATATCACTATCCATTCTATCCTGCATTATATCTAAAACAACTTGAGTATCTTCTAATGTTTTTAAAAAATTGGTGGCAGCTTTAATTCTATTTGGATTCATAATAATTCTCCTAACTTTGTAACATATTAAAATTATAACATATAGGTAATAATTTATCAATAGAAATATAACATATAGGTAATAAAAATTAATCTAGGACGTAAGTTCTCTCAGGAACATATAAGTTTCAATATCCTTTTTAGATACCTTCTTAGGTTTTTGTATAAAAGTTCCTACATCTCTCATAAGACCGTCCCAGCTACTCCAGAGTTCCCAACTATTAGTTTCTGTGTACAAAAACTCTACATAGCCTTGTAATCCTAATCCAGGGTATCTCTCAATATCCCTACCCCTTCTACAAATGTCAAAGGTAGCATTAGAATTATACTGGAAGGTAGAGTTCTCTATTGGGGAAATTATATAGTATTTGTATCTAGCCATTTAGAATACTAACTCCAACATAGTTTTGGTAGCTTCAATATTGTCAATTTTAGTTATGTTTAAATGAGGATACATAGATGAATACGAAGATATATCTAGAGTATCCTCTAAGGCATGTTTATCTACATGCATGTATCCCAAGGAGATACAATCTTCTAAAAAGTTTAAGTTTTCTATAATGCCTGAACTCTGAAAAGTTCCCTTAGTTTGTAGAGAACCTTTATCGGTGTTAATTAAGAGAAATCTGACTGTAGAGCTATATTGGAAGGTAGGGTTCTCTATTAAATATATATCCCTGATAACAATATCAATCACCATAGTCTCCTAGATTATCTATTCTTTATGATACTAATGGATACTGTCTTATCTGAGCTTGAATCAGTATCTGATATTAACTCCCTTAAAACAAGTCCTACAGATTCCCATTCTTTAAATTGCTCATCATTTAGTATATAATATTCTGGGTTATCCTTCAGACATCTACGAATATTTTCCACCTCATTACCGCCAGAGTATAGGATACTTCCTAAATCACTACCTACATGTGTACGTATAGTACTACCATCTTCGTAGACTACATAATAATTTTTATGATTAGGACTAACTATATATCTCTTTGTCATAACTTTTATCCCCTCAGTGAAAGAAAAGAACGTGTAAATATTACTGTTACTGACCATATGTCTTTTTATCATGATGTTAATTCCCTCAGCATAAGGAAGGATTCTGTTAACATATGTTCATCTAAGGAAGTCGTGTAATAATAAGAACCTGTCAACATATGTTCATCTAAGGAATAATAAGAACCTGTTACCTTTTCATCTACATGACAAGTAGTCATCATCCAACATTTTTTATTTCCACTGAAAAATAAATATACATTAGCATTTGACTTGTATGTAATATTCTCGTACAGGTTGGATAATTTATAGGGTTTAATTCGTTCCATCTACTTATCACCTATAAAGCACAGCAATTTGCTAACTTCCAGTAATTCTGTCTCTTTCTCAACATGTAGTTTTACATGTTCATCGTGAGTCAGAATCAATAAATTCTCTAGCCTGTTATTTGTTTTATCTGAGTCTATATGGTGAATTTCCATACCTTCTGGGATAATTACACCATTAGCATAAAACACCAAACGATGTTCCAGATAAATGTACTTCTTATATTTTACTACAACATATCCACCCCTCGAAAGACTTCTATCTCCTCCCAAAAACATCTCTTGAGCAAACTCTTTATTACTAGATAATATCTCAAATAACTTCTTAGCCATTAATTCTCCTAATGTGTGCTGTATAATTAATAGTATAACTTAGTTTAAAAAGATATTCAAGTATATGTAAAGAGTTATGAACTTACAAGTTCCTGTAATATTAATAAAGCATTCAACTCATCTTTGGATATCTCGGTAATTGTGTAACCCTCGTAACATTTTGCTAGGTCTTTCATAGTAGCATAATTTGACTTAGCCCATTGTGATTCATTAGAACCATCCAAATAATAGAGATATTTAATACATTCCTTGTATATCTCAGTATTGGATATACCACTCATAGTATATCCCTTATCAAAATCCAATGCTAATATCTTGTAGTAGTTAGCCACCCTATTTGTAAATCCTATCAATATCTTCTATAAATTTTTTATTCCATGCATTTAATTCTTTCTTGGTCAACTTTACACATATCATCTAGTACATATAATAATATAGCTACTCCTATGATTAAACCTCCAAGAAGTACAAACCACGGAAACATGTCACCCATAACTACTCCTCCGTTAATCTAAATACTAAAGAAGCTGATTTACTTTTATGTTCTTCAAGTATCCTCTTATTTATAGCAACAAGTTCTTCCAGTTCTAGAATAGAGTCATATATCTGATTCTCCGTAATTCTAGGATTAAGAGCTAGGTTAGGAGATATCTGTATAGTGTCATCTGAAGATACTTTTATACTATACACTAAATCTGAACGTGCTCTACTATTAAGGAATTCCAACTCGAAATAAGATGTATAAATAGCCACGCTTACATATCTTTCACCTAATGTAGTATTTACACAAACTAAGTTTGTTATGATAGACCTAATATTATTTTCCAAATAAGCAGTATCCGCTATACCGTAGATTAGATTTAATATTCTCTTCCTAAATAGTTCCACCCTAGGTGAGGGTTCTGAAGAGGTGGATTTCTTCTTGTACAAGTATTCTTTTATTTTCTTAGCTTCTTCATAAACATTTAACATGTATTAAATCTCCTTGTCTATAACTTTTTGTAGTGTTTTTATTAATGCTGAACTCTCTTCTATATATTGAGGCATAAGCCCTAACCATTCTGTAAGGTCTCCCTCTAAAGCATCTTGCTCATATAAGAATATACCTAATTTATAAATTAAGCTACTTAATTTCCTTTGACTTATCCACCTATCTCTTAACATCTCCAATGTTTTATCAGGTTCAGAAAGACTAAGATTCCTAAGGGATACATGGTTGTCTTTAAATTTTTCTATAAGTTTAAAAAACAACTTAGACTTATTCACAGTATTCCTCCAAATATCTATATTACAAGTATATCAAAAAGAGAGCTATATTACAAGCTCTCTTTTCTAATTTGTTAAGTTATTGTTACTACCTATCAAAATGAAATAAAGCTAATAGGTCATCTGAAATGTTGTAGGGTGCTGTCGGTGGAGTGAAGTTAGAAGTATAAAAAGCACTACCCCATATAGCAAGTTCCTCGACATAGCCCACAAATTGTCCATTTACTCCGTTTCCGAAAGAGAAATTAAAATATCCCAAGCAAAAGTTATTAATATTAAAATTATATAATGTCGTAGAGTTAGTGTCAATTGCTACTATTTCTCCATTTATAAATAGCTTTAAATTGCTTGATTGTCTAGACACTGCAACGTGTGACCAAGCATTAAAGGGACAACTAGCACCACTTCTATTAAAAAGATTCTCACTTCCACCAGAGCCAATTGTAAGTCCCATATAATTATTGAGACCAAAATAAGAACTGTTACCCGTATCTGTGCCAGATGTGATAAAAAAACAGTTGTTCGTTGGGTTAGATGTAGGATAAACCCAAGCAGCTATAGTAAAATCCCCAGTTCCAAAATTAAACGCGGGGTCTGACATAACCTGTAAGTAATCTCCGTAGTTGAAATAGACAGAACTAGTGCCAAATTTCTTCTGAGTAGTACTTAAAACTGGGGAACCTATAGGTGTTAGTTGGAGAATATCCAACTGTCCAGAATTCCACACAATTCCCTGAAAACTAGGAGGTTGCCCCCCCCCCGAATTAAAACCACTAAAACTTCCAAAGATACTTGGTATCATTACATTAATCTCCTATTCAACTATGCTATTTTAACTTATTGTATATTACACTTATAATATTCTCTATCTTAGTGTCTTCTGAGAATATTTTACGCACTCTCTGAGTACTATTTAATTTCTTAATATCTATCTCTATCTTAATATTGGAATAATTCCCATACTCTCTATGTTCTTTAGTTTCGGGATACAGAACATTCACAACACCCTCGTATTTTAAACCTCTAAAGGGTATTGTAGTACTGAAGGAACCCTTATTGTGGGAATGCCCTTCAATTTTAAATCTATCTTCTAACTTACTGGACAACATACCAAGCATCCTATTTATAATATTCGTCTCCAGATATTTATCCCTGCCGTGTTCTATATCTCCCGTAGCAGGTTCTTCTCTTAGCTGAAAAGTTTCTACAATGTTAAAAGAATCCCTAGTTAAGAATATAACTTGGTGGGGTTCGTCTGGGTGGATGATAGCCTTACTTTTTTCATCTGCATTATCCACGAGTACTTTTATACCTGCATTTACAAGTAGTCTATTCATGTCTTTAGGACTTCTCTTAGTTTCGTCAAAAAATCCATAAAGCTTCCGATATAAATAACTGCCCGCACTCATCCCCCTAAGAACAACGTAGTTTTGATATACGGACTCTAAGTGCCAATCCTCATTAGGGAATAATCTATCCATATAATAAATAAATTGTTCTTTGGTCATATCTTGCAAATATAATGTTTCGTCAAGTGCATTATTTTCAATAACAGCGAGATACTTTCTATTAGTACCAAATCCTATATCTGATGGGTGGTTGATAACATAGTCCGCAGGAAATCCATATACTCCCGCAGGGTCATCATGAGAGGCTTGAGGGTCATAGTTTATACGCTTGTCAAGTACATCTGATTTAAAGTTAGAGAAATGTACATACAAATTATTTAGGTCTCTATCTTTATATTTTTTTACAAAATTAACAAACTGCTTAGGGTAATAGTCTGTGTAGTGTATTTCATTTATTATATTAATTATCTTGTCAAACATATCACAACCCAAAAATTTTATCTCATATATAATATAAATTAATTAGCACTTTTAACGATAAGTACAAAGGGAACCTATATTATACCACTACCCTCAGTTAATTCACCCATAACAAGATAAGGAGATATCTCCTCCACTGCCTCACTGAAAGAGGTAGCTTGTAGTTTTATACATCCGTGCTCTTCATTGAAACTAATATAATGAAGGAAGTAGAAGATATCTTCAGGATTGTAGTTAGTGTTATACTGACTTATATAGATTGAATCTTCAGTACGTATAAAGATACTCTTAGAGCTAGGTCTGTAGAAATAGGTACCTTGTAGTAAATTAACTTCATCAATCATAAGCTAACTCGTCCATCACTCTAAAAGCATTTGCTTCCTCGAGAGGTATCTCTAGTTTCAAATTATATTTAAGTCTTTTTGAACCTTGTAGATATCCCACTTCTTTTGTAAAACCACTTTCGTACACATGAAATCCACTAACCAAGTTACCGTCATAGTCAAATATAAATCCTTCTATAATCCTGTTAGTTTCAAACTCTCCTTCGATATTGTATACTACGTATAAACCATCAGGAAGAGTTCTCTCTGCTCGGTATATACCACAGTTTCTAACTTTTACTTTAGGTATTTCTTTTGTTCTATCCATAACTATCCCACTAACTCTTCCATCATCATTTTACTATTAAATTCATCCTCAGTAATTTCTTGTATATTATGTACACGGGTGATATAACTAACTGAGAAATGTCTTGAAATATACCAACAACCGTCTTGGTAATATTTTAAACGACATCTTTCTTTTTTACCGTAAACCCCTTGAGAACCATTAATAAATGTTATAATCCAGTATCTCATTAGTTACTCTTAATTTTCCGTAATCTGGCTAGTTTTGTTCGGATAGATTTTTCAGTACGATTCAACTTAAGCATGCTTTCTTTTAGAGAGTTAGTTAATATATAGTTTATTTCATAGTCTGACCAGTGTTGCACCTTCTTATATCCATGTGGGTTTTTCCATAGTCCTATTTCTGTTATATTTTTTCTACTTAAACATAGACACCCGTTGTAGTATAACAAAATATATAATTCCACTGCCTTATCCCGCATCACCATAATATTATAGATATTGTCTCTTTCGTTTCTATTGCATATTTTTGAGATACCTATATACTTATTTAAAAACGCTAAGTAAAATTCTTTTAACTTTTCACTTTTGGTAGTTAAAGATACGAAAGGAATATTGTTACTTGTAAATCCCACTGAGCCGTCACCGTCTAATAAACCCCTGATGAAATCAATTTCGGAAAAAGACATGTTTGGAATGTTGGCATCATCTGATTTATAACCTTCCATAAAACCGTAACTTTTTAATTTATTTCTAAAAGACAAATTATACACAGATATTTTAGAGAACTTTGAACTGTTTTTAAAATCGGTATTTCTAGTTCTGTGAGAGATACTAGAATATTCAGAATATAAATCTTGAAATTTATATAGAATATCTTTATCTCTACTTGATATTTCTATAGAAAATTTACCTTTTTCTTGGTTTTTCTTTCTATAACAATTTCCATCAGCAGTAGCAAAACCATAAAAATAAGAATGTTTGGGTATACTTAAATTCAACATATTAATTCTCCTAGTATTATAATTAATTATAGTATACTTTATTTAACAAGTCAATAGGATGTTAATAAAATTTAACCTACTAACTCTCTCATTGTCTTGAGTTTTAGTAGATAGTCAGCCATACCTCTACAATATTTATCAGCATCAGTACGAGGAATTTCTTCAATAGCATCCATAATAATGGGGGATACATCCTTCATATCATTTTTCATATCACCATCCCAGACTTTATACCAACCACCGTCAATATCTAGTTCCTCCGTCTTATCACGGGAAGACCTAAAGAGTCTGACCTTCATCGGAGCACTAGGGTCACGTAGTATATAATATTTAATCACTTGTCAACTCCGTCAAGATAACACCCATAAATAGATATTCTTTCATTTCTTTCAAAGAGTCAGCTTCGATGACTCCAGTACTTTTCTCAATATCTTCATCTATCCAGTTATCTTGTATCCTATTATGATACTTTATGTCATAATACCAATCAGGGTAATTATATTTTCTACCTTTTTTAAATCTAGCGTAGTTACTGGACTTATCTAAACCATAGGACATGTATTTATCTTTATTTTTCATATATAACTTAAATTCAGGTAGTACCAAGTATACCTTAGAGGCATCTACGGAAAAATCACAACTAGAATATTTATATTTATTAATCATTACTAATCCTCATGATACCAATTCCTCCATTACTAAATAAGAGTTGAACTCACTTTCTGTTAGTTTAGTGTATCTCTTAATACATGGAATATCACGGACACATCGAAATACTGAATCTTTCCAACAACCTTCTTTATAATATTGAAGTTGTTTATTAAATTCCTCTTTATACAAACATTTATATTCGTTTTCAAGCGTACCCACTAACCTGTAATAGTATATCAATTTATTAACTCCTTGAGGAATATTAATTTATTTATCTCTTCTTCGGATACTTTTTCTAGGTATCTTCTGGATATCCTTTCGTACACAGAACCATAACAAGAAGATAGCCAGCACTTATGATGGCTAGAATAATACTCTACTTGTCCCCTGCGTGGAACTCTACACAGTACCAATAATCCAGATGAAGAAGCTTTTTGATAATTTAACTTGTAATATTTCATGATACTAACTCTCTAGCCATTCGGTATTTTTCGATATCATCTAAGTATTCTCTCTCAGTTTTATACTTAAAATATATTTCATGCTCGAATTTCAAGTTTTTAAGAGCACTTGAAAAATAAGTAACATGTATGATATTATCTATTGTTACATATCTTTTGCCGACTTGAAGGTCATGAATACCCGCACCAAAAGAGAAAGCATGTGCTGTATTACCTAAAACACTTATAAAAGAACAATCTGAGGAATTGTAATCAGGGTTGGAACATCTGGATATTTTAAAATATCTAGTTTTCATTTAATACTCTCTTAGCTTCTATCTCTTTAGTGAGAAGTTCAATACTATTATATATGGTAGGTAAAAAATTAGTTAATTCTTCTACAATATCTTCCTTTGCTGCCTCCCCCGAGTCTATCAATCGACCTGATATCTTCTGAGCTAGTATAAATGTTTTTCTCATTTTGGTTAATGTAGATACTGTAACAACCTTGATATGATTTTTAGGGTCTTCCATAGATGATGATATATTCTCTAATAACTTTTTATATATTTCTACCTTATTCATGTGTTGTTTCCTTTTTGTAGCTAACTATAATACCAGTTCATTCATCATTTGATGTTTTAAAAAATCAGATTGGGAGTTGTAGATTGTTATTGAGGCATGACTAAAAGTACATTCTAGGAAGTTGTAGCTTCTTGCTAAGTATCCTAGAACATCGTGGATTTTCAATTGTACCCAAGTGCCGTTCTCTTTAATATAGAACCCACTCTTATCTCTTAGCACGGCTATGTTAGCTATAGTTTTCAGAGGAAATGCTTTGACAGTTATAACATTAAATTTATCATTCTCTAAGGACTCTAAAGATAATAGAAATTTCTCACTATTATTCACTCTTCCCAACCTTCAAATTCATATACAACATCATACTTATTATTCAGTTCACCTATGAGTCTTCCCCTCAATTCACGAAGACTGTCTGGGAGAGACTGACAAGTATGATTGGTTCTTCTAAGGATATGGATGGAAAGGTTTAGAGATATAATCTGGGTTATCAAATCTATCGTTTCCCATCTATAATTGTAGTAATCTTCTACCTGCTCATCATTTAACTTCATTACAACACGTAGATAATCATCTGCCGTTTTTATATTAAAAGGTAACTGTCTTCCGTCTATCTGCATAGTTACACTCCTAAGAATATAGATTCAACTAATAATGTTTTACCTAGGGATACCATCTTAACTTCAAGGTCTTCATCCCTATATAAATCAGAGATGGTGTTACCTACCGTGTGAATACCTACAAATGCTTCAAAGCAACAACAAGTTCCATGTTCATCGTAGGTAGAGATAGAGTAGGAAGTGCTATTCTTGACACATACATCTACTTTATTTATAAGTCCATAGTTTATAATTATTACATTGTACTTGGATATATCTTCCATGGGTAGCTCCTTTAATATCTAATATATTAATATTATCATAAGGGGTATAATAATTCTAGTAGATTATGTTTATTTGTTACAATACTTAATCTATCAACTCCCTAAAGAATATTAATTTGTCCATCTCTTCTTCAGCTATCTCTACTACCCTCGGGTATTCCCTAAGACAGTTCTCGGATAAACCCCAGCAATAATGCCAGTCATTATCCCACCCATAATATTTTAATCCTAATCCTTCAGATGCTCTATACAGTCCACGCTGACCATCGTTCATAATTCTTTTATAATATCTCACTCGGTCAATTCCTCCATCATGATAAATGCATTGCATTCTTCCTCACTTAAGATATTTGTCCTCATCCCTATAAGATGGCTTTCTCTCAGAAAATGACTTTTTCTCCACTCACCCACGAGGTACGTTTCCACTCCATTGGCACTACATCTAAATAGATATTTAAAATCGCCATATCCAAAATCATTTCCTACTCTTTTATAATATCTGTATTTCATCCTGTTAACTCCTGCATGTACATATAGGAATTCATGAATTCTTCGGTAACACCTAAATGTGGATATTCCATAAATGTTTTCGTGGAAGAGAAAGACCTAGAAATTCTCCAAATACCTCCAGTGTAAAATTCCACTTTAGTTTTACTTATTCTATAGTAGCTATTATTATGAGTATAGTATTCGTATTTCAAGATATTAGTTCCTTCATTACAAGTATCTTATTTATTTCTTCCATTACTTCTTCATTACCCATAAAAGATAACTCAGTTAATTGTTTTAGTATCCTCGGTTTACCGTTTAGATTTCTTAACTTGGCAGGAGTACTATCAGAACTTGTCCATATTTTTCGATAATCCAAATACTCAAATTTATTGCTATATACATCTAATCTATATATAGATTTAGTATTATACATATTATACCAATAGAAATAAATGTATTCTATTATATTCATTCTGTCAGTTCCCTCATAGCAAGTAATGCTTCATATTCTTCTTGAGTATACCACATACGTTCATAATATACAAGAGGAAATTCTAGCAGTAAATCTTCCCAGTTAATATAATCTGAGGTATACCAGCAATCTATTTTCTTGGCATCACTAAATTTATAATCGTGATTCAATTGATAGGCATGACTAATCTCCAAGCCATTACCTATGTCCCTATAGAGGATGCCAATCTCTTTCTCTAACTTATTTCTAATTGCTAGATATTGTATCAATCTACTAACTCCCTCATCATCATGTCTCTTTCAAATATATCTAAGGATATGAGTTCTAGTTTACCACCCCATCCCTTAGTTAGACGTTTAAGTTCACATAAATCTTGGTAGAACGTAGGACACCACTCTCTCATATCCCAGAATAGAACTCCATCTTCTGATATTTTATAATATCCGTAACTCTCTTGGGCAGTTGAAAATCTTCTGTAATAAGTTTCATCACTCATTCTACTAACTCCCTCATTGTAAGTATTCTATCAATATCTTCAGGGTCAGTGATGATAGACATCAATTGAAAGTGACTACCGTTATTGTCAAATATTAAGTCATGTAATACTTCAGGTACCGTGAGACTAACACTAGAAGTGTCATAATCATAGTTGTTAACATCATTAAGATTTATAAATTGAACTCTACTAGAAAGGGGGTCATCCCAATAGCATCTTTCAATCACTTCATCATATATTTTTACTTTTACTATGGCTCTATCTATCACGATATCAATTCTCTCATCATTATCATTTTATCAATTTCATTAAGATACTCTTCGAAATTAGTGTATTCACACTCTATAGAATCTTGATGTCTATTATATTTTCTAAGTGTCTTAATATGTTCACTATCATCAAAATCGTATATATATATATATATATATACATTACATCGTCATCTATGTACACCATGGGGTACTCACCGCAACTTAGAAAACGTAGTTTAGTGTAGTGCTTTATCTTATACCCTATCATGATACAAGCTCCCACATCATAGAGTACTTCTCTATCTCCTCACGATATTCATCATAATCTTCATATTTATTTATGTACTTCAGTACTTCTGTGGATGTTCCGTAGTTTATGTTCTCAGTAAACTCTATGAATCCCTCTGAAGTACCACAAAGCTCAACATGTATTTTTGTAAACTTAACATGACATTTAGCTTTAAAATCATACAGAAAGAACATACCGTTGACAGTAGTATACATCATTTGAATTCCGCTAACAACAGTATAACCATATCCTCGGTATACAGGTATTTTATAGTATGTAAACATTAGTTCACTAATTCCCTCATGACTAATTCCCCGAAGTACTCATCCTCAGTCATAAATCTAGAAGTACTTTTATCTTGGAACTCTCTAGTAATTTCATTCCAAGTATATGCAGAAGAGTTCCAACTATCCTTATAAAATGTATATTCCACCACACCGTTTATTACCCTATATACAATATCTCCTAAGCTACGTGATATCTTAAGATAACTTTTCATGATATTAACTCCTGCATTGTTATAAAACTATCAACCTCATTCTCGGGTAACTCTCTTGTTCGTAAACATCGAGTATCGTTATTTATACGGAACCTAGTCCAACTTGTTTTAACCCAACTACCTAGTACTCCTCCATTTCTATGTTCATTTAAATGAACATAGTTAGGATTAATTCCTATTCGGAATATTCTATATCTCGTATTATTTTTTTGTAAGTTATGCCACAATACAGAGTAGTATCTATATCTCATGACACTAATTCCATCATTGTTAACTCACAAATATATTCATCTTTCGTCATGGGTTTAACCCTACAATAGCTATTTTCTTCTGGGTAGAGTTCAATAACTTCTTTCCAAGTATATTCAGATAAGTGCCATTTTCCATCATAACCACGGCAGTAATATGCTTTCTCCCCATCTTTCACGTACACAGTAGTATTACCATTTAATATTTCAAGATAATTTTTCATGATATTAGTTCTTCCATCATTAACATCCTCTCTATTTCTTCAGGGTCAGTTATGATTTGAGTTCCTACACTAAGAGATTTAATTAACTCTTGTAATGTATGTATAGATGCAAATCGTCCCTTTACTCTTTTACCACCGTGGGTGAGAATATTAATATATACATTGTTCTCCTCTTCATAACACAAAGCAGGGGCAATACCTGCTTTCATTATTATAAATCTTTTCATGATGTCAACTCCAACATGCATTTAAAAGTCTCAAATTCTTCTACATCGTCTATTTCATATAGGATTATATCAAACATAAATACATTCTTACTGATGTTGAACAACACATGATAGTACCCATCTCCTACTTGGAACTTTATAATTAAAGCTAATTTAACTATACTTATAGTTAATATTTTACCCATATAAATATTATTGCTATCTTGAATAATATAATATTTATCCATTAATAATTCCTGAGAATCTTGTGGGGATATTATTCTTTTCACGATATCAACTCTTTCATATACCTGTATATATTCTCTTCTTCTAAGTTATCAAACGAGTATACTTTGTATCTATGACAAAGTATACTATTATTATCATTTATGTACAATCTGAATATCCTACCGACTTCAGTATCCACAAACCGTAACTTTATACATTCACCAAGGTCTGAGCTAATCAAATCCAGAAAACGTACTAGGAAGGTATTTCCTTCCGTGCTTTCTAATAAGTAATGTTTACCCCTCATCCTATCTCCCATGGAAGGAGTTATCTTATCTTGAAATAACTTCATGGTTAAATACCTAATAGTACAACATAATAAGTATATCAAAAAGAGAGCTATATTACAAGCTCTCTTTTCTAGTTTGTTAAGTTATTGTTACAGGGTTTTAAGCACTGACCATGAAGCTGTTTGGTTGGTTGAACGATATAGTGTCGTGTTTGTTATAGCATAGAAACTAGCATTGTCTCCGTTCTGCCAAATACCGACTAAGTTGTCTACTGAGGGCATAGTGCCTTGAATCCAAGGAGTGGCATTTCCAGTTGTGTAGTAAATACCTGTTCCAGTAGTAGCTAGTCCACGTCCAGTATTAGTAGCTAAACTAGAACTTATAACTCCTGTGGGTAATGTATTACCATAGTTAGCCCATGATGGAGTAGTTGCATAACCAGACCACTGAACTATTGTCTTACCAGTAAATACCGCCATTAATCCTATATTACCATCTGGGTTACATGAAGGGGAAAAACTCATCAATGTCCCAGCTCCAGAAGGGAAAGTCCACTCTGTCCAAGTATCTCCATAATTTGCTGACCTGTGGAGAGTACTTCCAGTCGATGCAAATATATAAACTGGATTATAAGCATTACCTGAAATTATATAATTCACACCCGAGAAAGGTAATGATTTAGTAGTCCAAGAAGTACCGTTATTAGTAGAAATATAGAGAGTATCCGAAGTTACCACTTCTATGGTGTTTACAACAGGGTTAGCTATGGATACCATACCTGAAGCTACTGGAGCGTTAAGCTCAGTCCAAGTGGCTCCTGTATTGTTAGAGTAAAAAATACTGTTACTAGTTAGTAAATATATATATAGTTATCCGAGGAAGAAAAGTTACCTGTAACAAAATCAAGTACTTCTGCGGGTGGCACAGGACTATTCCCTGAAAAGATATTCCCGAATAAACTTGGTATCATTTATTAATCTCCTGTAAGTTTTATACGTCATCTCTTATATAATATAAAATAATTACACGTTGTCGAATAGATAGTAGTACATGGTAGATGCAAATAATGTAACTAAGGAGAACACCAGTATCTTAGAAGGGAGCATATCAAATACGAGCATTAACACACCTAATGGGTGAAAGACATCTAAGAATACTACAAGGGCTATAGCTAAGTATGGGAGTATTCGTTTAATCACTATACTATCTCTCGCTTATGTATCACTGGGATGTTATGTTCTTCCGCAAATCCAATCTCGCACGACATGCCCGTTGTTATTGTATCTCCAAAGTACCACAGCTCGTCACATACAGCTAGAAACTCAATGCCTCCGAGGATACCTGTATTTCTTTCCCACTCCACATTATCGTCTAGAAATCTAGTGAAGAATAGATGGGGTGCATAGGGAGCATACCCTAACTCACAAACTTGTTTACAATATTGCTCTGCTTTCTTTTGATTACCTTCTAGGTCTCCTCTCAGAGGAGAACATACAAATATCTTTTTCATCTACACTCCCTATCTGATATTAATTCATATAACATACGTAGTTTAGTAATCTCCTCGTCAGTCTGTAACTCATATACCATGTAACGTCTAAAAATTTCAGTTGGAGGGCAAGGTGAATTATATTTAAAATTCTTACTATGAATTACTTGATTAGGATACACGCAGTAGTTCAATGGCTCAAACCAATACCATGCATCCTTTATATGTTCTAGATGTTGTACAAGTCTCACTTCTTTCTCTCCCAATAATGATATCTAACAATTACTCCCCAACTTATAGCTTCTATACTATAGTTAAGAGTCAGAATCCAGTCAAAACCGTAACTAAGATATAGATATGAATATAATAATATAGTTCCAGAAAGTATGAGTAGAGCTGTTGATATAGGTATACCTATACTCTTACCCGCCTTGAATGTTGTTATGGCACTTGGAACCCCTGCATATGCAAAGCACATTCCTCCTAGTAAACCTAATAAATTTAACATGTCTTCCCCCTATTTATGAAATTAATTCCTTCATTGTTATTCTAACATTAAATTCTTCTAATGTCAATTCCTTCAGAGAACTACATCCTCTAGAGTATAGAGCATGCCTAAAATTCTCCCGATGTATTTTCAGGAGGTATAAGGATTCCCATAGTTATTATCCTCTATTTATGAAATTAATTCTCTCATTGTTAAATAAGTTGTAATCTCTTCTTCCGTTATTGATGTTATGATACCTTCAAAGGTACTAAAGCATCTTATTACATCTTCTTCATCCACGTAGTGAGTACTCTGCCATCTTCCCCTAAGGTAAATCTCTACTGTTTTGGTACCTTGTGGGTCATATCTAAAGTAGCTAGTATGACTATCGGATTTAAAATATTTCATCATGATACAAGCTCAGTGATAAAATCTTTCACTTGTCTAGCAATACATTCTTTATTAACCACATCATATATAGCATGAACTATTGTCCTAGGAACTTTATCATTGAGACTCTTGTAGTATTTCTCAGGGTCATTTCTGCGGATAGTAAGTCTATTAACTACAGACTTCTGTTCAAAATGATATTTCACATCATAACATTCATTGGTGTTTTTATCCCACACAAATAAGTTATGTACTTTAAGAGGAACATTAGTAGGATAATCTAAAACATATCTTGGTGTATGTGCGAGCGTATAATATTCAGTCATAATTATAATCCTCAAAGATACTTCTATTAATAATTATACCATGGGTATCTATAAAAATACAATAGAGGTGGTGTACCCTTGTTACATTAGTTCACTAACTCCCACATCATGAGTAATCTAGCAATCTCATCTTTGTCAGTTATAACTTCTCCTCTAGAAGGAATTCCTTTTGCTATCTCTTCCAATGTTTTACTAACACCGTCATCCCATTTCCAAGCGAACCCTGACAGCATAGGTCGTAGAACGCAATAAATTCTTTTACCCCTATAGAAATGGTGTATGTAAGAATCAGTGTCTTCAAAATAAACTATGAGGTCAGTGAGAAATTTACTATCTACATTCATATCCCACTACTCTTCCAAACTGGTCTGTGATAGGGACATATCCGCCCTGTTCATATACATAAGTTGTTCCATATAAATGAGGTATCATACATCTACTTGGTTGTATAGAATAGTAATTCACCTGAGGATAGCTGGTTTGGGGATAATATCCCTGATAAGGACTAGGCTGCGATACTACCGTAGTAGTCGGAGAATAGTTAAATCCTAGAGATACTGAATTACCGTGAGCATAGGAAACTTGAACAAATCCCAAGATAACAGATAAACTTATTATTAATTTAAACATATCTAACTCCTATAGTTTATTGTACTCATATAATATGGTATAAAGGTCGTTGAGTGCGGATTCTGGGGTGCTTCCATAACCGACACCACCATATAATGTAGCCTCAAATATAACTCTCTTATCTAGTCTGTTACCGTCAACATCTATACCTTCCTGAGTATATGAAGAGATACCTAATGTACAATTAGGATGTCTTGTTGTTAATATCTCTATAATTTTATTAGTATCCACTATGTCTCCTTTAAGAGGTTAGTTCTATCATTGTTAATATCTTATCAATCTCATTTTCATCTGTGATAACTTGTAGACCAAGAGGAATTGAATCCCGTACACTTTCTAACGTAACATCTCGAGAGTATCTAAAACCTAATAATCTATCACATACTGAATCTCTACATACTATCCCATCTTCATTCAGATAGAATAATTGGGGTGTCTCAGTATTCACAGGGTGTCTTACCAGAAATCGTTTCACAGCTGCTCACCAAAGGTGCTGTTATTCCAGATAGCATTATGTATCCTCTCAGCTTCCTTCTTGTCTTCTTTTGTTATAGTGACTTTATTGAAACCTCTTAGTTCATATTGTATCTTCTTATTAGACTTAGGACAGTCTCTCAGGAAAGCCTCTGCTTTAGCTTTGTTAGTACTTTCAAATAATATGTCATAATCATGGCAACCGTCTTTTTTATATTCTTTTTGAACTCTATAATTAGTCATAACATTCTCCTTGCACTTACTTCATAATTATAACACCCGTCAGTTAAATTACAAGGGTTTTGTAAACAATTGTTTACAATAATCTAGCTTCTTCTTAGTATCTCCGTAATATTCATAACCGTAACCATGTTTTAATAACTCAGTTGTTAAATCTTTACCATCGTACTCTATCCTTGCTAATACTCTGAAGTACTTATCTCTCTTACAATCCTTCAACACAATAACCTTAGCTGTCGATAACTCTTCATGTACAAATTCTCTAACTACAATAGCTAACTGTTTTTCGCAGGGATTGTATGATTTAATCTCTGGAGTATCTATACCATATACCCTAACAGAAATGTTCTTCCCAAATACATCAGGTAATCCTTCCATGTCGAAAGATACCGTATCTCCATCATAGTTGTAGAGATACTTAGCTGTTGTTAAATCTTCAGCGTAGCAGGGAGACGTAAATGTTATAAATAAAAAAGCGTATGTACAAAATACTTTTAACTTAGCTATCATAGTATTCCCTTCCTACTAACTGAATTCCAGTATTGACTTCTATCATCTATACGAGTACCTCTTATGACTTTTAAAGCCCAATCTATACTAATATTATTATCTTTACAGAACTTGTTTAAATCCTTAGTTGTCATTAGACTATATAAATTAATACTCATACTAGTCATCCAATTAACTCCCTTAGATAAATAACTCTTTCAACCTCTTCTTTACTCTCTAATAAACTTATATTATTCACATTAAAGAACTCATCGGGGTAACTAGAACTACAGAAACTATCAGATAGCCTAAAACCACTCCTTATGAAATGTTGTCCTCTTCTATTAACACACAAATATTTAGAATGTTTACTTCTAATTATAATTTGGTCTACGCTAGTAATTTTAATCATTGACTATTCTTCAGATTCCATATGTTACCCCGCTATAATTATAAGTGTGTAAAGTATCATAGTCATTACAATAACAACACATACTGCTACCCACTTATATAATCTAGCTAATTCTCTATCCATTCTGTTTCTCCAGTTAACAAACATTTTTCCTCCTAAGGATGAGGTGTTATACGAAGTACGTTGATAGTATCTTTATCACCATAGAACCAAAATATTCTGTACGCTCTTGGAGTATTGTTTTCAGCATAAGCTTCATATACTTTAACACCGAACTCTTTTGTGTATCCTGTATACTCGTGGGTATTAAGGCTAGGGTGTCTTGGGTTATCTCTCAGTAACTTCAGTGCTTTAGTTACTGCTTTGAATTTCCTAGCTAGTGCTTTATTCTTTTCCAAAGATTTATATTGCTCGTAGGCTTCCGTAGAATATTTCAATGTGAACATCTAATCATCTCCAAGCTGTTCTAAAATTTCAAGACATTCCTTCTTTGCCTTGAGACATTCTTCGGAGTCGCAAAACATAAGCTTCATATATCCATTAAAATCGAGGGACTTACCAGTTGCCCTACAGATGGCATACGTCTGTCTTCCGCAGTGGCATGTTCCGTCTGAGGTCATAGTTACACCTCTTCCTCTATGGTGTCTAGCAATGCATCTATGTCTGGAGCTTCTTTAAATTCTGCACCGTTTAATGCTTTCTTGATAGACTCTTTGATAGACTCGTCCATATCCTGATTGTTATAAGTAGCTTGCTCTCTTGTATATGCTTCTTCGTTCATTAATGCTCTTTTAATTTTTTTAATTGACATGATATGTCTCCTATGGCATAACCTCATATAATTATATTAACACATGAGGTGGATAAACACAAGTGTTATGTAAAGTAATATTAACTAAGTAATAACTCTATATCTTTGAGTAGCTTGTAATCTCCAATTTCAGATATCTTAGATGCTATACCTCTTCTATTAGCTTCTACCCATATTATATTGTTAACCTGTTCGGGGAGATGCTTTTCGTATTTAAAACGAAGTTGTTCCGAGTTCAATCTTTGAATATTCATATCGTCAGAGTCTACTAGATACCAAGTATTATCTTCGTAAGTTACATCTACAGAGATACAGGTATCTTTTAAAGAGCGTGATGTGCTACTCCACTCTTTAAAATATTCTAACTGGATATTTAATGTATCTAGATTAGACCTATGTAATCTAAAATATAAATCTGAATTTAATCCGTAGTGTTTACCACCCATTACCCTATAGCAGATAGAATAAATACGTCTGTCTTTATTGTGCCCGTATTCCCAAGTTCTCTCCATATCTTTAACCTGTTGTAAAAGGGGATAGTTTAAAGAGAATAACTTAATTGTATCATTCTTTATATTAAATAAATCGACCTTTAGTACTTTTAATAAATCAAAAAAATCGTAGATAATAACACTGTCAATTCTATTTACATCTACTATTTCAATAGGTTGTAACATGTTTAGATGTCCTCCATATCTACTTTATTGGTTCTTGTTATAGTTCCTATACGAAGACCAAATAATTTAATAGGTTCGTCAGTCTCTTTTAGTTGAAGAAATCCTTTACAGTTGTTATCTTTGTTTATACGTGCACATTCATGACCCGTCACTACTTTAGTCTTCTTCGGAGTTAGAAAAGTTTCGTCAGTCACATACTCTGATACTGTATATACTCTCTCATTACTACATTTATGTCTATTTTCTTCTAGGTCATACCAATCAGCCTCGCAATGATATGCACATTCTTCACAATAAACTTTATTTTTCATATGTTACTCCTCTATATTTAATTAACAGCTAATGTCTGAGTTTTATAGTGTAGGTTCTCTTGCTAATTTATTTCCTAACCTAACTTGTTATTAATTATACCCTTAAGCTCTTCTAGCATAACACTCTTATCTTGCTCTGATTTATCGGAATCACTTAATGCTTCAACAAGGGATTCTAGAGAACACATAGATACGTGTTTCTTTGGAGGATTAATATTATAGTTTTTATAGTAACTCATAATTATTTCCTACTTATATACTTTTGTATTTGTTATACGTAACTGAACAGACTGTCCGTTAGTGTCGATTGTATATTTTTATTATCCCCGTCTTAGAAGTTGAAACCTTTTTTTCTTAAGTCAGATAATTCATAACTATATACTGGCTTCTCACAGTAATAACCTTCAAATTCTCGAATAGCATGTATTCTATCATAATATTCCTTACGGGCTTTTAATCTCTCTGGAGTTGTTGGAACTAAGGTTCCTTCTCCTCCGCACATTCCACAAACTCTTTTACCGTCTCTTCTCTCTAGTACATAGAAGAAGTCAGTTACGTGGTCATCTGAAACGCAAGTCATATATCTAGGTCTGGTATTCATAGCTGTCTCCTTGTTCAATTTCAGTAATCCTAAAGTTTTTATAAGTTGTTCATGTGCTTAAATATTTGTCCTGCAACTCCTTTAAGAGTTGCACAGTTTTTTAATAAATTTATCATTGTGGAATACCCTGTAGGGAAATATTTTATCTACAGTAGAAAATTCTATATAATATTCGTTAAAGTGCATACTTTTTGTACATCCTAAAGAATCGTGTATTCTATTTAAAGTGTAAGAGTTTTGTTCATAAAATTCTTGAATCCCTTTATTTAATTCCGTCAGAGTCAATTTCATACTGTCTCCTTGACTTAACCTTATACATTAAGATTACCATATCTAGGATATAGATACAAGTGCATGGGTTATAGATATTAACTTATTGTTACAATTTTATGCATCCTCTAGCTTCTCTAATTTTATCTTCCTAGAGTATATCTGCTCTAATAGGTAAGCTTTTCTCTCTGTTGTGAAAGTAAAGGTACCTTGCATACAATTGTATACCTCATCTTCTAAATCAGATATTTCATCCTCTAACTTTTCTATCTTATCATCTCTTCTAGACATAACTTATTCTCCTATAATTAATATCCCATTAACTGAGCATAGCTAAAATCTTTCTTTAATGCTCCCTTAAGAGTTACCAAGTCCCTAGACTCTTCTACTATAACATTATTATAAGTGCTTATAGTAGCAGGTAGCATTAACTTACCATTTAGAAAGTCTAACGTCTTTTGAGTATATACATAATATCCTTTAGTGTTGGTTGGAGAATCTTCTATCAATCCCCACAGTACTAACTTGTATATACTTGCATCCGCTGCTGATTTAATCTCAGGATGCTTAAGCTCAAAGAAATAATCAGTAAGATGGAATTCTTCATTCAATTTAAAATCGTTAACCAAATGTAGCAATCCTTTAACCATGGCTTTAGTTAATGCAATTACGTATAACTTTTGATTGGTTCCACAACACGGGCATGTTGTTCCCTTACGAATATTATCAAGTATTGTTTTTCTTATCTCATCTATCGCATCTTGTAATGTATCATACATAGTAATCTCACTTACCTTTCTTAATTCTTTTTAATTCAGATAATAAATCTTCAACAAGTATCACTTGCTCCTCACGGTCACTATTAAAAGAGCATTCATAAACTATGGATAATATCTCTTCATAGGAATATCTATTTGTATCTATCTCTCCCATCTTCTTAAGATTTTCATCGGACTGTCTCTTGTCTTTAAGTCCCGTTCCTATAAATACTTTAGCTCCATAAGTTTCATCATAACCTACAAATAATAATTCTCTTTTCTTTAAGTCTTCTTGTTTAGACATTACATCTCCGCTAACTTCTTATTAATTTTTTCTTGTACTCTTTCTTTACTATCGTTAGAGTTGTTAATCTGGATTACTTTAAATCCTTTATTGCAAAGGTCTCTATTAATCTTAGCTAGGTACTCAGAAGTATACTCAAAATTTCTAGCTTCTTTCTTTCCATATTTCTCTATGAACTCCACACCATTAACTACAGAGACATAGCCAGATAAATCTTTAATACCAAAGTTAATAAGTAACATCCATCTGTCTCTAAGGGAGATTGTTATTCCAGCTTTTCTTAAGTCGTCTAATGTTTTTAAACTCATAACTTATCTCCTTTGTCTTAACCTTATATACTTAGGTTATCATATCTGTAATATGAATACAAGTGTTTGTAAACTTAACTGTTACAAATTAAAAAGATGGTCTCTCCCGTAGTCGCACCACTTTTAGCATGAGTCGCCAGCAGGTGTCGCATTAATTAGAATTCTCCGTGGTCTATGTAGAATGCTAATCTATCTATGACTTTCTTGATTGCTCTTCTCATATCATCTTCTTGTCGGTATCCATATTCATTACTGAACTGAGTCAGGTCTTTCTTTAAGCTAACTAAATCTTTCTCTGTCATAACTTATCTCCTTTTAAAGTTCGTCATTTTTATTAAGAGCCACAAGACTCTTCGGGTTTAGTAAGTAAGCAAAGCTACTACAAAACAAAATGCTAACATTGCGAAAGATAAATAAGCAACTGCGAATAAAGTATATTTAAAACTACTAGCCATAATTTTCTGTCTCCTTGTTAAGTTCGTCATTTTTATTAAGAGTCATAAGGCTCTTTACTGTTTAATTATTATACCCATGTAGTTTTGTTATCCTGACAACAACATTACATTCTTTGTCATTCTTTATAAATAAATCCATAGCTTCGAAACTTTTAAAGTGCTTTACTTTAAATTTATAATTAAGACAAGCATCCTTTAAACTTTTTCTTTCCAGTATACTTCCCAATCTTGGATTACACCCTTTATCGTATTCTAATCTATACATACTTATCTCCTTGTGTTCGTATACTATTTAATCTCATATAACTATATTAATTCATGATGAATAACAAGTCAAGTATATTTAAAGAATTGTTAAGCTAGAACTTTACTAGTTATCTAATCCTTTAGGACATACAAAATAAGACCTGCTAACCTTACGTCAACAAGTCTTATGTATCATTTATGTTTTATAATCGTTTCATTATGCAACGATAGTTAATTGTTTACATTCATTATATCTTTATAGCTAGGTGGTTTATCCTTTATGTTCCACGAATCCTTATCACGTTCCCATAGATTTCTTAGAAATATTTCCCTAGCTTGGTTCTTTCTGACCGATTCGTTTATATCAACTATCATCTTCGTCTATCCTATTTAAGACTATTAGTATAGCTTGTTTAACTTCATCTAGTCTCTCACCCATGACTACCCCGTGAATAATATTAGCTAGTCTGATTACTCTTTCGTTATTATATTCACAATTATTATCCCTACACATTAGTAATACTCTCCTAATTTATTATTTTAAAGAAAACTAACAGAATCTACAAACTGTTAGATAAATAGAAAAAAGGAAATTTGTAGATTTTTATTCATCTTCTAACTTAAAACTAATACAGAATATGTTAGGTTTCCAATCTACTGGTTCTAGGGAAGCTCCATCGTCCCATAAGTCTGCTATATGTTCTTTACATACTTGTGTTGAACTATATCCGTAGAACTCATCCCCTTCGTACACTATAGTGTACTCGGCATCTTTGTTACACTCTATCTGACAACAGTAAGGTTTTCCTGTAGGATTATTATATAGATTTCTTTTATCTTTACACATATAAATAAACTACTTTCTATTGTTATTCCATTCTATTATAGGTTTAATTATTTGTTCAATCCTATCAAGATTCTGTTCATAATCTATTATTTTACATTGATGTTCTTTTCTACCTTTATTGGTATAGTAAACAAAATGTAATCCGTAATCTTTCCAGCAAGAAGTAAATAGATTGTAGGTGGAACCTACTAAGTTAAATATAAATCTAGTACCGTTTGAATACTCCATAGACTCTTCTCTATAGTTGATATTATATTTATTCAGTAATTTTATTATATCTTTCTTCATATGTTGCTAGACATCCCAACTTATCTCTATCATTCTTTCATATTCATAGGTACTTACAACTATTACATTATAACCCAACTCGTTATAGTGCTTTGCAATGCTATCCGTTAGTGCTGAAGGTATTTTTATATCTACAGATAAGTTACCTAAATCTACCTCTACTCCTATTCGTATATCTATAATACTTAACATAGATTCCATTGCTTTATTCTTAGCCTCTTTAGCATTCATACCCATTGCCTATTCCTTCCTTCTTAGTAGTTCCATGTTAAATCTGGATATCCAAAGATAGCCTAAAAATAACTGTTCCGTTTTAGCTCTATTCCTACTATTGTTATTATTTATCATGTCGATGCAATTTCTAATATGGTTATCACTCATATCAGTTAAAGCAATCTCTCTACCATTATTACATTTCCATGTAATAACTTTCTTATACTGTTTTACAGATTCTTCTAAATCCATAAAATTACTTTTTAACCTTTTACTCATTATCTTAGGAATTAATTTTATCGTCTAAAAGTGCATCAACACATTCAGTTAATACTTTGACCTTACCAGCAAAAGTATTAATAAGTGTTTCTTGATATTCAACATGTGCTTTTAGAAGTAAAATTGTATGTTCTAAATAATCCATACGTTTATTTCTGAATATATTCTTCAACATATTCTTTTCCCCCTTTAATGTATTATACATGTTATTATATCATTTTATACTATTTTTGTCAATACTCTCTAATAACTCTTTGAGATTTTTATTAGATACATTTCTCATCATAAGTTCTTTTAGACAGACCTTAAAAACTTCTACTCTATTGTATTCATAGTTCATAATATACACCTTCCACTATTTTAAAATGTTAACTAAGTCCTCGAGACTATCTCTCCAATCATTATTAATATAACTATTTGTTATATTAATTAAATCATTTAAATTATTATCAGAGACATTATCCATATTAGCGTTACTTGCTGAGATTCTAACTTGAAATCTCCAGTAATTTTCACGAGGTAATAACTTCCTTAATATATATTCTGTAGTATCCGATTGACCATCTGACACTAGGTCAAATAGATTACTAGCCCAATCTAACATACTATACTTCTTTATCTTCTCAGGCTTCACGTAGCTGTATAGCGACCCAGTACCTAAAGATACGACTATAATATCTTCTTCTGGATATATCTTCTTAGCCTCTACATACGCAGACATGGCAGGATTGTTTGCAAAAAGTCCCCCATCCAAACATAGCATGCCATTATTTTCATAGGGTTCAAAGAAAGTAGGAGCTGCTGAAGTAGACCTAGCTATATCTGAAAGTAGCATCTCTTGACAACTAACATCTGTGTTAGTTAGAAACTTAGCTTGCTTAGATAGTACATCGTAAGATGTTATTAATACATTTTTATCTGGGGATATGTCCTTCAATTTAGATTGTTTAAATAAATCTCTAAGAACTCCTTCAATATCTTGCGATGGATATTTAATAGCATTAAGAGGATTGATATTAAATCTTCCTTTAAATATTTTATGTATAGGTTCCTTAGTATAGAAATTATATATGTCCTGTAGAGGCACCTTAGTTGCAAGAAGTAAAGATATAATACCTCCTGTGGATGTTCCTGAATACAAATCAAATACGTCATGTATACTTCTTCCTAATCTTTTTTCTAAGCTCATTAGAAATATAATAGGTATAATTCCACGACAACCACCACCATCTATGGCTAACACTCTTCTAGTCATATTATAACCGCCTCACAGTTCAATAACTGATAATACATCTTTCCAAATTATATTAAGTACTATGGATTCGTTAGGGGGGGCTACATACTTATAATTAAAATCGGCTTCTGTTTGAACTATATAGTTTCCTACTATATCCCCAAAATCTCCTAACAGCAGTTTACCGTTTCCTAAAACATATTCAAAAACTTCTTGTTTCATATTTAATAACATTTGAGAATCTATAGGTATCTCCGTTATAAAGTCAGTTCCTACAAACTCAAAAGTTTTATCCACATCGTCATGTACCTGAACATTAAATTTAAATAACATAATTTTTCCTATGCTGGTTTCTGTAATACAATCCAACCACTACCATCGGGGTTAGAAAACAATTCGCAAGCCCTACTAGCTGATACAGATAAACTACTTGCAGTGTCTACTCTTTGCCCATATGTCGGGTATAGAGTTACAGTTCTGTTACTACTTATATTTTTTAAGTAGTATACTCTCTCAGGACAAGTTGAACTATCTGGTAGATATACACTAATATTCTTAGATGTATCGAAAATCCACACAGTAGCTGAAGCATCCATGCTTATACTAACAGAACCCCCAACTGTTTTAGATTTAACCGAACCCGTACCATCTTGACCTATTACAGGAAGAGTATTCATTAACTCATCCAGCCTAGTAGGAGTTTGATTAATAGAGTCAATATAGCTCTTCCAAGCTTCCCATTCGACAGATGTAATATTTACAGTATCTGGATATCCTATAACTATATCATTAGCACCATCCACCTTCAGTACTTTAAAATATGGGGTTACTTTCAACTTAGCATCTATCTCCATAGATGATTTATGTGTATTATATATATTTATAAGTTCCTCTTGGGTTGGTTCTACCTCTAGAAGATTCCATCTATCTATATAAGTCACACCATTTTTATCAGTTTTAATGATAACTTCTTTTTTAAAATCTACTCTTCTACCTAACTTCTTTTCAATACTGGAAGCAAAATCCATACAGAGTTACCTTTCAACTGTCAATATCTCTAAATGATAACCTGTTAAATCTAAGCTACTTAGACTACTGTTATAAACCTCTACTGTTATTTCATCCCCCTTAATCAATCTTGTAATCACATTACAAGATGTTAATAAATCTTCTGTGGCAAGTAACCCCGCCATTGATACGTTACTGTCAAAGTCTACGATGTTTCCATTTTTTCTTACCGTAACTTCAAATTTATAATTACTAGGAACGTCATTGAGAGTTCCCACAAAATTTATTGCTACCGTCTGAGCTTTTTTAGATATAAAAGTATTAGTTATAAATTCAAAATCTCTATCCTCCGACTCAGTGAAATTTACCACCGTAAACACTCTAGACTGAATACTTTGAGATGTTCCACTTGCATACACATAAGAGTCTGAATATTCAGACCAGAGTGTGTGGTCTAGAGTATTCCATAGTGTGAGCAGTTGTTCGTAGGTAGGTTTTGAAGGTGATAAGATATCCCAGACTTCTATGCATATGCCATCTGGGTCTGAGTCTTCATCCCAATCTTGACATAATATAACTTCAGAAGTAAAATCTACTTCCCTACCAACATATGCTTCTATTGCTTCTTTATAATTGAAACTCATCATAGCCCTCTATTATTTTAATTGAACTATACTCAACATCTGAGTACCTATTAAATCTCTAGTATGACTTCCATCCGTGTGGTAGGTATATATTTCTATAGTATCGTTAGCATCTAAGTTTAGAATAAATGATAGATTAACACCAACGATACCCGAAGTGCCTGCCCCCCCACTAGTGTTAGTCGTGTAGATGAAAGATGTGCCATTCTTGTATATGTACAGATAAAGTAACCTATCATTTCCTAATCCTGTCATTACCACAGAAGAGGATACCAGCACTGTCTGAGATGTATCACTAGTAAATATGCTAGTTGTATAATCAAACTCCGACTTTTCATCTGTTACTTCCATCGGAAATAATACTCTAGCATGTACTCCTCCCTGAACACTCTGAGTTGCTGTATTCTCTGCTAGAATATTAGAGGATGGGAGAGAGCCAATATCTGTCCAACTTAAACTAGTACCGTCTGTTGAGAGCACATTATTAGCATGACCACTTTGGGGTGGGAGTATCCCAGATATTTTATTAGCCGACCACGTTTTATCTACGGCTGTCGATGCACTGTCGTCTATATTTAATATAGGTAAATAACTTCCAGAATTATTCTTCCCTTCTAAAATACCATTATTGGTTCTTATAAATACTTGGTTTAGTTGTTTACCCAAGCTGAATATATTCTTGAAAGTTCCTTTTATATTTAAGAAACCATCCATTTATGCTCCTTCTTATAAAATTGTTGTTTAATATTAGTATACCATACAATTAAGTATTGTCAACACTTAAACATAAATATCTATTGTACATAGTACTCTTATATAATATAAACGATAAATATCTTTAAATTTAAAATTCTATTCCTTGCCTCGCCTTAACGGTTTCCAGCTCTGTTGCACAATTTCCACAATAGTGCATCCTATATTCATATTCTCTTCTACAGTGAGGACACCATTTATTAAACCAATGTCTAACACATTTAATATCACTGAATAAATCAGATATGTCTTTTACCTTATCATATAGAGAATCAATCCAAATACGACCTGTAAGAATTATAGATTTACTTTTAGCATACTTATTTATGAACCTAAAGAATTGTTGCTCTGTTATCAACTCCAAACATAAGGCGGAGAGTACTTCATCTAATACAATCATATCATAGTGATTAGTCTTGAGTTCTTCTTTTAAAGATATCCACAATTCTTGTGCATACTTTATATCCTCTTCGTTTTTATTTTGCTCTTTGACTATCTTGTTAGGTATATAATTTCTGAGTACTTTTATCTCGGGAAATCTTTTAAATGCCTCCAGCTCTCCGCTATAGTCTCCTTTGTTAAATTGAACAAATAGAACCTTCCACCCGTACCCAACCGCTCTTATAGTTTGTCCTACGGCAGAGCTGGTTTTATTCTTACCAGAGCCAGTTACTGTGTGAACCAGACCCTGTTTTATCATCTCATTTATCAATCTTTTGCTTTCCTTCGTCTCTCCATACTTTTCTGCATACTCTTAACTCTTGAGTTAGCCTCATAGAGTTCACAGAATTCCTGAGTCTTTATATGTTCTCTTATTGGGATACAATATTCCCCAAGTTGTAGTGCAGCTATGAGAGGACATTTTTCTTGATACGTACAAAATCTACATCTGTCATCTTCATCAAAGAAGACTATGTGTCCTCTATTGCCCTCATCATATTTAAGATACATCGCTACCTCCAATATAATACTAGTTAATACCTTAGAGTACCCTAACAGTAATAATTATACCTGAAGATTCTCTAAATCAATCATGACTATCCCATTATAAACAATAAGAGACATTGGATTATCTCCTACTATTCCCGCATAATTATTCAACCTAGTGTTGCTAACTTTTCGTAACATCCATATGTAAAAACATAAAGGTAAACACATAAGGATAAATGTTTTTATATCAAGCCATGCTTTCCTTAATTTATTCATAACCATGTCTTATCTCTCCTATAAGATTTTCAATTCTGGTTCTGGTTATAGTTTCTTTTTTTAATCTTTTCATCATGTCTTCTAAACTAGTTAATACATGATTTAGCAACAACATATTATTACTAGGTTTATTACTACACATACTATTTAATAGCTTATCGGACATATAATATTTCTTCTTACCACCTCTTGAAATAAATATTTTTTTATAATCATCTAGTTTCAACATGTATCCGTCTGGGAGAAGTATCTGAGTGATATCACCTTTTCTTAAAGATTTCAAGTGTCTTCTACTAATCATTACTCTCCTTGCTCTAGCTTAAGTCCAATAAGAATTAAAGCCTCAGACTCATCTAGCTTTTCAAATAGT
>Ga0172380_10000997_pt1 | contig 50570 bp, 83 predicted proteins | sample Leawe162metaG_FD_119747 | JGI IMG/M metagenome (GOLD analysis project Ga0172380, IMG submission 119747) | Leachate microbial communities from a municipal landfill in Southern Ontario, Canada - Leachate well 162 metaG | ecosystem: Engineered > Solid waste > Landfill > Unclassified | place... | reverse complement strand
GCCGACGCACAAAACAAATTGGAACGCGCACGCCTTATGATGGGAAACGCAGTAAAGAACGTTTCCGATCTGCGCGAAAAGCCGGCGCTTTCCTCCCGCATGTTGGACAAGGAAACATACCTCTCGTGTATCGACCGTCTCTTTCCTCCATCGCTCGAAGCAGATGGAACAGCAAAGCAATCAACGCGTCGGGATAACATTGTACTTGCCTTTTCCCGTCTCTTCGAATCGAACGACAAGGATGCCTTTCCGAGTATTAGAGGTACAGCGTACAACCTCCTCAACGCCGTCACCGAATACACGGATCATTTCCGTTCAACGCGAATCGCCGTCGACCGGCCAAAATCCCGCGAAATGGAACTTGTCACCGTTTCCCGCAAAGAAAGCGCCCTTTTTGGCACCGGCGCAGACTTCAAAGCTCGTGCCCTTGAAGTCATTACCGACGCAACAAAAGAGTGCAAGGCGAAATCAGCGCCGGTTATCGTGGACATTGCGCCGTCGCCGAAGACTACCGCGCAGCCCGAACCGCCAAAAGACGCGCAATCTGCAAAGCACGTCCGGAAGATCATTGCTGTTTCACCTACGCTGAAAATTTACGCGCAGGAATACCCCGAAGGTTTGAAGCTGGTTTCCATCACTGCCGACAAAACTACGGAAGGGAAGAACGTCTATCCTGCTCTTTCAGATTGCATCGCAAAAGTCCGCGAACATTGGGCGAATGTCGCCGATCTGACGTTTCCGGAAACGCAATGGGAAGTGATTGGAGGTTAGCAATGCTGATCTTTATAGCTATCCTCGCTTTGTGCTTCTTAGCATCTTCACAGTCGCCGGTTCTGAACGCCCTCGCGTTAATCGGCGTGTTACTTCTCATGTTTGCTTTATAAGGAGGTATCTTATGCGCATCAATCTGGAAATGACGATGGATCAAAGCAAGTTTAAACCTCACGAGAAACAAGCGGAAGCTTTTTGGGACGCACTCGGATACATGGTAAATTACGGTTTCCGTATGAGCACTGAAGACGCGTCATGCACTGTACGCGGACGTGTCACAATAGGCGCTGATATGTCGGACGTAGAAATCGTATGCTCGTATGAACGTCCATCCGGAAGCCGCTTTGTCATGGTCGCCATTGCGGGGAAAGCTGGAACCGAATACAGCTTCCATTCTTAACTCTCCATCGTGGGCATTGGCTTAGTGCCTGTGCCCATTATTGAGGAGTTAAATTCACTTTGAAAGGATAAAGCATTGAAAGCATTCGGTTATATTCGAGTAAGTGGCAAAGGCCAGCTAGAAGGTACGGGACTAGACCGCCAATCCCACGCCATCGCTATGTATTGTAAAAATAACAATATAGAATTGGTTGAGTATTTCTCGGAGGAAGGAGTTTCCGGCACCCTGGAAATCCGCCCAGCCCTTGCATCCTTAATGCTTTCCCTGGAAGAAAACGGTCACGGAGTAAAAACCGTCATAGTTGAGCGGCTCGACCGCCTTGCTCGTGACCTCATGGTTCAGGAAGCAATAATTGCCGACTTCCAAAAAAAGGGATTCTCGCTCATTTCCGCTACTGAAGGTTCGGACCTTCTCTCCTCCGACCCAACTCGTAAGCTCGTCCGTCAAGTTCTCGGAGCAATCGCCGAATACGATAAAACCATGACAGTAGCCAAACTCCGAGCCGCCCGAGACCGTATCCGCCTCCGTTCCGGCCACTGTGAAGGCCGTCCTCCCCTTCCTTCTCAATTGGTTGACAGAATCAAGGAATTACAAAAATCGGACTTGACTTCATCCGCCATAGCATCTACCTTGAATTCTGAAGGGACCAGAAATCAGAACGGAAGCCTCTTCACCGCTTCCAACATTCGAAAGATTTTGCATAGGAAGAAATAATGAACGATCTATTAACCACTGCGTTAGGCATTACAGTTGCCTACATAGCCTTGCACTTCATCCTTAAGTTATGGTAAGGAAACTAATGTTGACTGTTTCAAACAACTCTTTATGCCAAGTTTCCAAATGCTTTGCACAAGCTCACCTATCTTTCGTCCTGCGCCTTTGCGTGCCTGAAAAAGACGTTAAGCGTCTCGCCGGTCACGCATTTCACGCCGCCGCCGAAAAGATACATTCCGGTCATACGGTTGATGAAGGTCTCGAAGCACTGAAAACCGCTTACAAACCTCTCACCGACCCTCCGGATACTTACTCTCTCTCCAATCTCGAACGCATATTCCGAACATGGGCGCGTTATCATACTCCCGATGTACTCGCTTACAAAATCATCGGCGTTGAGGAATGGTTTAAAGTACCCCTCGATGATAATGGCGATTTTATCTTCCAGGGCCGGAAGGACTTCCGGACCCTCGATCCATCCTTGAACCTCGTCATTCCAGCCGACCTCAAAACGACCGGAAAGGTGACTCAATACACATGGGAGGATTACATTCTCAATTCGCAAGTTTCGGGCTACCTCTATTCCGAACACTTAGCCGACAACCGCGTTTCTCAGATGTTGATTAATGTAGTCGAGATATCCCTTCCGCCGAAACCAGGACGCAAGTGCTCAATTCATAAGGTTGACTATTCCGAATGCGCCCCGGAACACGTCAAGTGGGAAACCGCCTACGCTTACCGCACTGAACCTCAGTTGACTGAATGGCGAAAATGCGCCATTCTTTTTGCCAAGCAGTTACAGACTCTCAAAACCTCGTACAACGACGTTGCCGCCATACCCTACGTGCGGCAAACAGGAATGTTTACCTCGGCGTGTATCTTTTGTGACTTCCGGGAGTTCTGCCGCAACGACCGTCCCTTGCATTGGATAGGCTCCCGCTTGCTCCCCCGCGCCGACAACTACACCGAATGAAAAGGATACTTTTACAATAACATCAAAGGAGTTCTAAATTGGCCCGTTATCGTCCACCTTTAAAAACGCTCGTCTATGGTGAATCCGGTTCGTGGAAATCGTCCTTCGCAAAGACGTTTCCCAAACCCCTGCTCGTCTTCATGTCCGACGCTCCCGGCAAAGACAGTCCTTACATGAAGGATTGGAACAACAAGTTCCTGCCCGAAGAATCCGTTGGACCTCTCTTGACGTGGGATTTGGGAAATAACCTAATAGTTCCCTATCGTGACATCATGCACTCGGACGGGCCTATCCGCATCGAATATTACCAGGAACTCGAAAACGTTCGGGAACCCCGAGCCAACAAAACTTTTCACTCCCGTCTCTCGATCTTTCACCGGGAATACGCGAACTACGCAACGGTCTGCGTTGATTCTCTCACCGCTTTCGAGTTTAACATGCGGAAGCAATATGAATACGAACTTTTAGCAAACACCGGAAAGGAGGCAAAATACGATCAGCGTCACTGGTACGGCGGTTCCACTCATGATATGGAAGAGCTTCTTATGGGACGTTTCCCCGGCCTTCCCATGAACGTGGTAGTCATAAGCCACATCCATCTGAAGGAGACAGGTGAATTGGGAGGAGAATTGGTCCGCCTCCTTTCTCTTCCCGGACAGCTTAAGAAAACCGCTCCCCGTTCTTACATGGAATACTATCACGCCTACGTAGGAATGGACCCGGAGTTTAAAGTAGACACAGGATTGCTTCAAACCCGCACTGGCTTCGTGGAAGGAGGAATGCAGCGCTTTTATTGTGCAACCCAAATCAATGCACCAAACCCGGTGCGCCCTTATTATCCTTTGCTTTGGAACAAGGAGGATTTTGGAGAGTAAAATGGCTACAATGCAAATCGACGTGGAGCTTCGTTGCTCCAAATGCGGCAAGGAACTGGATTTGAATTGGAATGTGGAAGCGGGAAAATACCGCATCCAGCCTTGCATTTGTATTCTCACATCGACCAATAAGGAAGCTTAAATGTCAGTCAAAGAACGTCATGTAGAATTCGATCAAATACCCGATGTTTCATCCAAGTGGGTAACATGCGTCGCTCACGCTTCAATCAATGAGATCGACGAAGTATTGTCAAATTCCGGAAAATCAATGCTGGTCGTAACCTTCCAGGGCATCGAACCCCGCGACATTGCCGGTTTGACTCGGTTGGAGCGTTACGTCATAGGAACGGACGAAGATCCGGAAGCCATGAATCCCGCAACCCTTCAGGGCACCGAGGCCACCTACGGCCTTCGCCTTTTCAAGAAAATGCTGGCAAAGGCCGGAATTCCCTTCAATTCCAACAGCCTTGCAACCACCTGTGCCGCCTCAATCGGCGCACAGCTTTTGTTCGAAGTCAAGCATACCGTGGACGACGGTAAGTCCGACCCCAAGTACGCCGGATACGTCCGGGATGAAATCAAGAACTACTTCCGCTTGGGCGAACGCGCCCCGGAAGTGCTTCCCTGCTCTTGCCCCGATTGTTCGGGACAGCCTGTTTCAAACGACGCGGCAATCGATAAGGCAATGGGACCGACTCCCGCCGCCCCTGCCCCCGCAGCATCGGCTCCTAAAGCATCCAAGAAAGCAACCGTCGCACCTTCGGCACCGGCACCTGCCTCGCCTTCGGCTCCTGCTCCTGTTGCTCCAGCGGCTCCTGTTCCTCCGGCTCCTCAACCCGTAGCTTCACCTTCCTTGCAGCAGTGCCCGATTTGCAAAGGCATGGTAGCCGAAAAAGACATCGTGACGCACGTTGCGGCTTGCGCCGCCGCGCACACGGCAGGATTCAAAGACCAAGGATAGAAGACAATCAGTCTTACCTAACAGTAGAGGGAGTCTCCGGACTCTCTCTACTTCTTTGGAGCATACATGGTCAAACGTGATTTCTTCCGGGATATAGCGGATAGAGCGGGTATAACACGACATCAAGCCGAAGAAGCCTATGAAGCGATAGTATCCTGCATTATCGCCGAACTATACAAGAGCGGAAAAGCAGTCCTCCAAGGCTTCGGAACATTCTCCATAAGCAAGAGACAAGGAAGGATCGTGATATCTCCAATATCAGGTCCAGTACCCGTTCCGGCCCATCATACCATCAATTTTCGACCCTGCCTTAAAGTCAAGGAAGGCATCCAGGAGTTCCGCAAATGATTCCCATAAACGAATTGCCGCCTACCAGCCTCGAAGCCTTGCAGAAGGTTCAAAGCAACATTAACAGACTGACAGAAACCTTAGTGGCTCAGTACGATCAAAGGGAAACACTTCTCAAAGCAGTTGCCTTCATACTCTGCCCTTATCACATAGGCGACATCTGCACCAAAGAAGAAGCAAAGCGCGACCAACGCATCGTCATAACAGGCATCCACCGAGGATCGGCAGACGGTTCCCGCCCCTACACTCTTCGATTTCGCATCCTCGTCAAGAAGACAAACGAGTTGGGAACGGAAGAACTATGGCTCGATCTTGAAAAGCATGTCCTGCACGTAGTCGGGCGCTTTGCCGGTCCCATCCCGTCTTCTTCCGAACCTGATGGACGTTTCTTAATTACCAAATAACAAGGAAACGGTCATGGAAGATGACGACATGTTCTGCGAAAAGGTATTCAATCCCGATGTAGTTTCATTCGCCATAGGAAACGAAGAGAGTGGTATGTTCTACGGTCCCACAACCGACTTTAAAAGCATCCAGGAACAAGAGGGAGAACGAGGACAATTCGTCTACCTTCTCTTCCGCCTTACATCTAAACCCATTCTTAAATGGGACCGAGGATGGAAACCCTTATGAGATATATTCATCCTGATGGTCCACTAGATTCCACCATCATCGGCATAGGAGAATCACCTTGGACTTCCGAGAATGCCGCAGGGAAACCATTCGCCGGTCCCTCCGGGAACCTCTTGAACGGCTGGCTCATGCAAACCGGCTTATCTCGCTCCCGTCTCCTGGTAAACAACGTTTGGCCCATTTATGACGGACGGAAGCCTTCAACTCTCTCCATCGAAGAACGGACCCATTGGATAACGCAATTGCACAAATGGATTGCGACCTTGCCCAATCCTCGTGTCCTCGTGCCTATGGGAAACCTTGCTTGCTATGCTCTCCTAGGTAAAGGCGGCGACATCAAAGGCATTCCTGAGAACAAGAAAGTAGGGATAACTTCGCTTAGAGGAGGGATTTATCCCTTTACGGATCTTAATGGCCGCATCCTTAAGGTAATACCCATTCTCCACCCGGCTCACATCCTGCGAGGCGGCAGCGGCCTGGAAAACCGTTCTCTCCGAGATTGGCGAAGAGTAGCCTTTGAGTCCACCTTTCCCGAAATCAAGGCCTCCTTGCGTCATTACGACATAGAACCCAACGAAAAGGATTTAAATCGTTTACTTCAGGCCGCATTCGACCCCTCAACTATCCTCAATATCGACCTGGAAAACGAACGCACTGGAAAGCATAGTGTTATTTGCGTGGGATTTTCCTTCGACTTTTCACGCTCTTACACGCTTCCTCTCACGAACAAAACTCAGATTACTCACTACCTCCCCTGGATAGCCGCCATCTGCTCTTCTCCCTGTCCCAAGATCCTTCAATACGGCTTCCATGACGCTTATCTATTAAAGAGACACTTTAACATAGACATTAATAATTACCTTTACGATCTTGGAGCAATGCACCATGCCATTCACCCCCGAGAATCGCACAATGTTGCTTTTCTTGCGTCATGGTATTTACCCTATTATAAATTTTGGAAAGATGAAGGCGAAATTGATCTTGACGAATCGGAATACACATCACGCACCGAAGCAGTTCTTACCTACAATGGAATGGATAACTGTAACCAACGAGAATTGTTCGACTGCATATTCGCCGACCTATACACAAGAGGAGCCTTGCAGTTTTACTTTCAACACTATCAACGACTCTTCGACCCATTACTTAACATGATGTATAATGGCATCCTGGTAGACAAGAACATCTTGACGCAAAGAAGGACTAAGACAGAAGAAGAACTCCTGACACTTAAAAACCGAATGACGGAAGTAGCCGGTGAAAACATTTGGTGCAAGAAGAAGTTCTCGCGCACTGGAATGCTCAAACTCTTTCACGAGAAGTTACAGTTGCCTCAAATAGTAACAAAGAAAAAGAACAAGGAAGGCGAATACAACGATTCCGTAAGTCTCAATGCCACCACAATGATGAAGTATGCTCAGAAGTACGAACGTGCCCGAGAACCAGCCCAAATTGTTATCCAAGTCGAGCATCTCTCAAAGGAACTTTCCACTTGGTACAATGAATCGAAGCTCGACCCCGACAACCGCGTTCGTTGCAAATACGGTCTTACCACCGACGCGGGACGCCTGAACTCCTCGGAGAACCCTCTTGGAACAGGTTACAATCTCCAGAACGTAAAGAGACCCATCCGGGATATGTACTTACCCGATTATCCTGATTGGATCTTCATTAAGCCAGATTTAAGTTCCGCAGAAGATCGCGTGGTAAAGATGTGGGCGGCACAAGGCATCGAAGAAATAAAAGGATTCTCGGGCGCTCGTATGGTTCATCTTGCCAACCGTAAACCGTGGGAAGCCGACGCGCATAAAGAAGCAGCTACCTTCGCGTTTGGTTGCCGTATAGAAGATGTAACCAAAGATAAACGTCAGACTGCAAAAGTAGTATCACATGGCAGTCAACGTGGAATGTCAGGGCAGAAGTTAGCCGATAAGTTACTTTTGGATCATAACTTAATCTACAACGCTCCGCAATGCCAAAAGATGATAGATGCTTATCTCGAAGCCTTGTGGGAAATCCGAGACGGCTACTTTCCATTCATCCGCCAATTGCTCATTCGTCAGAAGTGCCTCATAAATAATTGGGGAAGAGTATGGCGCTTGGAAGGAACCATGCTGGATGCCGACACCTACCGTCAAGGCTATTCGTTCAATCCTCAATCGGACGTGCGGGATCTCATGTCACAATGGGGTATAATACCCCTTGTTTCTTATCTCAAAGACAAACGAGCACGCATCAATGCCGATATGCACGACGGCTTGTTGATCTCCTCCCCTCCCGAGGAAGCTTACGACATTTCGGCCTTTATCACCGAACAACTCGAACGGCCTCGCTTTTACTTCGGAAAGCCGTTAATCATCCCTGTCACCATCACCATTTCCCGCACTTGGAAAGGAGGCACCGAGTTCTCTCCTTTACCCGACAGAACGGAATTTAACAACGCAATAACAGCATTATGGAGTACTTAACATGCCTGATATCCGTGAAGCACTCAAGGTGATAGAAATGCAAAGAGTGAAATTGCACGTATTGGAGAGCACTCTTACCAACACTCTTCGAGACAAAGATATGCTCTTCTTATGGTGCATCGAAATGCTGAAGAAGCAGCCATTTCGTTATTTCACAGTACCCTTAAAGGAACTCGAAAAAGGCATCGAACTTGAATCATATCGCATCGACGTTAAAGAAGAAGGACCGAACGCCGTGGTCCGTCTCCTTCACGTACATGATGAGGGCAAGGATGAGTGAAGCGCTTCCTGACACATCCATTAAACTTCATAGACATCTTCGTACACACTCAATGGTACGGAGGTTTGGAGAATAAGCAGCCGGTCCCGCGCAAGTTCGCGTGGTGGACCGCAGCATCCTTACTCTCAGGTATAATAGGAAACAAAGCTTGGATTGAACGAGAAGGAGGCGAAGTTACTTTCCCCAATCTCTATGTCATCATGATAGCACCTTCAGGCATAGGGAAGGGAACACTGATAAAGCCACTCTTTAATTATGTCAAACCCATTCAAGATCTCTGCCGTGTCTATGCCACGAAATGCACATCTGCATCTTGCATCGACACCTTAACAGAATCAATCCCATTCAATGACGGCGGACATATAATCCGAGTTCCCAAAGACCCCAAGCTTTACATAATCCAGGAGGAACTCTCTTACTGCATCGGTGACGGCAACGAAGCAAAGCGCTTTATCAAGTTCATGACAGCCCATTACTCCCCCACTAAGTTCTTCCGGGAAGAAACCCGTACCGCAGGAGTCCACGAATTTACCGAGCCTATCACGCTCAATTGGATAGGAGCCACTCCTTCCGCATGGCTCAGAGACGTTATCCGACCCGCCGACCTCACCGAAGGTTTCGGAGCAAGAATTGTATGGCTTGTAACGGATTACAACGACGAATTCAAAGGAGGACTGAATAAAGTATATCCCCCGGACTTCGAAGCTTGTGATGAATTCTTACGCACCCTAGCCATAGGCTACGCAAATTGGCCTACAGGCCCCCTTAGAATCTCCCCGGAGGCTCACGCCATGATAGATAATTGGCTCGTCTCCCGCGCAATACCCCAGGACGTTCCCATGCGCCCCTTCCACCAACGCGAAGGCGACCTTGTGCTCAAACTCTCGATGGTGGAGTGCATAGCGTCCCTGGAATACACCATCACTCCAGCCCACGTTCAAGTCGCTATCTATTGGGTTGAAGCCTTGCGCCGGGAAGACATCCCGCAAATCATCCGTCTTTCTTCCATAGACGACCTGGACGACGATCTGTATAAGATCGAACGCCTCATTGCCAGGATGCGCGTGGTCTCCCGCAGTGACCTTCTTCGTCTCTACCGCATCCGTTCCTTCCGCCTCGATATCATCCTCCGGGAACTCATGCAATCTAAGACCATTTACCGTCTTCCTCCCGAAGCCATGCAAGCCCTCGAATTGAACCGTAATAACATCTGGTATGGCTTCGGCCCTCCGGAAGACCACTATTGACAAAGGTTTCCTCTCCTCCTATATTACAAAGCATAATGCTACCTGTCTCTTCCAACTAGGCTTGTTGTCCCTACAGCAAGCCTTTTCCTTTATCCGCGAACCGTACACATAGAAAAAGGCCCGTCCTTGTGGGAGCGAGCCTTCTAGCTAGTTAAAGCTTCTCGTTGTATCTGATAAGGTAAGAGCGTTTCGTTACGGTGTAAAGCCTTGCGGGACGCCTTGCATTGCTTCTTCTTGCTTGCGCTCAAAGTAGCCGTCCACCGTATAAAACTTAGCGGACTTCTTTCCTTTGATCCTGTCCCACTCGGCCAATCCTTCGGAGGTTAAGTTGAACATGGCTTGCATCGAACGGCCATCAGTCGGACCCGCGATCAGACCGTCCAGGATGCGCCTGGAAGTCTTCTGATTACTCATGGCCTTGGAAAGACCCATACTCGCAAACATCAAGCCACCGAGCGTTTGCAGAGTCTTCCCGGCCACTCCACTCGTCTCGTTCGCAGCCGCAAGCGCCGAACTCGCAATTAGTCCGGACTCCACCAGCTTCGGCATTACTTTCTCGGGGAACCTCATTGCCGCCAAATAAGCCGCCGCATTTGCTATCTTTTCTACTCTATCCTTGTAGTCGGGACCAAACAAGGCTTCTCGCGTAGTCTCCGAATACTTATTGACACTATCCAAGAGTTTTGCACTATTCAACGCTCCTGTTGTGTCCTGGTAAGCGTTCGTTAGTATGTGAAAACGAAGTGGTTTCATGACGGCATCTTCGAAGTTTGGTATATTAGCCGCAGCCGCCTTACCCTCAAAGCCCGTTTCGCCTAGCCTCCAAAGTCTTCCTAACTGTTCCATCGCGTCGTTGACGTTCTTGCCTCCTTCAAGGAATGAAATAACGCCGGTTGGATTATCCTCTAGCTTCTTTTTCATCACCTTCACGAACTTTTGTTCAAGGAGTGCTTGACTCGTTCCGTGGAAGGCTTCCGCCGTTTCATAGGCCGCAAGAGCATCAGGATTGAAATCGTTCAGGACGCCTTTGATTTCATCTTGGACTCTGTTTACTTGTCCCGAAAGTGCCTTGAACTCTCCTCCTCTCGCACTCGATATCGCCATGTTGATTTCCCTCTTAAGCAATATCGCTTGTTCGATGGGGATCTCCGTGGTCTCGATTTCGGTTACGGTCTTCTTGACCGGCTTTCCGGAAGGCCCCAAGATCTGTATCTCCTTTTCCGTCTTGGGAAGGTAGGAATCGTAAAGAGCAAAAGCCTTTTCGAACTCCGGAACTCCCTTGTACTTCTTCATCTGTTCGACCATCGGCGCGATATCTACTATAAGGTCTTGGTCCTTATAGTAATTCTCGGCCATATCGTAGAAGTTGGTCTTGGTCTGAGCTATCCAGGCGCTTAGTCCTCCCGGTTTGATCCTGCCTGTGATTGGATCGGGATTTCCCAAGACGATACTTCTCATGGTCTGTCCAAATCGCGCATCTGTAGTGAACCTTCCTATTTGATCTAATGTATCTTGAAGCAAGGATTCTACTACATCTGCGTTCAACTGATCCGTTTGTTTGAACCGGCCTCCGGAAAACATCGAGCCTCGGAGAAAACCTTCAATCGTCTTGGCCTTCTCGCTCGATACTCCTTCCATGCCTCCTATCGTAAGAGACCTTCCCTTTTCCTTGAGGAGTTCTTGCGTGTCCTGCGCCATCTTGCTCATGCCCTTCTTTACTCCAGGCGTTGTCTCCGTCATGAGCATTCTTCCTGCTCCTCTTAATGCAGGAGGAACAACGGTATTCATCGCAACATCGAAGAGCATTGCTTTTGAAGCTCCTCGAAGTGTTTCCGTTATGGGATCGGTGCCTTCAATAGTTTTGGCTCCGAGATAACCAAGTCCCGTGGCAACCGCACTTGTTCCCGCTTGCAGATACTTCGCTTTGCTTCCTAATTGCAGCAGCAGACTTTCAGGCAGAGCAAACGCGGCAACAGTCGGCAAACCGTATTCCAACGAAAACGCTCCCACTTTCCTTTGAGTCGTCTCGGGCTGAAGCGCTATGGCTTTTTCGGTTCCTGAAGGCGGCTGGTTGGGTAAACCCGGAGGGCCGATATCTCCTTTCTTCGTAGACGCTATATCTTGCATCTTCGAAGTCATCTCTTCGGGAATGACGTGCGTAAGCGCTTTGCTTATTTCATCGGGAGTATGCCCTTTGGATTGCAAGAAATTATTGATCTGCTTGTCGTTGTAACCTTGCAGCCTTTGAGAATCCACAAACTGTTCCAAGGGAGAAAGTTCAGCCATTATTTCTTACCTCCCATAAGTTTATTGTAAGAATCGTCCATGCTTTGACGTTTCTTTTGAATGCCTTTGGCGCGTTCTTCGTATGTCCTGAGACTCGGAGGAAGCCATTCCAATGGTTGAATCTGTTTTCGCACTTCATTTAGATTGGCTTCCAAGTCTCTTACGTCGTAGCCCACCTTCTTCCAAGTGGCTATCTTGGCTTCCGTAAGATTCAATCCATCTTCCCACCAGTTATTGAACCTTGCGATCCAGATATGAGGCGGAAGGTTGGGATCGAGAACGTACGCTTTAAGGTTCTGAATTTCTTTATCGCTCAACTGCTTACCACCTGTTTCATACAAGCTGGATATTGCTTGAGCAGCAGCGTCCACAAACAGTTCTCTTTGCACGCCTACTTCATCCTGTGAGATGTTGGCATACTGAGGCAGTTGTGTAATGCGGGAAAGAGGACCGATAGGCAAGTTGTTCATATCGAAAGCGCCCATAGCATCAGTACCAGCCGCTTCTATCCTAGCCGTGAGTTTTCCCATACCCATCATACGCCCGGTAGCCTTGGACATCTCGCCTTGAGTTTCCGTGGGGATCTTTTCCAAACCCTTTTGTCTCTTTTGTGTTTCTTCTTGGGCTTCTCTTGCTTGCCGGGTCTCGGCGACCATCGCCGCCCCGGTCTCTTTCCCTACAGCTTGAGCCGCTTCTTTCTGTCCCGCTTGAGTTACTTCTGCTTGCCTCTTTTCAGCAATCGTTTCTCCGATCTTCGGTCCTGGGACTACCGTTACTTTATTTGTTGCCGGATCGAAAAAGTGACCCTCCAACCTTCCCGTAGTTTCATTTTTGTGTATTTCATATTTCGGTCCCAATCCCATCTTTCCCATCAAGCCGAACTGCAATACAGCAGTTCTCTCTTCGGGCGGCATACCCCGCAGTTGATCCGCCAGCATATCATCGACGGAGTTTTGGGCAAACGGTTGCATGTCGTAGCTGATCTTGCCGTCCGCTCCCCGGTGCATCTTGATGCTTCTGAGTGCCGCATCGTAGATGTATTGCTGTCCGATGGGCAGTTTACCCGTCTCCGGAGCTACCTCGTCTACTTTGGGAGCCGACGCGAACATGTTGTCGTAGTATTGCTTGTATATGGATACTTTAGTCTTGTAGTTCTTGGAACCTCCTCCAGCGGGAGTTGTGTAGTAGTCAACCACTTGATTCATATCGTTTAGATCTTTGATCTGCCCTCTATCTGTCAGCGTTCGAAGGTACTTAAAACTAGCTTCGATGCTGACTTTAGGTATGTGGCGCTGGTTAGGATCAAACCCCATTTCTTGCATAGTGCTTTTTGTTACTTGTCCAATACCCACTACGCCTGTTTTACTCTTGGCGTTCGGGTTAAACTCACTTTCCGCATTGTGCAATGCAATGCCCGTGGTTATAGGCACATTATATTTCTGCGCCATTTCCTTATACGTATCAATATAAGGAATGTCCTGTATTTGCCGTGGCATATCGAATGCCTTTGTTTTGCTAGGCGCAGTTGTAGGAGGAACGGTAGTTGTCGCAGTTGAAATGGCTCCTGTCTTTAAACTATTCATCATGACAGTGCTCAAAGCATCGTTGGTCTGTTGTGTCTTGCGCCTTTCAGCAATCACAGGTTCATAAGTCTGCATGATCTTGGGATCGATTCCCGAGAGGGCCTTTGCCGCCGCTTCAATAGATTCGGCAGGAAACTTATCGGGATTCTGCAAGATATGTTGGTTTACCTTTACAGACTCATCGAAAACCTTCATGGCTTTCGCTTGTTCTTCTTTCTTTTTCTTATTTTCTCCTGCCATCACACTACCTCCTCCGAGGACTGTAGCAGCGAGAAGGGCAAGAGCAGCAGCCGGAATAGGCATCTTATTCTCCTTACTTCAACGTCATGGACATACTAGGCATTAGCTTCCCGGCAAACTGCATCTGAGAAGCGCCTTTGGCGGCATCCGCTTGAGTGTTTGCCGCATACATTCTCGACTGAGCATCAGACGCGCCGGTCAAACCGCTGACTATGGTATTCCCTGTACCCAATGTATAATTGGGAAGAACACTCAGGAGTTGTTGCACCACGCTCGACGGAATGGACTTCTTAGCATACTCACCCGAAAGTGCCGTATCCGCCAAGATCCTTTGTCCATAAGGTGATTTAATCATGCCGCTTTGCGACAATTGATCCGTCACTTGCTTTAACGTATCGCTCGTTGCCTTGCCAGCTTGTTCCGTCATCGATTGGACAAGAGGCAGTCGAGCACCCACCCCTCCTGTTGTAAGTGCTTCTTGCAACTGCTTCGTAAACTCCTGTCTTACCGGAGTTATCTCTTCATTAATCTGTTTGGCTATAGCTTCCAGGGCCGCGCTTCCGCTTGTTTGCGTGGAACCGCCTCCACCTTTTCCGCCTCCACCCATTATCGCCTCCTTAACGCTTTTTCAATGCGTTTCAACTGCTTTTGAAAATCATCCTTGTGCTTTTCCAGGTCGCCATCCTTTTGCGCTGTCTTCCAAATAGAAGCGAGGCACACGACGGCGTTTCCTATTTCGTGAATGATTACTTCTCGTTCATTTACACGACGAAAAGGCCACATCACCATCTCCCTGCTTCGAACCCTTCCTTGGTCAGACTGACCATCCAGGCGTCTTCAACACCGTCCCATAGCAAAGGAAACTTTCCAAGGACATTGTAACCGATCCTTTCGTGGACTTTTAGCAGTCTTTCCTGCTTAGTGATTCCAAACAGAACCTTCACGATCTTGAAAGCGCTCTCGTACACCTTGTAAGTATAAGCCGATCCTATTTTGGAATGCCTCAAGTCCTTCCGGACCCACAAACTCATGAAGGCACTACTGCCGACGAAAGGCGAGAACCACGCGGCGAACCATATCTTGTCTTTTTCGTCTAAGCCGTAGAAAAGAATATTCCTGTCAAACAACCCGAAGAAAGTTCCAAGGGAATGAGACGAAGGAAAGAGTACGTTATGAATATCGCCGCTTGACACCAACTCTTCGTACCATACCAGCAGTTTGAGTCCCTCGTCCTGTGTCTTTTGGTACTGAGTGAGCGTGACTTCATTCAAATATTCATTAGGATCTTTTCTTGTACCCAACGTCTTCCTCCAATATGATCTTGAATATCTCAATGGCGTTAGTTAGGCTACCTGTCAACCTAACGCCGACTCTTCGGCTTTGCTTATTGACGGGAATCTGCATATAACTTCTACTTGAATTCGTTATAGATCCAAGCGATTCTACCGCATCATCTAAGAGCAAATATACATTCAGCACTTGATCGTTCAAATCGGCGTCTATTTCAAGGAAGCTGGAAACATTCAATATGTCGCCGACTCGACTTGAATGAAAGGTTTCTATTTCAAATGGTATTGCAGTTCCGGCATCCGTGACCGCTCCCGCATCTTCAACCACCACTACTTTGCTGCCGTATGAACCAATCAATAGTTTTGTATCAGGTTCATAATAGAGAGCATCGAAACCTATTCCAAGATCTCGCCAAGTTCCCGTTTCGAAGTTAACCGCTAATGTCTGCGTTCCATCGCTTATGTAATAGTTGTTCCCTTTTATAGCCGCGACCGTTCCTTCGAATGCCGTTAAGTTCGAGGCGTTCTCTCCTTGGAATAATACTTCTATAGCCTCTGGATTTATCTTGTTCGATTGCGCTCCAGCAAATAGCCTAACGCAATCGACCGCTTGATATACAATACCTTTTGGCCCCGACATCACGGTTCCAGCGTTGGTTTCCGACACGCCTGGAATGCCAAATACTTCCCGGTAGCCGTAAGGATTGGTTCCATATATTTGATATGCCTTCGACTCCGAGAAGGCTATTAAGTTTCCATTCCACATGACCATGCTTAAGAGCGGGTCGTCGTCACTTGTTACTTCCAAATAACCTTCCACACTCTCGGGTCTGCCGATTGGCGAATAATAGATCCTTCCTCTAGTACCAGCCAAACTGTTAAGCCAAAACATGCTTGTATTATAAGGACCGCAAGCAATATTAAAAGTGCTCTCGGGTATGGTGTTATCTGTTGGAAGCTCTTCCGATGAAATATAAGTTGCAGCGGCACTGTCGTCCAAGGCGACGACATCGGCAACCCTGTCTGTATAAGTAAGGGTGCCTTCCGCTATCCGAGCTATCCTGAAGAACAGCGAACCGTTTCCTATGGTCCTCCAAATTTCCAGTTGGTCTACTTGAGTATCGGAACTTGTGGGAAGTGCGGCAAGAGATATCGGTTGCCGAAGCACATTAAGAACCTCGACGTAACTAGAATTGGAATTAGACCGGCTCCCTGTTACACTGTTTCGAAACGTGACCAAGTAACGATAGGTTCCTTGCAAACCACAACCACCGACCATTTTAAGATCGTCTATGTAAGTATAAATGGCCCCGGTTTCCTTCGTCTTGAGTGTGAACTTGACTGCTTGCACATCACCCCAATCCACGGCTCCCCCACCACTTTTGGCGAATTGCTTCTTTGCTACATGAATTTGTTCCCAAACACCGGCTTCCACTGGAAAGCCTTCATTTCCCAAACTGGAATAGATATTCGAGTTATTAGTTCTCCTGTTATTATTTATCACGAACGCCGTGCTTGCTTCTTCCACGGAGTTCCTTTGTGCTTCTTCCGTGTTCCAGGTATCACTGTTAGCCAATCCCCTTCTGTTGGCGTCGGTCTTTTTCTCGCCTGACTTGTCAATGCGGAAGGAGTAAGTGTCAGTAGCAAACGTTGTATTCCCCAACGATAAGTCCAACTGTATCCAATAGAGATTATCCGGATTGTCGATCTTAAGCCAAAACGATATGTAGTCGGCGGAACTTGAATCTCCCGCCGCCGCGAAAGTATCTAACGCTATCGTCTTGTTTTGAACAGCAGTACCTATGGTATTAGCCGCAACCTCAAAGCGGATCGATTGTGCTCCTTCCTGAAAGTAAGTTGTATTCGCCGTAGCCGTTAAACTTGTGGCAGACCACCGCGCCGCCGCTCCAGGATCTTCCATGTTATCTATACTTTTGCTTGATACGGCGGCAACGGCAGCGGTAAAGCCGTTAGCGGGAGGAGTTATTCCCCAATTACTAACGTCTCCCGCGTTGGTCACTTTAAAAAGAGTAGTCCCGTCACAAACGAATAGATAATCAACCAAAGAAGGTTGAGGCGGCATTCGGACAAAGGACAGTTTACTTCCACTCAAGCCCGACTTAATACTTACACCGTCTCGATACAGTTGCGTTCCGTACCCTTGGAAACGATTATTGGCAAAACGAAAGAGACTGTGAGCGCCTATGCTGTATAAGAGAGAACAACCGTTTCTCGATCTCAACGTTCCCGTGTCGATGACGTGTATGCCTCGTGCTCTTCTCAGTGCATTGTTAGGAATGCCATCCGCGCCTCCCTGCACATAAAGGCGTTTCTTAAAGTCTCTCCATATAAATCTATCGCTCATGCGGTCCTCTCCCAAAAGTAAACAACCTCGAACGGATTAAGGTTGCTAATATCATCGGAATCGAAGGCAGCGGGGTCTGTATCGTGCGTGTGAGTTCCCGATGCCACCGCCACTGTAAGAGCATCTAAGTTCTTATCAACAGTTGCCGTGGCACTTGGCGCACCGCTCGTAGTACTCGGAACGTCTATCGAATGCTTATGCGTTTTAGCGCCACCTGTCGCGGCCCCCACGCCGAAATCGGGATCGCCGCTCTTGAAACCCACCGGGAACTTTCCTTGAAGTACCAATGCCCACGTACCATAACCAAGATTGATGCCAGGAGAAGAATTACTGCGCGTCATGATAATGCGGCCCACTCGAATTCTATTACCTTCTCCTGACTCGCCTAATTGCTCCATGTTAACAGCGTCACGAGGACTGACACCCCGAGGCACCTGTAATCCAGCTTCGGCCCTTATTGGAGCGTCGGCTGAGTAATATTCTTGGCCTTTCTTCCTGGTTATGCCATCCCGGTCGAACTCTCGCCGGGATATAACATCAGTGTTTAATTGACTGCTACCGACGTTCTTTATCCGGTTTCCTCCAAGATCCAAATCCGAAGATATGGACGATGTAAACCCATCGGTTCCTTTTAACTTGGCTACTTCCTGAACCAAATCGTTTATGATCTGGTTCAAGTCAACGATCATCATATTCAAGGAATCAACTGAGTTATCCGATACGGGATTGACTGTAAGTTTATTCATATGCTCATCAATCCTATTAATTCTTTGGCGAATAGAGAACATCCCTCGGCGAACTCGGGGTCTTGATGATCGCTGACTCTACTGAACTCCAAAGCCAAGACGCTCCAGGCAAGAATGAATCCCAACCATTCAGGTATGTCCCAAGTATTATCAGGCATTCTAGTAAAGAGCACCGCCATCGAATAAGCTGGAAAATCCTTACCTAAAGGTTCCCCCCAAATATAAATGAAATCTTTACTGTTTCTTTCCGGGGTTGGATGTAGTGTATAGGAGCCTTCAGACTCTCCTTCTTGCACAAAGCAACGAGGACTCCCCGTCTTAGTCCTCCAACCTTTTACCGACTCCAAAATTTGAAGCGGAGTCCTCATTAACTCTCTGTCGTCATAGAAAGCAGACATTAACCTTACCTGATGATCGGCAAGCACATAAGTCTTAGTTCCCTCAACAACAGGAACCAATTCAAGATCGCAAAGAGCATCGCTGTTATTGGCTAACATCTTAAGGACATCATCTAAGTAAGCCGCAATAGTATCAGCGTCGGCCCTGTCCAATGCTAGATCTTGTATTAAGGTTAGTACCTCGGTCTTTGTCATATTACTTGGCCTTTATCAAAGATACAGCATCGGCAACATGCCTCTGACGCAACAGTAACGATATTTCGCCTAAACGTTCCAAGTCCGCAAAGTGTTCGTTCTTTATTTCTAAAGTAACGTTTCTGTTTACGAACTTAGTAGGCTCCTTGATATAACGGACGGTAACGTTTACCGATCTTTCACATCCAGGCCAAAGCGCCAACAGACTCTTCCCGATCTGGCACCACGACTGAGGATGATCTGCTATGGAACGAAACCATGAATAACCACAACTCATGGCAATGAAATCGTAATTCGGAATACACGCAAGACTCTTGTCTTCGTATTGAACGTCCAGGATATCTATGGCATCGGGGATGATGTCGGATAGAGCATAGAACAGTTTACGTGGAATCGTGGAGACTACAACAGAACTCACAAGGGATTGTTTATTGCAGTTTACAACGGCTTGACACTTGGACAAAATAGCGAGAACCAGCGATTCGGAGTGAGCCAGACCTCCTTCTCCGCGTACTCGCCGTGTGCAAACATCGAGAAGTTCACCAGCATTCACTTCCTTTTCTCCTCGTAGCTGATTATATTGAATCTTACATAGAGATAAGCACCAAAAGCTAGGACTGCTCCTTCCCGGACAGTCCTTTTCCTTTATCTACTCTTCCTCACCATCCTCGGCCCAATTCCCGCTAACGATCTCGTACTTGAGTCTCTCGGCGAGGAAGAGGATGGGAAGAGAGTCTCCGGTGGACGAGGCGAAGTACTCGGAATTGTCCTCGGTAATTCCCATGACGACTACCGTTTTAAGGTTCGCTTCTTTCGCTGCCTCCAGAACTCTTTCGGGAGGAATGTCGAGTTTGGTAACGCCGTCCATGATAAGAAGGTCGCCCATGACTTTTTCCTTTCTTATGAGAGAGGAGTCCACCTTGAGAGAATTTGGTCTCTCGCGGTCATGATATCCCCTGTAAGGTCCGAAGAAGTACCGAAGCCTAGTAGTTGTATTGTTTCATCGTAACTGTTCTTAGCGGCCTTCAGGGCCTCTCGTACGCGCTGTTGCCAAAGAGTCTCCTCCCGGCTTGCCCAATTGAGATAAAAGGCCGCAATGTCGGGTTTCCCGGCGTCCGCCGCCAAGGTCGCTTTATACTGAAGGCAGTCGGACAGTACCCCCACACCGAGAATATCCGCATCGAGGAACGGCGGAAGGGTGCTTTCCATTGTGAGGTTCTCCGGATCTTCCCAATAAGAATAGCGGAGCATTTCGACCTCGGTGGGAGCCGGGTACACTTCTATCACGCGTTGTCTGCCTTCCACTCCTTTGTCCACAACGTATTGCAGAAGACCGCTTACCAAGGGTCGTCCTGGAAACGTTTGATCCAGGAACTCAAGCGTCTTGTTGATTAAGGGCCTTCTCATGCGAGGGAAAACAAACATACTCGTGTGCTTCACGTTCTCGGGAAGTTTATGGTTTCGAACTACTATGTGATATGTAACCGCCGACGCATCGATTTCAGCGTACTGTGACTTGAGTGTTATGCTGACACCGCTCACGCCTTCTATCTCGTACCAGCCTACCGCGACCCGGATAAACCGTCCTACGATATCATGACTCCAAGCAGCCGCCGCCGTCGCATCTCCCGTTACCGTCTTCGAACCTCGGGTGGCTGATACAGTGCCCGTTGTTATTTCTCCAGGCAATGTAAGCTCCCCCTCCTTTCTCAAAACAGGATAACGAATCTGCCGTATCAATTGCCGATACCGTTCGTTTACCCACTGAGAAGCGATTAAGAAGTTGCTTCCCGCGTTTGCTTTTGCCAACGCCGATCTTGCAACATCTTCGACGGTCATGCTTGGCATCTTAGAAGCTCCTTACATTCCGAGTTCTTACGTGGCTCATTCGCGTTATGGTCTCAACGGGTTTCACGGGTTTGCCGTAAGCTTCCAGGTTGGGCGTACCTGTGAGGCGTTCCACTTGCTTCTGAATGCCTTTCGGTAGGTCATCGAGTTTGAGAGTTCCCGCTTTCACGGCGTTTGCCATATCAAGCAATCCTGGTTGTCTTTTCATGTAATTATCCTTTCAAGCAAGAAAGGGGATTTCCTTTTTAGAAACCCCCCTCCTTTGGTCTTACTTCTTTTTCTTGTACCCGCCTTTGGTTTTGGTGGCGAATTCCTTGAGTTGCGTCGTGTTCATCGACCCCGCCATCTGCGCGGCGGGTCCGGTGCCGGGAGGCTTTTTCCCCTGTTTCTTCGCCGCGTAGGCTATTCCTGCCGCCTGTTGCTGTTTCTTACTTTTGGGAGGCATGGTTACACCGCCAGTAGCACATTGATAAGAGCTTCCGTATCGGTCGTCGTGCTAAACGTCCGGGGAATACTGACGAATGAATCATCCGTCGCATCCGAAAGCGCGGTTACGTTGTCGAACACGCAGCCAGGAGTGAAAATGAGTCGGCATGAATGCCCACCCGTACATTCGATTGCCTTGGTCATTGCAACGGCATAGTTGGACGAGAAAGCGTCAAACGTACAATCGATGAACCATGCCATAGTATAGCCGCTCGTATTGAGCACTTTCAGGAAGAGAGGATCGCCGTCCGTGAGATTCGCGTGGAAATGGCAATGATCGAAGATCGTAAGCGTCCCTGCCCCCAATTGGACATTGGGACTTGCTTCGTCCCGGCCTATTGTGTTGGTGCCAAAGTGCGATTCATAAAAGTAGTTCTCGGTGCCGGTGATATGAACGCCGATGTAACTTCCGTCTCCTCCCTGCGCGGCATTCATGGGACCGCCGAAATGGACCCTGTGAAAGCGGTTTCGTATGCCTGAAATTAACCATCCCACGTAATCGCCCACGGCGGTTCCGTGCTGGCTATAAACGTTGGCGATGATGTTGCCATAACCGCTTACGGTAATCATAGGCGTGAACGTGGTGCTCATGCCGATTCGGCATCTGTTGTTGAAACCGCCTCCATCGTAGCCGCCTACAATATGACTCATGTTACAGGACCAATCAAGTCCTGCCGCAAGAGAATGTGCTTCGGGCGTCAGCAACAGAACGTCGTTTTTGCCGTCGTCCTTGTCGATAATCGTTTCCGCCGTAATGATGCTCGTATGGCAGCGATCCCTCGGAATGGACTCGCTCCATATTCTTCCAGCCGAACTGGTACGGCTCTTAACCAGCACATGAATGTCACCGGGGAGGCAAATCCCCAAATTAGCAAGAGCCGCACCGATGTAGTTCTGTAATCTATCGCTCATTGCTGCCTCCCTTAACCTGTCGATCCGTCAATGCCGCGCCATGATCCGAAGCCCTCGGCGAACCTCATGTAGTTACAGGCAATGGCCGTCTTCGTGAGGGGATCATCGAACATGTCGAATATTTCGTAATCCCTCCACATGAAGTTCAAGTCATGAATACCCTTGGGCGCAAGCATCCACCAGTTCGTTGATGTCGTAATGTAGTGGCCGACCATCCACGAAAGGTCTTCTTCGATCAACGCGTTGATTTCGTTATGCGCCGTGTACGGTTTCCCTCCGCTTCCGAGGATCTCCCGCGCTACGAACTTGTTGGAGTAATGAATCAAGGCCATTGTGGGCGACATAAGCCTTGGCATACCTCGCTCGTCAGTCATGCCTTCGAAGCGCGTGATGCTGTTCTGAATGCCGGTTACACTGAAGCCGATGTCGGGAGAAGGCCGGTTAGCCCCCGCCGCAGCACCGCCGCCCGTAATCGCCGTCTGCGAAGTCGAGCAGAGCGCAACGGAGTTGAACCCGGTGTAAGTGCTTCCCGTGAAAGCGTCGTTGAAGATCGCCCAAAACTGGACTTCCTGCCGATTTCTCGCGGCCCTCGCCAGCCCCTTCACCATCTCTTCGAGTACGCCGTAGAGTTCGTCTCTCCAAGCTTCAAACGTAACCTCAACGGCAAGTCCAAACGCAGTCGCCGTGTAAGTCTTGCTTCCCCCTGTTTTGATGTCATCCAACGCAAACGCTCTGCCTTGAGGTTTCGCTGGCATGGTGGAAAGTCCTGTCATCTGTTGATCGGATGCCGGGTTGAAAGGCATCTCGCTCACATTGGCAACCAGGACATACTCCAAAGGTCGCTCCTTCCCCGTTTCAATGTAAACCTTCCGGTATGAAGGACCAAGGAGTGCCGAAATTCCCCCGGTGGTAATCAAGGCCATTACATATCCTCCTTAGTTCGCTGCCGTCGCGTTGTACACCGATGTGTTGGGCAAAAACATGAAATACACAACGCCGTTTGTGGTGCCGACCGCATCCTTGAAGCCAACGATAACAACACGTTCGTCGGTCGTGTCGTCTTTATCGACCCACCACTTGTTGCTGGTGACATTCAAACCGTATTTGGTTCCAATGTCAGTCTGCTCGATGGCGGCGGTCCCGGCCCCGTTTTGCAACTGTGCTGAAAACACAAGCCCTGTAATGGCTGGAACGAACTCCACATCGGGATAAGTGGATACGTTTCGTCCCGCCCTCTGAGCGATTCCAAGAATGGTGCCCAACGTAGGCGCATCATCTCCTGCCGTTCCGACCACGGCGTACCCCGAACTGGCAACCAAGACTTCTCCTTCCAGGAAAGTCTGAGTCGCTCCTTCCTTCCACGTCTCAAGCGGAATGCTAGGGAAGCCCATGCCGTATTCCGCTTGAATAGATCTTGTAAGTGCCATTCCTTTCCTCCTTAAACCTTCGGCAACCCCGGTACGTTTCCTTCTCGCAACTTTTCATCAATGGCTCCCAAAGCCACCGACTTCGTTGCTTGCTCCATGAAAAGCTCTTTGGCCCCCGCCCTTCCCGCCGCCCCTCTTGCGGCAACCGCCCTCTGCTTGTTTTCCGGCATATCCTCAAGGCGGGAGACACTCAAGCCTCGACCCCGATAAGCCTCGCCGAAATCGATCAATTCGTTTTCCGTTCCAACCAAGCGAGTCTGCGCCATGTATTCATTATAAGCATCGATCTCGCGTGCTCGTTCCTCGGGAATCCTCATGAGTATCGTATCGCCGATCCTACGGCTCGAATCCTCGACGGTATGTTCCCGCGATTCCGGCATGTCACCGTGAACAGTTTCCCATCCAAGGGTTTTCTTTTGCCAGATGCCCTGCGCGTGCATCTGAGTGCATACCCAGGAATAGCGGTATCCAGGTTGGGCGTTGGTCACTTGCAAAGCTCCCTGCCGGATAGCGTACTGTATCTCTCTTATAGGACGCAGTTTATCCGGATTGATGGCCTCGCGCTCAAGAGACCCCGCCAGTTCCTCAGCTTGCTGCTCCAAAGTATCTTGCCTTTCCTTCAAAACTTCCCTTCGCTCGTCTCCCGGAGGCGGAAGAGGAGGACGTTCCTTGACAGCCATGATTACCTCCCCTCAAAAGGTTTAACGCATTCTTCGTAGTATTTCTCCCACGTGGAATACCCTTGCGTCTTCAAGAACCGGGCGACCGCCGCTTCGTCCTTGCCTCCAAACCGGGCTTCCAAAGCATTCATACCCGGCGCTCCCCACACTTCTTCAGGACCGGGGATCTCTTCGCCTTTCGAAGACTTCGCTCTTCGCATGAAGTTCTGAGGTTCTTCGGATTGCGGTTGAGCATTCAGTTTCCTCAACGCTTCTTGCGTTCGTTGCTCGATCAATGCGTCGGCATTGTCACCTACCACCATCGAATATACTTTGTTCAGAACGTCGGGATTCAACTGAGCTTCGGGTGATAGCTGGTCGATAGCCGAATCGATTTCTTTCTTAAACTGTTCGTAATAAGGTTTCGCCTTCAACGTCTGCCGGGTAAGGTTCGCAATGCTCGAAAGTCCCACGTTCTTGATTCCATCCAGTTCCGACCGCAGACTCAGCACACTTCGTTTGATCTCCGCTTGCATTCGCTTGGAGACCACGGCTTCAGCCCCTTCGCCTCCTTCCCTGATAGCTTTCTTGTAATCCTCGTCGGAAACGTCTTCGATCTCAACGGGCTTAACCGGCGTTTGAGAAGAAGGAGTATTCGGCTTTGAAACCAAGTGCCCCATGATCGTATCCTTAAAGGAGTTGAAGTCGCTCATGAACGTTTCGAAATCCTTCTTGGGCACGAAGTCTTTAGGTTCGTCCTTTGGAGTCGGCTCCTTTGGTTCTTCGTCTTTCTTGAAACTAAATATTCCCATAACCCACTCTCTTTCTGTAATCAGTTAACGCCTCGCTGCTTCGAGCCTTTTGTTCCACCGTTTGTCTAAGCTTTTCGAAAGCAGCCCTTTCCCCAAAGGCTTTTTGAACTTTACCGATATTTACATCACTTGCCGCCACTGCTTCATTAACGCATCTCTCCTCCTGTTCTTTACAGAATTTTAAAAAATAGTCAAGAGTTCCGCTTTCCTTCAAAGCTTGTACCCACATTTAAGTCCCTTCCCCTGTATTGACATTCTGAGTCGCCGCCCCTTTGGCGAATAGATTTTGCATGATGGTGTTCAATCCGGCAAGTGTTACCATGTCGCTTTGATCTAAACCTACCATCCGGTCGATTTCGTCTTCGACGCGAACAATAAAAGCCTCGGGGTCTCTCACTTGATCGAAAGTGCGAATGGTCCTTTCAACTATCTCGCCGGTCGCTTCAGAGATTTTCTTCGCTATACTTCTTATCTCATTAGGCGTTTGCGGATTGGCCGCGATAGTAGCCAACTCAATCGTCCTTTGATAATAAGTAGCAAGTACATTCATCAACATCACAGCGTTTTGTCTCTCCGTTTCTTTGTTCTCCGTAGCAGAAATAGCCGTTAGTTCGATAGTCACTTGTTCATCGAAGGTTTGGTCCTTCAGCGTGGAAATGACCAAGTAAGCATCGTCCATGCCAAGTACTTTAATGATATGGGACATCGCCGCAGTATCACCACTGCGAAGCCTTTCTTGATAACGATAAAGAGCTTGGCGCACTCCAGCCGAAATACCCAACCTCATGTTGTCGAAAGCCGGTGTAAATCTCTTGTTGATTTGTTGTAACATGGACAAAGCCGTTATGCCGGGAGTCCTGCTTCCCAACACTTGACTCGGCCTTGATATATTCATCTCGTTTACACCCACGCGCCTTTCAGCAAGCGACATCGTGGTCGCCATCGCATGAGCTATGTAAGGATTGGGTTTGCCTAATTCAAAAGGTTTCACATCGGCGTTAACGTCGCCGTTCGTTTCGATGTTCTTCATAGGCCAAATGGTAAGAGGATTGTCCAACGTTCCCGTTCGGCTGAGAAAGCACATGCAGTTCGACAACAGGGCGTTTAGACACCACCAATTATAAAGATCGGTGACACCTTGTTGGAAAGGAGCAAGCATACCTAATACACCCATGCCGAAAAACATATGCTCCCGTCGTTGGTAAACTGCCGTTTCCACTGGTCTGTAATCGTAGGGATTAAACGAAATGGACAGTACCTTTCTACTCGTCCTATCCCACGTAACAAACAAATCCTCGTTTATGCCGTCGCCATCGATATCGAAGTAAACCCAAACCTTGATAATTTCAAAAAGGTCTCCTGTCTTACTTGGTACTTCAGCGTGCCTTGCCAGCATCTCCCGGCGCATCTTCACCCAATCTTTAGCTCCCGCCGCCGCGATCCTTTCCTCGTTTTCCCCCAAGTTCCAGTTATTCCGCCTTGCATCTTCCCTAAGATCGTTCTTGCTGTACCAAAAACGCAGTCCGCACCACGGGATGTTCTGCGCGTCGGAATACGATCCAGGAGGAACAATGATGTCTTCTATCGGATGACACTTGAGGATAGGGTGCGCTGCTTTTACCGTGAAGGAATAAGCTTTGGTCCGCCGTTCGACCCACGGAATATACAAGGCTCCCGTACCGTACTTTATACAACTGAGAAAGAATTCTTCTCCAGCCGACCGCACATTCAATTCGTTGGCAACCATCCAATTCGAAAAGCGTTCCAAAGACTTCGCCTTGGTTACAACTTCCTTGTCGTCCTTCTTCTTCGGCACAGGTCGGATGGTAATGAAAGGTTTGAGACTGAAGACAGTATCGACAGTCTGAGCGAATAAGGCATCAACGGAGATAGCGCCTACTGTTACTTCAAAATTAGGCGCATTCTCGATGGGAAAGTTCCTCGCGGGATTCTTCGGAACTCCTTCGTACATTCGCATTTGGTCACGCCAGGACTCTTCCAATGCGATACGAAGACTCAAGGCATCCTCCAACTCCACGCTGAACCATTGCTCGAAGTATTCAATATCTTCAACGCTTATGTCTTCGGGTTTCCTTTGATGTACTTCCACGAAACGCATGAAACACTCCCTTCAGTGGACGATCTTTAAAGCATCGCCCGTCCGATAGACTCTATTTACAGGCAGACCCGCAGCAACCGCCGCCGCATTATCAGCGTGTTCAACTACAAGAATGTCCAAGAAACCAGCGGCCACGACAGATCCACTAGCATCTACAATAAACAATTCTGATCCTGCCGAACTCAACACTTGAAACAAATCAGCGGTCTGTCCAGGATACCCACGTATCTTTAGAGGTATCGTAGTCACTCCTACTTGATTATCAAAAAACGATTGATTGAATACATTTTGGAAAGGAGCACCAGTACTTGTAGTGCATCCTATAAAAGAATGTTGTCCAAATCCTGTCCCGGAACTATCCGAGACATTGTCTAAACCTTTCAGACTAATGAACGTACTACCAACGCTAGTAGTAGAAAACACAATATCTGACGTATTTCCCTCAAGCCTCGTGCCGACCACAGTGATTGGATCAGCGTCAGCGTTGAAATAAATACCCATATGGCATGCCTCGATGTTGCCCCCAACGATCACAGTGCCATGTCCGGAGTTGATCCCAAAGTTGAAACCCTTACTACCGTTGGCCGCATAGGTGCCAACATCGCCCAGGCTGTTCGATTTACTTCGATCCAAATTCCATCTATCGTTGTACCATTACCGCCGTAGTTCATAAGGAGAAGCCAATCACCTAGGGCTAAGGTATAATCAACAGCCCCATTTAGAATGATCTTGGCGACGTTATGCTTCACCGTCACATTTGCATTGGTTGCTCGGAGAAGAACTAGTTGCCCATCGTAGGCTCCAGTTACACTCGTCAAATCGGTAGCAATACCCGCACTTATGAAAACTGTTTGGAATTGAACCCCACCAACATCAAAGGTATTCGTAGTTAGAACCTCATCAATTCGCGGAGTTACTCCAGTAGTTCCAATAGAAGCCCAAAGAAGATTAATTTGCTGCCGGGCTTCCTTAAGTAAAGTTGCAAGCTCGCTTCCCAGTTCACTGCCATCTGGTGTGGTATCATCAATCATCTTTGGATTCCTTTTCCTTCATATCCTGAAGTTCTTGGAGGATGGCCTCTGGAGCATTTAGTAGATCCATTATCTCACGGTTTCGTCCGCGGAGAATATCCGCAGACTCGTAGTGACCATTTCCACTTTGTGCTACAAGGAGGCGCTCTTCATCCGTCATTTCAAGCTTGTCTCGATTTGCCTCCGAACGATCTACCATGAATAATTGAAGATCATGCCAAATATTACTTTGTATAAAATTTCCCCACTCAGATTCAGAGGCTTTGTACTCAGAATTGTTATATGGTGATTTCATAACTACCTCGATTTTGTATTTGCTAGTTGGTCAAATCAACCATTTTGAGCCCAGAGAAATATCCATACCCAGTACCCGCATACACATTTAGCATGATGGCCGCTGCCGTATTCGCCCCCGAATTCCAATAGACGGTTTTTTGCTCTACGTCCGCAGTTGTCTTTACAACTTCTCCAAATTTTGTGCTCCGCGCGGTGTTGTAGAGTTGCAGACGGTTGCTCGTAATTCCAGCATCTTGGCTCATCCAGGCACTCAGCCGATACAGAGTATAAGGGCGAACCACGATGTTTTGGTACAGATATGTCCCGGTTTCTTTGACTGCCGCAAGCCCGCCACCATACTGACTTATCGTGGTTGTTGTCATAGCGTCGCTGCCACCTGACTTGGTCCATAGCGTTGGAGCGCTTCCCGCCACGCCTACGATGGTTGAAAAGTCGGCATTGGCGATATTTGTAGCATATCCGGAGGCTTCAAGATTGATTCCGTAAGGACATTGACCGTATACATCCACTTTTGTTGCGTCGTTGGGAATGTTCGAATAGTATTTCATGAGGCGCATATAGGCCGTATTGTCTTGCTTGAAACCGATCTTGCTTCCCGTTCCGGTTATGTCGGTGAAATGGTTGTTCCTGGCTGTGACGTAACAATTCGTATATGTCCCTGAAAGAAGCACCCCGATTGTGGTTGTATCATCGAGAGCAAAATAATTGTCGTATAAGTCCACCATAAACCCATTGGATATGTTTACGTTTTGCGCCCCGTTTCCTTCAAAATAGTTTCCACTCACGGTCCAATTGTAGGTTGTTGCTGATATGGACGAATCAAAATAAAGCCCTCCATAAGCAGCACCGGTATTGCTTTCTATGGCGCAATTCCGGATTGAGTTCGAAGCATTATTGCCACCGCTCCTGGCCCTAAACCCTGCCCCGGCTGCGCCGCGGATATTCATGCCGTCGAAATGCAAATCGTTCCCCTGAACATCTACCCCGTAATAACCTCCAAGAAGTTTTCCACCTCTGAAGCTGGCCGTATAAACAGCCGTTCCGCTCAGACATCTCGCATTCGAGGTAACTGCTATGTTTTCCAGTTTCAAACCATACAGATCAAGCCACTGAACGGTTGTCAAAGTGAGAATCGGCTTATCAATATTCCCAACAATCTTTCCATCAAAGTAGATCGTAGCGCGATATAGGTTCGTGAGAGTGATTGTATCCGTGGTCAAATAATTTCCGGAGGGGAGCCTCCCTGCTATCGGAACCGTGCCGTTATTCGAGAGAGCTGCCGCCCATGCTTTTAACGCTATGGTGGAATCAGTCGTCCCATCGGCCACTGCTCCCCACCACTGTGGAATAATCTCCTTAACTGAACCTGAACCAAAGACAACTGTTCCAGCACCACCAATCCATTTAGTCATAGATTGTCTTACAACGTTGGTTACTGTAACAGTCACGCCCGTTGCTGGAAGAAGATATCCACCAGTTTCAACAGCAAGATTGGCTATAACTAAATCGGCGTCGACAACTGCCCTGGAATTAAGCACTAATGTTGTATTCGTAAGTGCTCGGGATACAGCATCGGAAATAGACAAATAGCAATCTACGGCTATTTCGCCTCCAGGACGAAGGTCAGTTACAGCACTCAACGTCCCACCCGAAGCATCCACTTGCATAAGAGAAACAGTACCAACAGGAACGCTTGGTTCGGTAGCTCCCGCCGCCATCTCAGCAAAAACCAAATATGTAGAACGTGTAACAGACGCTCCCACTATTGTTATAGTTCTGGAATCATCGTAATCAAGATAAACGAAAGTGCGAGTAGTATTAGTGTATGTATGTGCCGTCGCTACCTTGGTTACATAATAACCATAAGGCATACCCACACACGCCGATATTGTATGTGTGAGATTGGCTGAAGTAGCTCCCAAACCTCCCTCGAACACATATCCGGAGTATTTGAGATGAAACCTGTTAGCACTCTCGTTTTGTAAGAAGGCTTGCAGTTGAGATACAAAAGACGAACTGGAAACAGGAAGAGTGTTAATAGTCTGCGTGGCCCCCCAAATAAGACCACAACTAATCAGAACTACGAATATACTGTTTATTAATCCTCTTCTCATACACCGCCTCCGAGTCCTTCTATTTGAGCATTAACGCCACTGGCATTCGATGCCTTGGCATTCGATGCCGTATTAGACCCATCAATAATCAAGATCAAACCATCAGAAGCCAGTGTGATATCGGCCTCTTCGGTAGCGCCTAACTGAACGGATAATGCCTTGTCCGAAGTAAGCAAAAGAGCTTGAAGAGTAGTTAACTCCCCCAAAGGAAGTGCAACATAACCTCCAGCCGTCGCTCTGATTACATTGAAGTTCTGGACCTCGGTCAGATCAACTCGACGGACCATAGGAAATCCTTGGACCCGGACTCCATTCAATTCGATATCGATACTTACCTTTAAAGTAGCCATCAATGACTCCTTAGAGAATACCCGAATCGTCCAAGACCTCGAAAGGCCCCACCACCCATGTCTTCAAAAAGAGTACCTAAAAGACCCCAACTAACGAAATAAGCCGCTCGTTGCGCTCCCGTAAGCGTCCCTGACGGATAAGTCCCGGTACTCACTATTCCCAACCAATTCATTCCGATCCCTCTCCTGGATTCTTAAACCATTCCCATGCTCGTTTTAATCTGCTAGGTTTCGTCTGTTCCGCGACGAACTCGGCATTGCTCTGTTCGATCCTTTGAATGATCCGAGAATTTACACTAGCAAGAATCAAATCCGACCGGGCACGGATAACTGTTTGGTTTGCCTCGATCATCTTGCGAAGCGTATAATGATTCATTGCCGCCGAAGACCAAGGATGGTTAGCAAAAGGACAATCCGGCGAACAATCACAATGATCGATTGGAAAAGTCTTTCCGTTTGCCATTTCTAAAAACACTTCAGCTATCACGGCGTTTCGCACATCATCAGGAATGCCTCGATTGTGAGCTTCTTTCTCAAGCCAAAGCATCGTTGTTTCCAACGAAGCGTCTTTTGCATAAGGTTCATATAGTTTATGGAAGTCCAAAAGCATTAGATCACCATCCTTTTCCTTAACGTGATACCAGCAGCCGAAGAGAACGCGGAAGAAACGGTCCCAAGAGAAGACGCCACTTCGAACATTTCAGCATCACCACTCGCCTCGGTAATCGATATCTTTTCTACCAAAGCTCTCATAAGCCAAAGTATCTTATGATTTATACTTCCAGCCGTAGGAAGTGCCGGAATTGCATTATCTAAAGCGGCATCAACCGCCGCTTCTATTTCTGTAGCGTCAGGGATTGCAGCAATATCGGCAGAAATCGAGGCACCGGCAGGAGCGCCTATTCGAGCAAAGGAATCGCCGGTTTGAGCAGTAGAAGTCGCAGCCGTACCGACAGAAGCAAGCACTGTTACCCCTGCCGCGCATGTGATAGCTTGCGTTTTTATAGTTTCGATGTCTACTTTTTGTGTTACGGGAACGGCGACTAAGTGATTGGCATCTACTGTAAGAGTATTTGCAGGAGTCGTGCTTCTAACCAACTTGGCGAGTCCGTAATCAGCGTGAGCGAGAATTGCATTCAACGCAGACAAGCCATAGGTGCCATTCTTAATCAAGGCCAACGCACCCCCGGACCTCTCAATAGAAAAGGCTCCCACCCAAGCATTTACGGTTCCAGCGTCGACGGTAGCACCCTCGATCCTTACTTGATACTCATGCCCCGCAACCCAAAATCCCGCCACGGTATCATCAGAAGTATCAATAGCAAGCAAGTGATTACCTGTTATACTATCGTAATCCACCGTCATCGTAATGCCAGCGGCGTTATTCCGTTGTGTCGTCCCTCCATCCTTATGAATGTGAACATCGGTATTAAGTAGATCGGTAACAGTAACCGAAGCCGTGGGATCGTTACTTGAGAATGTATTTATCGGAATATAAACTGTAGCGTCTTCGGCGAAGTCGCCAAAATAGGGAATCATAGACATCCTCCCAACGATCCACCAAAAGGCCGAGTAAAAGGATTAGGTATAGGCAACGTTCCACCCGCAGCAGGATTATAATTAGCATATATTTGATATGCTTTAGTGCCGTGAGTTGGAGTCGTTAGTCCTGTCGGTGTTGCATAACTGTTATCTTCTACGTGAGACTGGTTCGCGTCTCCACTATCCTGGTAAAGTCGATCACTTGCGGTTTCAAATACTACGCCTAGAATATACGCTGTGTTAGGAGCTAAAGCAACTGAAATAGCTCCCGTTGTTCTACCCGCCGCCGCTCCATCCGTGGCGATTGCTCCACTCGAATAGACAAGGGATAAATCTGAGTGCAAATGAATACACAACTTACATTTGTCGCCAGCGGCACCAGAACCTATGTATGCTATCAACTCCGTGACCGTACCCATATCAGCAGGAGTCGTGAAAACGCTCCCATAGTACCGATTCGCAACAGTTGCCTGATAGCTTGTTGTCGATTGGTTCGTGTTGCCGAAAGTTGCCATCTCATGCGTACTTTATAACAAGTTTGACGTTTGCTGAAACTTCATTCCCCACCACGTAGGGAACGATATTCTTACCGTTGCCTTCGTAACCTTTCTCGTAAGATTTACGTTGATCGGCAACGCCATCCGCCGCAGCCGCCTTTTGATAAAACTCGGTAACACCCGTAGCCGACCCATTCCTGACGTGGATAACGTCAGCGTTGGTTGCAGGATAAAACTCAAAGGAAACAACGCGCAAGGTTATATCCGGAGCATACGCCGTAGATCCATCAAACGTAACCTGAATCGAATTTATACCGTAAGCTATGACATTAGCCATATTATCTCCTTAAAAGAAAAGGCCCGAAGTTCCTCACTCCAGGCCCCCTTCCTTCTTACTTCTTGAGGAAAGCTCCCTTGGTCGCCTTGTTACCCAACGACCCCTTCCCCGCAGCCGGACCCGTTTTCTTGGGACAAGCCGTGTCGCCCCCTTTTGCCGTCTTCTGATTGTCTCGTTCACCTGAAGCGGCATCCTTCGCCATCTGTTTCGTGGTCCCACCCATAATTACTTACCTCCTATTAAGATGATTTAAAAGTAAACACCCCGACAAGCAAAAGGCAAGTTCTATTTCAAATGATGAACCAAATAAGGATAAACAAGCACCAAAAGGTTCCCGAGGACCGCTACCAATAATAGAACGGTACTCACGAAAACCGCTCGAAGCATCTTTTCCACGCTGTCCTTAAACTTAAACAACACTCCTACCTCCCCTTGCAAATGCCTGATATCAGCTTTGAGTCCAGAACAATCTTTACAAGGCCCCATCCTTAAACTCCTCGATCCTCCGCTTTATCTGCCAAGCTGGAACTCCCGTTTTCCGCAAGTACTCCGCAAGTTGGTTTAGATCGTCGTTTTTCTGTCTTGCATCGGGCTTTCTCGGTATCAAGCGCAAGGCACTTGAGAACGCATCGATCACGTCTTTCGTCCTCGCGGTAGGATGTCCGCCTAATTCGCTCAAGAAATCGTACTGATCGTCCAAAACAAAAAGTCTTCCACTCGCCAAGACAGGCTCGATGTCGTTTACAATGCGCCAATCCTTGTCAAGTCGAGTGCTCTGCGAAATAGGCATAAAGTTAGCTTTCTTCAATTTCTTCTTGGCGGCGTCCGCCACGGTATCGGCGAACAAACTCTGCATAGCGTTGGCTTCGATGCCGAAAATCCTGGGCTGGAACTTCTCATATGTATCAAGTAACTTATCAGCGAACTTCGAGGTAGGAAGACGACCAGCCCAAGCGAAAAGCAAGAAAATACGCAGATAATAATCCGTCCCGATGATTACGATAGCTTGACGCGCAAGTCTATTCGCTTCGGCTTTACTCCGAGCTTGCCGACCGGAAGCCAAGTCAGTAAAGCCATAACGTTGAAGACTCTCAATCTTAATTCGCGTTTCGGCCATCTTCTTTGCCTTTCAAGTAACCCACGAGACCCGCAACGGCGGCGATGCCAATCTCCTTAGCCGCTTCAGGTATCAACCACATCGAAAGACACGAAATGCACCCAATAGCTACAATCGTTGTAATTTGTGGAATCATTTTGTCTCCTTCCATTCAAAGTGCGGCCTATCACCAAAGGCGCCACCCCATTTAAGTCCTACTGCCTTACCCACCTTTCCTGCCTCGTCGTATTCTGCTTCTTCCCACGTAATCTTACCTCTCTTCAAAATAGCAATATCAAACGCCTTCCTTTGTGTATGTTTAGAGTGTAAAGTATGTGTAACTATCTTTCCAGGTTTAGTCCTTCCTTGCTTGTAAAGTTCGTTTTGTTCCTCCTGTGCTCGATAAGTACAAGTTACAATGAAATCAATACCAGCTTTCAGCATCGCATCCGAGAATTCCTTGAACTTCTCTTGCATCTCAGGAATCAAATCAAGAATCTTCCTACTAGCCATCTTAGATCCTCTTCAATCGTAAGTATTCTGCTCTTCCACGCGACAGATACTCGTGCATTAATTGTGGCGTAAGTGTCGCTCCTTCTGGTAACACAACCGGCTGCTCCTTCCACTTGTCAGCTAAAACCAAATCTTCACTGCCCTCCGTAAAAATAACTTCGTCGCCTTCCACCCTAAAATAACGTAACATCGAAATGTCAAATGATACCAATTCAGGATTATTGGCATCATTCATATAAAGCAAAGGAAATAATGATTTCATCTCGCGCTTTAACTGAGCTACTTTCTCCAACGTAAAACGTTCGGGCCATATAGCAACGCCATCTTCCACTATGGATCTAACTACCGTCTCCACTGTCGGGTCTGGTTCAGTAGAAAATTCACCGAGGGGATCACCCGATATTATGAATTCATAAAGATCCCATATAGCCCACCTTGTACCTATGATGAACTCTAGTGCTTGCAGACCAGTGCTTTCCTCGTATTCATCTAAAAGTGCCCTACTTGCAACATGCCATTCAACAGCCGTCCTCATAACCATCTCAGAGTTCCTGGCAGCAAGCGTTACCAGATCGTCTTTAATCATCACAGTAGGACGAGCGCCTGTGATAGCTCCTCCAACGCCCACCCCGAAAAGAGAAGCCTCGGGATACTCGTTGGCGCGTGGAATAATCATCTCCAACTCATTCCACTTCTTCGACGCCTGTTTGGGATTACCCTGCCAAATCTTATCAGGAAAGAGCGCCCGAAAGAGTCTATTAGCTTCATACATCGTTTCAACAACGCGAACGTGTTTACCGGCGCGGCCTTCAGTCTCGCAAGCAAGCATGATCCGTTGTTCCGAACCGTCCAACCCCGGAAAGTAACAGTTATCTTCTTTATCTTGAATCAGAATATGAGGCGGGAGGCAATGAGAAACCATCGAAGTCTTAGCGTGGTCTCGGGGCCAAAGAAGCAGTTTCCGGAATGGAATCCGGCACTGAAGCCAATTCATAGCAGGAAGGTGCAAATTAGACGAGAAGTACTTACGGCCTACAATAGCTTTACCGAAGAAATAAAGGGATCTTTGCGAAGTCTTACGAAGCCATTTAGGAAAACCACCGTATAGATACTCGGGCGCTCCAGCTTGTCTTACTCCTCCTTTCTCAATAACGATCTCTTTCCAAGGAGCACTCGACCCAGCAGTATCTTTCTCAAATTGTTCTATCAGTTCAAGACTCATAATCTACTGCCAATTCATCGACGGTTTTTATTCTGTTATTTCCAACCTCCTCGACAGTTTCATCTACGTTAATATCTAATATATCCAACATTTCATTATCAGAACCTACTTCCTTTGCCGCATTGAAGATGTTTTCCATCGAAGGTATCTCGAAGATAAATCTATGCGTATCGTCTACTTCCTCCTTGGTAACTTGTTTAGGAGAATCAGGTGCCCTATCCAAAAAAGCCAACGCCGCCTTCATGCGAACAGCGGCAGATTTTGAATCAAATACGAAGCCAGTGCTGTTACCCTTTTCGTCTTTCTTTTCGTAACCGATATTACCATCGCGTACTGCCTTAAGAAGCTTGACGCTATCACCAATCTCGTCATTAAAACGCTCCTTCCAATACGAAATTTTATCGACAGTACGCGTTACAACTCTATCTCCGATATCTCCTTGCAATTCTTGTACGCGGCAAACCACTTCAGGCTCTTTAATCCACTTGCTGACGGTATTAACATGCAAATCCAAAGCAGAGGCAATTTCCACCTGAAGCGCTCCCCGAGCCATCATCAACGCACAAAGTTCCCTTTTAGGATCAGATAGTTTCACGAGTCAACCTCAGATACAAATCACGAGTTGCTTTAATATCACTCAAAGCATCGTGTGCCCTGATAGGGATGCCAAAGTGTTCGCAACACGTTCCCAACTTCATGTTCCTCAGTCTCAGTCCTTTGTAAGCGGCATATTTCGCCAACTCGTTTGCAACATCGATAACACTCCAGAAGAACCAACTCCCGAAATATTTATCACCCAACTTACCAAACCAAGACCTCAACATGTCGTAATCAAACTTGGTATTGAAACCCGCTAGGACAATCTTGTCCTGCTTGTTAAACTTATCGACGTAACTAGAAATGAAAGACTCGAAAGCGTTCTTGACAGATCGAGGATCGGGAAGATTCAAAAGATCCTCCCGTTTTATCCCATGAAACTTCAAAATTTCTTCTGTAACATACTCCTTATTGATCGGAGCACATTTCCATTCTCGCTCGAAACAAGGAACTCCAGCCAACTCCATAACGCAGCCAATCTGAATCACATCATGAATCACCGGGTCCGTTCCCGTCGTCTCCGTATCAATCCAAAGAACTTTGCTAACCAGCATGACATTCCCCTTTCTCCTTCAAATATAAAACAGCAATAACAAAAAGGCGAGGAGCACTTTTCAGCGCCGCCTCGCCCCCTTTCTCCGAGCAAACGACAGTTACTTCTTAGAAGATAATTCCGATTCCGCCGGTTGCCAACCTATAAGCACATCAGTCATGCGGCCTTGCATGTCATCAATAGGACTCCAATCCTTATTTTGTTTCGGATCTCGGACGGAGTGCGAAAAGCAAATTTTGCCCGGATTATAAGAACACAAGGGCCTCCCGCATACTTCACACTTTTTGGACATAGACGCCTCCCGCCTGTTGCACGCCAGCGCAAATACCCTTGACAGCCGCCTTCACGACAGGCACCACGTCTTTCGTTCCCTGCAAGTTGGCCTCGAACAAGGCAACAAACGTGTTCAACGTCACCACAAGCATCGCCATGTCCGTGTTATTGATCTCCAGCCAAAGTTCGCCGACCTTTTCCCGGAAAAGCCCTGGATTGTCATACTCCGTAAACGAACACAACAGGATCAAAGGCGTCCGGGACTCCGGAACCGCTCGATAGATTCCGTACGTCGCGCTCATTGCCACCGTCGATATTGTCTCATTGGAAACCGGAACGCTGGCACAACTTGTAAGAAAGAAACCCAAGAACACGAAAACACAAATCAACCGTCTCATGTGATACCTCCAGTTGTTATTGAAATACTTCTTCTAATTTATGCCTCTTGACGAACAGTTCAAAATACTTTCTGAAAGACTTTCTTAATTTTGCCTCCCGTAGCCATACGGCGTTGTAAGTAATTCCAAGACTATCCCCCAACTCTTGAAGTGTAAGCACTTCGTCACAATACAGACGACCCATAAACACCACCTTGTCTTTCCTTTTCAACTTAGAACAAAAAGACTTGGCGGCTTTACGGATTAAACATTGCCTTTCTTCGCTAATCACATTAGATTCAAAACTCCTCTGGATTAACATAACGTCAGGTATTCTCTTCTCAGGATTACTAGGCTTATCATTAAGATCAGGAAGAGCAAGAGGATCTAGATTCCTAACGGAAGGTAACTTACCACTCCAAAATTCCTTGTAATTAGAAGGATACCGAACACATGAAGAAAACTCTTCCAAAAACCGGCTCATATAAGACCATGCCCAATAATAAGCATGAGTAGAAAACTTGGCTTTTTCCGGTTTCCAGGTATCAACGGCTTTCATCACGCCTATAAAGCCCTCCTGCACAAGATCTTCCACGAGCAAATAAGATAGAGGCTTCCGGCACTTGACTGCGCGGCTGATAGCCATCTTATAAACCATGTCCTCGTATTGAGCAAGAGCTTCTTCATGTGTCGGCATTGCAATCAATCCTTCCAAGACTTATCTTGAAACTACAAAGAACTTACCTCTAAGGCTTGCTGTGACTATCACACGAGCCTTTTTCTATCTCGTAAAGCGCTTGCCACGCACGAAACAGCAGAGGCCGAATATAAGTAGCAGGATACTGTTCGTTGGACGCCGCCAACGCTGCATTGATTTCGAATCGAAGCTCTTCGTTGTCGGTCATAGTCCTCGGTATGCTGATCTCGACTATTTGAATTTCCTCCCCTGTATATTTCCTTAAATGACTTTGGGCTTCTTCCCTCGAATTGAAAAGGATACTGTAAACCCTGACATCATTCGGAAGACCAGGATGAACGTTGTATATTACGATCCAACGTTTTTCTGTTATTGTCTTCATCATTTCTCCAGTTCTTTCAGCGCTTTAATCAGCAATGCTTGACACTCGCTGTATGGCAATCCGCCGTGTTTGGCGGCGAATCTCAAATCCTCGATCAATTGTTCCCTCGCCGTCATTTCCCTTTCCAGTTCGATCTCGGCTACTTGATAGATCTTTGGACCCCACTTTACGGCGAAGTCGTCGGCTTCTTCTTTCGAGTCGCATACGATGCTTTTTGCATCATAGCGGCCTTCGTGTTCACGTACCAAAATCCACTTCTTCTCTCGCACTTTCATGTCTTCATCCTCTGCAAAGTAGTGTGTTTGCCACCATCGATACCGTCTCAAGCACTTGACGGTAATCGAGGCACCAGTACGTCACCATCCGCCGCATGAGACCCGCCTGTTCTCCCTTCGCCCAAAGGCCTACAATCGGAACTCCAGCCGCCCAAGCCGCTCCCACTTCCGCCCACGCATCCGTTCCCGAAGGCCCGAGGTAGATTACCAAGTCGGATTTCGTGGCTCCCTCCGTATCGTACCGGAACTTTTCCGAACCATCCTTGCTGTTTACCCATTCCTCGAAGTCGAAGTGCAGATTGTCTCTACCTTCATCCACCACGGCCTTTTCAACGAAAGAAATAACCTCGTGGCCTTTCCGCCGCAGAAAGTGAGTAAGCATCTCGACCGCGTGTTGATTCCGCCAGGACGACGCAATGTAGATCTTCACGTTCAATCCTCCTCTATCAAATCGAAGGTGCTGTTGAATTTATCGGGTTTGTAAACAGTGAATTCGCCTCTTTTGTTCTTTACAATGTAGTCGCCGGGACGCGCCCTGAACTGTCCTGCAATATTCCGCACGTAACAACCATCAGGGTAAAGGTCGCCTCCAGCCCATTTGCAAACTTTCAAGGCTTCATCGAGGTTCATCGATAAGCATCGGGCTTCTACAATGTGAGGTTTCACAACGTATTTAGCCATTTTTGCTCCTCTTAGGCGGTTGTCCGTGCATAAATTCCTCTACCTTGCTCTTGAATAAGTCTTGAGCCTCCTGGTATTCCGCATCGTGAACCTTGCACAAATAGACGGTGCCGCGTTCGCCGAACCACTTGGCTGCGGGAAGTTCAGTACAGTCGCGTTTAGAACACTCCAAAGGTTCTCGTGTTGCCCAATTCATCTCCAATCCTCCAAGACTCGTACCCAAAAAGGTTCGACGGGTAGGGACCAATAGGACCAGCAACCGAGGACGCAAAATGCTTTGGTTACGATCCATAGGCTCAATTCGTCGGCATAGTCGGCTCGGGAGGCGACGGGCTTTCCGCATTTCTTGCAGAAGATGCCGCAACCGTCTGCAAAGCGCTTCTCGTCCAAAACGAAATCGAAGTAGAGCAGCATTTCCTTGTGATAGAACGTCTTCTTGTGGACAGTATCCACAAACCAGCCAGGATAGCCGCTCCAAAAGCTACGACCGAAGTTTAAGACCCGGCACATGATTTCCTCCTGCCGAACCAAGGATTGAGTCCAAGGCTTGCTTCCATGCCCATTAGAGTCATTTCCCGCCATTCATGATAATCGGTGACTGCCGTATCGACAAAGATGAAGTACAGTTTCAATCGCGCTTCTGATAACAGATCGAATATTAAGTCATCTACGAATGTTTGCATGTTAGTTTCCTCCTACTTACCATTGGCCCAAACACTGAAAACAATAACGAAGAACATGTAAACGGCCCAAGAAGGGGTCTCCGCTACTGACGGTCGGGAACTGCAAAAGATCCAAGGGATTAACGCTATTGCAGCCATGAGTAAACCAAATAACGTCATACTAATCCTCCTCGTTCATATAACATTGGATGATGTGAGCCATCCGTTGAGTCAAGCCCAAACAACCAAGGCAGGATTCCCCGGTCCAATGGTGAGTATATTTGTTGTTTTCACCTGACTCTTCGGAACGGATGCTGTAGACGAGAACCAAATCGACCACTTTGCCTTGCCGATGCAATTCAAGAGTTTCGTCGAAGAATCTTTGCAAGATCTCAACACGTTTGTCTTCGAGTTTTATTACGGGCATATTAACTCTGATCTCACGCGCATTAGGATTTCTCCTAAGTGATTTTGCCCTTGGATGTTAGCGCATCGAGGGCAAGTGCAGTCTCCCCAAAAGTTGTCATGCCAATGATTACCTTCGACTAGGTTGGCTAATTCAGTGTCGAGAAGAAGTTGACGAAGCAGATCGTTGGAAGTGAATTTCTCCTTGACTATCTGATACATGATGTCCAACTTGACCAGTTCCCAATCGGGACGAAGGTTGACCTTCCTGCCAATGCTTTTAGCGGTAGCTGCTTGAGGCAGGGCTGCTATGAAGCAACGCGCCGTGACGTTCAGGGTCTTTGATGCTTGGTAGGCGTGTTCAGCACTCGGATAAACGATACGCTGGAAAAGCACCTTCGTTACATAGAAGTTGCTCAGAAATCGATACTGACCGTAAAATCGACCTATTTGGATTATTGAGGACACGTTGGGACTCCTCCCAGGCCGCAGTAGCCGCGACGTTCGGCTTCGCAGCACGCTGTTTTGGTTTCAGGTTTACAATTGCGGCAGCGCAACGAACAGTCGGTTCGTGGTGCATTTCGGGAACAGACGGTTTCGTGCCAGCGCCATGCAGGGCACAAATCGCCATAGCAAAATACATCGTACCATTGGTAATGACCTTCGAAGAGTGAATACATGCCGCCTTTGTTGCAACACGTCATTGTTTGCTGTGCTTTTTCGACTGTTAGAAGCATATCACCATAATCCTTTCTCTTCGGCTAACCACTCCGGAATGATGATGTCGATATCGTCGTCTTCGTCAAAAGCATCCCAATCGAATTCTTCTTCGTCTTCGATTTGCGACTTCGGGAGCCATACTTCGGAAGCATCGTATCGTACGAGAATAGCTTTGTCGGTATGCCGGACGAATTCGACACTTAGTTCAACGTTGGCTTTTCGCACGTTTATTCCTCCTTCGCGACAACGCAGACATCGACAGTTTGACCTTTCTTTAAGCCAAAAGGATTTCCCGGCAGTCTCGTTGCAAAGAATATCGTGTAAGGTCGTCCGTCTCCGCAGTATTCGTCCCAATAACGCATTTGCATCACGGGAGCCTTATCCAGACGGTCTTTCAAGAAGGCGAGTTCATCGAGTTTAATCTTCACGGCGCGGAGAACTGCGTCGGGTGCATATGCGTCCCGTTGTTTCCAGCCAAGGGCAAGGGCGATTTCGGCGACGGTATCCGCGAACCGATTGCGGTTCTTCCAAGCGCGTTTCCTTTCTTCATGAGCAAAGGCAAGGCGATCTTGAAGCCCTTCGATCTCGCAGTTTGCCCATTCGAGATTGGATTCGGCGGCAATGGTGTCGTCTCTGCAACTCGTGGCATAGTCATAAAGACCCAATGCTTCTCTTTGACAGTGTTCTACCGTTTCTCGCTGCACTTTGGCAAAGCTGGTTGCGACTTCGAGTTGCATTCGAAGATCGCTTATTTCTTTTGTCTTGACGGCGAGGGCGGATTCCGCCTTCTCCATTCTGAAGATCAATGCCTGACAAGCTTTGATGCTTTCATACGTTCCATGCACGAACAGGTTGCCCGAGCCGTCGCCTACGCCCATTGTAACCGCTTTGAGGGCGGCGAGTTCGGCGTCGGCTTTGTCGCATGATACTTCGGCTCTTTCGGCACGTTCTTTCTGTTCGAGGTATTTATATGCGGCTCGGGTGTTGTAGTCGCTCATGTCCTTAATGATAGTTTTCTGCTTCTCGATCAGTTCCGCGCTTTCTTCGAGTTGCTTTTGGAGACTTTCTTTGGTTGCTCTCCAATTGCAATGACCGTAACAGTGATGACAAATAACACTGCCTTCACGGACAAATTCACAAGTAGCGCAAGTGCGTTCGTTCATTTTGATTACTCCTATTCGGCGACTGCCATTGAAATGGCGTTTCCGATGCCGATTACTCCCGGAGGATACTTGATAAAGGAATGAGCCAAGTGCTCCGGGATGTAGAAATTGGTCTCGCCCAAGTAAACGAAACGAGTGTTTACCGGGAAGATTTTAGGGTAAGGAGGACAATAAGCTCCGAAACCGCATTGCCATTTTCCGAATACGTGTTGATTTGCCATGAGAGATCCTTTCATTCCGATTTGTAAGTGGGAACGATCAAAGGTTTAAGGGTCTTCTTAGTCGAAAGATCCGGAAGGTGCAATACGGAATCTTTCTCTCTTTCTTCAAAGTACTTCCGGAGTTTATCTTCTCCGTGCGTGGCTACGTTAAAGGGAGAAGCGTAGAAGTGCCATACGTCATCTACTTTTTTTCCACAAGCCGCCTTCTTGTCCTGGTTTGCTGTAGATGCTTTCGGAAGAGAAGGTAATATGGTACGGCAGTTTGAATTCGTCAGTAAGATGTTGGCCTTTAGAACGGTCGGGCCATCCGTACTTTTCCACGTAACTGCGAATGTCGTAACCTGATTTCTCTTCGGCTGCCATTTCTTCTTCGGTTAGTATTTTAGGCATGTTAAGTCCTTTCGTTGAATTCTTCTAAGTATGGAGAGGAAGGATGGGACCGGGGGATAGCGGAGTGCTGTCTGCCCTTCGCATCCTTCATCTCTAACTGAGTGCAAGACGGACACAGTAAGGCGCGGGTGGTAAGAATGCAGGAGAATGCCCAAAGAGAATAACCACAAGCGCATACGATGAATTCGGTTCGGGGTACGGGTTTAAATTCCATAATATATACTCCTTATAGTGGGAGTGAGATTCGAACTCACAACCTGTCGCTTACAAGGCGACTGCTCTACCATTGAGCTATCCCACCCGCCGTTGAAGGTTAAAGGATATGATTAAAACCCGCTTTCTTGCGAAGGTAGCGGGAGCGATTCCGGCCCGGTTTGAAGGACTGCAAGGGAGTCGCTTCCTCGGGACGGCGAGAGAAAGCGAAAGTGCAAATCAAGCCAGCTATCCCGAGTGCGATGAATAATATAGCAAGTATCATAACGTTCTCCAAACGCGGAAAGCCACGCCTTCTTCAGTGGTAATGGCGCGGGGTTTGAACTGACGCTTGGGAGTGAAAGAAACTCCCACGCGGATGCACGCCGCTTGAAGCGTGGTGAGGTTCACGTTCGATACGGTGAGGGAGTCGCCGACTTCAAGTTGAGAAAGCATTTCGCGCCATGCAGAAGTGCGTTTCGTTTCGGGTACGGGAATTCCGGTTTCGATGGGACCGAATGTTACTTTTTCCATTTTCTTCAGTGCTCCTTTGATTTCGTCTTTGTTGAGTAATGCAACAGTGTTTACGGTAAGTTCCTGCTTAACAAATCTTCCTCCTGGTCCTCTGGTTGCCATTTATTCCTCCTTGTTATGAGCTTCCAACGCGCATAAGCGTTCTTCAAGTTCCACGACCCATTCCGCAATCGATTGATACTTAGGAATAAGCCTTCCGCATCGGTCGCAGGAAAAGTTTTCCAGCAAATCTTCCCGGCAAGTCGGCTTATTCAGTGGCTTATCGCACTGATGACAATAACGGAATGCGCCCACCTACTTCTCCTTGATATCGATTACGTTAAGAGTTGGATGGTTGCGATGCTTGAAAACCACGGTCACTTCGTCGGAATGGTCGCAGGATACGAAGCACTCGGGGAAGTTCGGAGAGTCGAGAATGAGTCTTGACGACGTGTGCGACTTGTGGGCGCGGTGAATGACATCGGCGATCAAGGAAGCGTCATGGTGAAATCTACGCCGGGTTGTGTGTTGATTTTCGGGTGACGCTTCAGTCATGGTACACATGCTAACTCCCTTGCAGACCGTAATAAACGATCTTTTCGATGTTTGCGAAAGTTACCTTCTCGTTGCGGAAGAGATTCCGGCGCGAAGAAGGCAGCGAAAACCAAGCTGAGAAGTATTCGAGAATCGTATACATTGATACTCCTTTCATGTTAGTAATCATCAAAGCCATCGATCTCTTCCTGTTCGTAGTAATGGATAACCTTATCAACGTTATTGGCATCCACGACGTCTTCACTAATGAAGACATAACCATAGAACAATATAAACATGTCCAAATCACTATGGCGGTTGCGGTCTTCAAGGTTCATTTCAGTGCTCCTGAAGTGCGTAGTAATCGTCAAAGCCATCGATTTCCTCTTGGTCCAAGTAATGAACCACCTTTTCGACGTTATCGAAGGTCACGGGATTTCCATCAAAGAATATAAGGGGAGTATTGAGGAAAAGAACGGTAAATAGGGAACTGAAGTCGCTCATGGTTAGTGCTCCTGTTCTAAATAGTGAATGATCTTTCCGACGTTGTTATCATTTATGACATCGTAGTCGAAAATCTCGTAGCTGAGAAATAATACGAGGAACTCTAAGCCGCTCATTTCAATGCTCCTGGATTCCGTAGTGCATTGCCTTCAATATGTCGAAGGCAGGAAGTAAGGTATCCTCGTAATACATCAAGGTACGATGGAGAGGAAGCGCGAACCAGATGTCGATTACCTTGATGTAAAAATCCCTTTGGGACGGCGTGAGCGGTTTGAGTTCTTCTTCGTCCATTTTAATGCTCCTGTATATTGCGTGAAATTCAGACCAGCGGGACATACTAATGCTCCTGCGAGTAATAATGAATAATCTTCGGGATGCGGCTGGCAAGGATAATGGCCTTGGGCAAGTCGCATATGGCTATGTAAAAGCGAACGCGTTTGTTCGTGATGTTCAAGATCCTTCTGAGAGTTCGGAAACGACATGCGGGACAGTGGCATTTCATGATAGATTCTTTCTTTTACGGAGGAGGGATGGTCCCTCCCCCTTAGTCCGTGAGACGTTTGGTAAGTTCCTAGTGCATGTGCGCTCCTTGGTTCGGGGTTGAAATGTTAGTAGCAATGTAAGCGGGAAAACTGAAGGTGTCAAGGAAAAAGTGCATATGCTAAGTTTGTGCCAAAGTGTACCAACGAGTCGGTCCTTTGTACCAATCGGATAAAAAAGCCTCGGGAGATGTGTGTTGCATGGTTCGGCCTTGGGCAACTCTTTTGAAATACCAAGAAGAAACGGCATGTTCGAACGTTTTGAACATTCCAGGATAACGAGAGCGGTAGAGGGCGTGCAGTTTTCCGTTGGGAGATGAATGGTAAGGACAAATGCAACAACCGATGCGAGAAAATCCTTCGTCGTAGAGAGAAGGATAAGGTAAGTGGTACTCTTCGATGAATTCCCAAACTTGCCACTCCAACCAATGATGGATGGGATAAACGTGAAAGTGATGCAACTTGCGGTTGTAGTCTATGGAAGGGTAGGCGCGGCGTTTCGGCGACTCTTCGGCACGGATGCCCATGATACGGTGGATATGAGGGAGGGTCCAGGAGGGACGCTTCTTTAGTTCCGTGCAACACCAGCGCATGTTCATCAAGGGAGGATTCTTGGTCTGAATTAGGTGCCAGAACGAATGTTTGGGACGAAGAATGAAGACGGATGGATAATTACGGCGGATGAAGGAAACGATCTCGGGAGGATCTATGCCTGTGAAGGTATAGGAGGCATCGAAAGACAATCCGGCTAGTTTAGCTAAGTGAAGGGTAACGATGGAATCTTTTCCTCCGGAGAACTGGACGAGGGTGCGGTAATCATGGAAGTGATGTAGTAAAGAAAGGCTCTCGGCAATGTAGGGTTTCATTAAACTATCCTATAGGTTATAAAGTCTGGTACAGTCAGGGATTCTGGTAAAGGGTGAATTTTAAAAATGGTGTGCGATTTTCGGATCACCTTTCGGGCGTTGGTGAGATGGCCGTGGGGGTGCCACCGGGGTCTCGGACCCGCGTCCAGCCTCTCGACGCGCAGCCGAGCCACCCGACATGCGAGAATCATTCTCATTTAATAATGATTCTTTAATTAATGATAGGTGCGCGAACTTGCTATTAAAGTACATCGTTCGTTCCCTTTTCTGTAGAATGAGGAACACTTGCTCTTGTCGCTTCCCATATCCTCAGTCTATCTGCTTTGGATAGTTGCTGTTCGTTCAATAACATCGGCACTGTATTGATCTTGCTTGTTCGAGCTAGCTTGCGCCGTAACCTTTCGAGACTGAGCAAGTGTTCAAAGTTACGGCGCAGTACCAGTGATTGACACGCTGGATCGAACGGCGCTCTTCTCCAATCGTTCACACGAGGAGGAAAAGGACAGCCGACAATGTACCCAGCGCTTTTGGCTGCTTTAAGCAATTGCAACCAGGATGACGCAATGGGTATTGCATGACGCTTCGTTAGCAAGCTATAACTTGTTTTAGGTATAATCCAGGCGACATAACTAATAGTCCCGTCGTCTGCTTCCTCAAAATGTCCTTGTCCCACAAAATGTCTTGTTCTCTTAATCGGTATCAAGTATCGAATCATGCTCTTCTCCTTTTCATTCAAGGTAAGAACCGGCGAAGTGAAGAGCAAACTTAATAATGGTTATCAAGGACCATGTAAGTGAACGAAAAAAGCAAAAACCGTTTAACGTTCCTCGACCGCCTTTAAGTAGCTGATATGAGGACCAAAAAAAAAATTCGGTGAAATACCCCTTGGAAGTGTATTTGTGCCTTAAGTGATTGAAATTGCTACCCGTTCCGGAAATGATTTTTTTTAGCCCTTGGTAATCTTTGTATTCTCCAAGTGCGCGGTATCATTGCATAAAAAATCGGTAGACGTAAAAAAATACAGTTTTTAAGGCACCTCCGTCGCCGAAAATGGCCCAATGAACGTCTGAGCGAATGTCTCGCCGAAACGTAGTTTCTGTACTACCACGTCCACACCTTACTACTACAAACATATATATCCTTGAAGGATATAGTGCCTCTACAGGCTTTCTTACTTTCTTACATTTCCCTCCCATCATACCTAATAATATCGCCTACTTACCTCAATAAACCTCTTCCAAGCCCAATTTCATCCGCCCTTAATTATCCCTAACAATCCCGCCTACTTACCCAAACAAAAAACACGTTATTGCTATCATTCTCTCGTATTCTAATCATTCCCATTACTTACCCCAACAAAGCGTCCATTATCCTAAATACCTATTTCCCTGATCCCTTCAGACCCTACTTTATCCCTGTAATCTCACCTACTTGCCTTATCATTATGTTTATCCGTCTCCTCATGACATTATTTATAGCCTATATGCTATAAACCGAGACCCCACCAGCATTTATCCCTTGCAATCGCCATTATTGAGTATATTATATAGCCGTACCATTGATTTTAACCCGAAAGGAAGAAAACAGACCCCGCGCAATCCCACCGACTAGGCACTAGCGCGAACCTCGAAAATGAGCGAATCCGGCGGAAGTACTTTCAAAGCCTAGAAGCAGATTGCAACCCATGCCGAGCAAGCGGGGTGAGAGTCGGAAGATAGCCGCAAATTGGCATTATTACCAAAGATAGGATTAAGTGTTTGTTTTAATTAACATTTAATCGTGTTTTTGGCTTTTTCACCTTAACTTAAAAGGATTATTATGTCTGATAAGAAAATGATGTTTCGAGACTCGCAAGTCGCTTTTGCCGAGGCCATTTCTAAAGGCATCTTAAGCGCAAGCCTCCTGGATTCAAACTACGCTGGATTATACATGTATATGTACACTGACGCTTCCGGCGATCATTTCAAAAATAGAAACACCCGAAAGTACCTCTCTGTTACCAGAGAACTTTATTCATTCCCCAAAGCTTAGAAGGGAATAGCATGGAATTCTCGACTTTCGAGCAAGTACATCGCAACCTATGGCGCAGATATGGTATTTATTACCGCTTGTATGCCTCGCAAGCCTCGCCGACCCCAAACGGCTGTTGGCTCATTGCTCCTAAAATGGTGGAACTCGCCGACATCGACGCTGCTACCGGCAAGGACGTAATCGGCCCTTCAGAAGTAGTCTTTGAAGTATGCGGTACCGTTCCCGCATGTTACGAATTCGTATCTTATTAGGAAAGGAAAGCAAAATGAACAAAGCCCGACGCACCGCAATACAGGAAATCATTGATAAGTTGTCTTCTATAGCGGAAGACATCGCGCAGTTGTCCTTTGACGAAAACGACGCGTATCAAAGTCTTCCGGATAGTATCCAGTGTTCCGACAGAGGCTTGAAAATGGAAGCTGCTTATGAGGCACTAGACGACGCTCAGAACAGCGTAACCGAGGCGATTGAGTATCTCACAACTGCAAAAGAGTAGTATGATGGATACAATAGATGCTATTAACATTGTCGAAGGATTGCAACCAGCATCCGCCATAGAACAATTGGACGCTTGGCAGTGTTTAGTCGATTCGGGACTTGCGTGGACCTTGCAAGGCTGGTATGGACGTACCGCTCACGCTTTGATCGCTGTTACATCGGCGGATGGAAGGGAGAATTGTCCTATTTCATCGATTTGACATTGTGGATTCGAGCCGTCGAAGACGCCCTTGTCATTGGCCGCGTTTTCAATCAGCATTCGATTTACGATTGCGCGAACAACACTTGCATTGAACTTTAATGTTTTTCGCATGGTAGGATTGTGCTTTCCCTACCATGTAATGAACATTAAAAGCATAGGGGATATCATGTTAACAATCGTAACAGGTATTCATCCGGACCACGCGCAGTATCATCATTCGCGTGAATTGCTCAAAGTTCCGAACCTCGAAGACAAGGAGTGTTTATTTGTCACATTACACGAACTAGGCCATGTTTATTTTAAGCACGTACGTTATACATGGTCGAATGTCGACACGGTGATGAGTCAAGAGCTAGAAGCGTACGCGTACGCCGAAAGATGCCTTGTGCCCGACGCCACATTTTATGCCAATATGTTTGACGCTTTGCGTACCTATACACGCCACTACAAAAGAAACTTTGGTTCCTGCTCTTGGACATCGCCTGTTATTTGGCGTACCTTTCAAAATTGCCGTAAATTGCTCGAAACGCGCATTAAGTTCCACAATTGCTTTGTAAACGACATCACTTAACCTTTAACAATGGAAGGATCTAACATGGCACATGACATAGCTAACATCAATGGTCAGGATTGTTTTTTCGGTTCGGAAGCCGCTTGGCATGGTTTAGGCCAAGTTGTAAACGGAGCGCGGTCATGGTCTGAAGTAATAGACTTGGCCGGATTAAACTGGACAGTAGAAAAGCAGCGTTTGTTCGATGAACGCGGAAAAGAAATCGATTATTTCGGCATCTTCCGCGACGGTCTGCATTTCCTCGGCGCTGTCGGCGCAAATTACACGCCGATTCAAAACGCCGACGCTTTCGCCTTTGTGGATGCTCTTTTGAGCGTCGAAAACGGCGCTCATTACGAAAGTGCGGGGGCGCTTGGAAAGGGTGAAAGGCTTTGGACCCTTGCGCGTATTCCACACGACTTTGAAGTGGTATCGGGCGATGCGCATAAGACTTATCTGTTGTTCTCAACGTCCCATGACGGAAGCTTGGCCGCAACTGCTAAAATCACAAGCGTCCGCGTGGTTTGTAATAACACGCTGAATCAAGCTCTTGCGCTTAACGGGTCATTTGCCCGTGTTAAGCACACTGCCGACGCACAAAACAAATTGGAACGCGCACGCCTTATGATGGGAAACGCAGTAAAGAACGTTTCCGATCTGCGCGAAAAGCCGGCGCTTTCCTCCCGCATGTTGGACAAGGAAACATACCTC
>Ga0172380_10000996_pt1 | contig 50573 bp, 74 predicted proteins | sample Leawe162metaG_FD_119747 | JGI IMG/M metagenome (GOLD analysis project Ga0172380, IMG submission 119747) | Leachate microbial communities from a municipal landfill in Southern Ontario, Canada - Leachate well 162 metaG | ecosystem: Engineered > Solid waste > Landfill > Unclassified | place... | reverse complement strand
GTTAAGTGCTATCCGACTGACTCAGGCGCGAAAGCAATATCACTATCGTTCAGGTATCGCAAGTAAAATTCTCTAACCCCGCAAACAAAGGAAAACCATGCAAGTAGATTTCAATTTCGTGCTTCAAATTCTCGGCTCAAAAGAGGTCGAACTGGCGCAACTTCGCCAGACACTTGACGCAATGACGCGGCAGATCAAAGAGCTGCAACAGCGCGTCGAAGAGCAGGCGGCAGCGGCCGCGAAGACCGCCGAAGCACCCAAGGACGCACCATGAAACCCCTGACCTACGAGCGCCTCTACCTTTGGGGCGTGAGCCTTGGCAACGGCCTATCGTATCAAGCAATCCCCGTCAACGCAGCGCGAACCTTGCCCGAAGTGGCGGCCTACCTCGCGGTATTGAATGACGCCAAGATTGGCGAGCGCACCGACTGGCGACTGCCGAACATCAAGGAGTTGGAGCAGTTGATCGAATACGGGCGCATCAACCCCTGCATCAACCCGGATTTCTTTCCATCAACGCCGCTCGGAAAATTCTGGAGCAGCACGCACGACACAAGCGGCGGACGCTGGACCGTGGATACGATGAGCGGTATGACCAGCACTGAGCCATCAACCGCGCGATGCTTTGTGTGGGCTGTCAGTGGCGTGGAGAAGCCTGCGCACGATTGGCGACTTGATGCCACGACAGCGACAGACCTTGCAACCGGCTTGACCTGGAAACGCTCGCATGAAATGGTTGACCCGACCCACATTGACGACGGCTCCTCGCGCGTGAATTGGATGCGCCGGGACGAGGCCATGGCGCTGTGCGTCGGCGGATGGAGACTGCCCGAAGTTGGAGAGCTTCGCGGGATCATTGACGAATCCAGATATACCCCGGCGATTGACACCGCGATTTTCACGCCGACACCGTTTCAGGCTCAGTTTCTGACCGCCACCCGTGCGCTTGATGCTTACGGCAACGCAAATCAGTGGTGGCGCGTGAGCGGGGACGTAGGTGTAGCTTTGCCTGGGGATGATGGTCGGGGCTACGTCCGCCTTGTCCGTTACGCTGGCGCGGCTCCCATGCCAACACCAGCGCCGACGGCACCGCCTGTCCCGACGCCTGCACCAACACTTCCGCCGACACCAGCGCCTACGCCAGCTCCTACCCAGCCACCCATAACCGGCAGCGTGACATTCACAAAAGCCGAATACGCCGACCTGCTGACCCAATGGGACGGCATCACTTCAGTGCTGATGTCTAAACTTTAACCTGATTTCATCAACCAATAAGGAGAATCTCCCGTGGCCACACTAGAACAGCGTAAATGGCACCTTGATCGTTCAATACCTTTCGCGCTAGTTGTGGCGATAATTGGGCAAACTCTGGTCGGTACTTGGTGGATAAGCTCGTTTGAATCACGGACTGTGAACCGATTGGAGAACCTTGAAACGCGGCAAAAGGTGATGGACCAAATCCCTGAAAAACTGGCCCGACAAGAGTCTCAGATCGAAACAGTTCTTGTCATGCTCAAAGATTTGAAGGTCGATTTCAGAGAGCTGAACAGGAAGGATAAGAAATGAATTCAATCGCTCTAGCAATGTGGTTCTACTGGTGGAGGTGGTGGGAATGAAACTTCAAGACGCATCAGACAATACCAATGTGCGGGCGTTTCTCAAGATGCTTCGCCATGGCGAAGGCACTACCGACGAAGATGGCTATCGAAGGATGTTTGGCGGAAAACTGTTCGACAGTTTTGCCGACCACCCGCGCCAGCCGCAAACCGCCACATTCAGAGGCGGCAAGACGCTGACCAGCAGCGCTGCCGGCGCCTACCAATTTCTAACCAGGACCTGGGATGGGCTGGTCAAGCAATACGGCTTCTCGGATTTCAGCCCTCAAAGCCAAGACCTGGCCGCCGTCGCGCTCATCAAGGGCCGTAAAGCGCTTGACGATGTGATCGCCGGACGCTTTGACGCAGCGGTGCAAAAGTGCAATAAAGAATGGGCTAGCTTGCCAGGCTCACCCTATGGCCAGCCCACCACAACTTTGCAAAAGGCCCGCCAACTTTATACCGACGCCGGCGGCATATTTGCGTCCGCAACCCAACCCACCATAGCGCCTGGGGCAAAAAGCGCGCTATCACCAGATCCATCATCACCGGAGACTCCCATGCTGCCATTCCTTGCTGCCGCCTTGCCTTATTTGTTTGATGCTGTCCCCAAGCTCGTAAAGAGCTTCTCTGACGACGGCGTTTCGGTGCCTGCCCGCAACGAGCAAGCCGTGACCCTGGCGATGCAGATCGCCAAGACGGCCCTCGGCGCATCCAACGACCAGGCGGTGGTTGATGCCATCAAGGATGATCCGGAAGCGGCGGCCATCGTGCGCAATGCAATCGATGCAAGCTGGGCGCAGATCACCGACGCCAGCGGCGTGGCGGACGCGCGCAAAGCCGACGTGGCCTTTGTCGCCGCTGGCGGAGAGGTCTGGCGATCACCATCGTTCATCATATCGATTGCGCTGCTACCCATTGTTTACATGCTGGTAGGCGCGGTGGTCGGGCTGTTTGGCCAACCGTTCAGCGACGACGTGAGGTCGGCGATAGCCAATGGCGTCATCGGTCTGATCCTGGGTGGCTTGACTGGCTATTACTTCGGCCAGACCACAAGCCGCAACCGCACGCCGCCGGCTTGAGCAGCAAAATCAATCAGATTTTTGGCTATTGAGGACAAGCGCAATCCGACTCGCTGAGCCTGCGCATGACGCTGCCGAAGTAGCCTACCGCCTGCACTCCATCACAACAACAGGATCAAGATATCCGCTCCTGGCAATCATCATAACGCGGGACCGCTTGTCGCCCTGTCGCATGACCCGGATGGCACCGATAATTGCCGCCTGACCTGACTTGTATTTTCCCGGCAGACTGCGCCATTTTCTGCAACCGTAGCCACGCACCTGGGCGAGGTAGTAACAGGCCGGCGCGTAGATGTGGAGCCTGGTCATTCGACCCCCTCAAGCGCCGTATTTAATACGTCAAGATCACATCCGAAATCGACTAGGTTTGTCTGTGCACAAAGCGTCTTCGCCGCCCGTGCCACCTCGATCAACTTGAGGATGGTGTCGGGCGTCAACTGTAAATCAGAATCTCGTGCAGTCTCTTCCTCTGCCGCCTTTTGCAGAGTGTCAAGGTTGATCATTTAAGCCTCTCTAACTCAGTGCTAATTCGATCAGCAGCGTTTTCGCCTTGGGTGTCATGAAGATGCTGATACTCACGCGCCGCACTGTCAACTACTGCAATAGCCTCTTCCATCGTTTGCCTGCGAGCCGCCTCTGCACAGGCTTTCCCGTGTCGCTCGACATATTCATAGGTGTAGCGCATGTCACTGGGTGGCGCTCCATCGTTTACATGGATTGTTGGCAGGTCAATCACTTCGCACCCCTCGCTGCAAGCACTGCATTGGTGTAGCGGTGCAAAGCGGGCATCCATGATTGGATAGTATTCGGGAATAATCCAACTTCTACGGCAAGCGTCAGCAATTCAGAATCACTCCATGCCCTCGCTGGCTCGTTGATTGAAGGGTCTTTTGCCATCGCTATCGCCATGTCGATGATGCTTCGCAGTATCTGCATTGGCGGTGTTGTGGTCGGCGCGTCAAGTCCGTAGATGGCGAGAGCGTCAAGCACCGCATCTTTCCACTCGTTGGGCGCTGGGTGGAGGTAGAGCGGCACAGAATACTTGCACCGTGTTTCGTCATCAAATCCATCAAGATAAAACTGCGTAAATGCCACGCGCATGCTTGGGTTCGCCCATGCCACCGGCTCACCCACTGCCGCATCAAGCGCGGATTGCAGGAGGGCGATTGCCTTTTCTCGCCCGATCATTCCGCCTCCGACTAGCGCATCAAGCACTTGCTTAATTTCGGACTTGTTTATTTCACCTTCTCCGCAAGGCCGCGCCACTCAAGCGGCGAACTTTGTTGGATTGTTTTCGGGTCAATCTTGGTCCCGTTGACGTGCCAGTGCAACATGTCCCATAGGTGTAGCTCACCGCAAAAACGGCACTCATACAAACCCTTTTGCGCGGGCGGCGTGCGGTAGCTGTACCATGGGGTTGTTTTTGGTTTCATGATGTTCCTATCTGTTTTCCGGCGTTGGCGCAGAGAGTCCAGCAGCCTTCAATAGGGCTGTATGTTCTCTCACAGCCTCTGCCGCAATAGCCTGTAGCGCACTTCCTTGACGGTCCAATGCGTCCGCTAGAAGCTCTCCAAATCTCGCCTTGATGGCGTCTTCCAAGTGCACAGCCAAAGCGGCCGGCATTGTGTGGTAATTTCTGGCACCATCGCTGTACTGGTGATACACGGTTGGGCCGGACTCGTTTTGCGCCAGCTTCAAAGACTTAAGCTCCCCGATACCTCCACCACCTCCGCTGTATCTCTGCCCGATGAGGCTTGCCCACTCGACACATTGAGCTTGCTCGCGCTTTGCTCCGTTGTACTGTTCGATCATTGTTGCCATTTCATTCTCCTGTTGTGGTGGGGCTCACACTGCACTGTGGCTTGTGGTCAACGTACTGGCATACTGCACAAGAAGGAACCCACAGCATCTGTGATGTTGCCCATATTGGTTACGCTGCCTGCTTTGCCTGCACCTTATCAAGATGGTCTTTCATCGCTGCGCACATAAGCGTCAAGTCCGACAGGTGATACAGCACCGCAGCACGTTCCCGGCCTGCTGGTTCAAAGCCGAGTTCTCGCAATCCGTCGGCGCTAATCTGGATCGGGTGCAGCTTGTCTTTGATGGCGCCAAGACTGATAGTTGCTGTACTTGCTGGCGCTGGCCGAACTTGCGGGAATTGGCGCACGGTGGCCTCAATCGGTTGCACAGGCTGCGCAATCACCGGGTCCGGTGCTGGTGTGGCTTGGGCAGCGGTTATCGCGTCCTGGTGCTCGGCAATGCGCAGTTTGACCAGGGCGGTCAGATCGTCGGGCGCCTTGAGAACGATCTGCGCCACATCGGCGAACAGGAAAGCATGGTCTTTGGCCAGCTCGCGCAAAGTTGTCAAGTTTGCCTGTATCTTGTCCGCCGTGGCGCTGGCAGCGATCTTGGCATTGGCAAGGGCAGTGTCTACCGCGTTTTGCATGCTATCGAATGTGCGAAGTCCTTTGATAGCGCCGCCGAAGTCGCAAGCTGTGGCCGGCATATAGGGTTTGCCAAGCCGAATATTCAACGCTGCAATATGGTCGGCCAGGGCTTTGCCGCCTTCGGCCACAATCTCACCCCGGCGCGATTCCTTGCGGGCCTTTTCGAGCTTTTCCAGCGCCAGCCGGACGTCGCGGGCTTCGGCGCTGATTTCGTCCATCGTTCGGAACAGGTCATCAATGGTTTTGGTCTGCCCGAGCGCGTGGTCTTTGGCCGCTGCAACGCGCGATTCAATGTCTTCGCACCACTTGCGCGCCTTAGCGCTGTCAGCAAAGTCCTGATCGGTTTTCAGGTCGCGGTTGACGCTGCGGATGGCGGCCAGGGCTACTTGCTTGAACTCATCCATGTTGGATGCGCTGATTTCGCCTTTCATCACGATGTGCAGCGCGGGCAGTGTTTCAGGCGTGCGGCCTACGGCTTCGGCGACGATTTCGGTCGGCACGTAGGCGGCTTTGTCGATTTCAAGCTGCGCCCATCCGGCAATGATCTTGGCGCGAAGTTCCAAATCTGGCGCATACCAGCAGTGGCGCTCTTCGATCAGCTCGTCGCCTTCCCATTTTGACGCCATGAATAGGATGCGACGGGCGCCGGAAACCATGAGCTGCTGTTCCATTTGCACGCGGTACAGCAAGGGAAGGCGATCACCTTCGCTAGAGCGCAATTCAGCATTTAATGATTTATGCTCGAAGCCCTGCGAGTAGTCATCAATCAACCCGTCAAAGCTGGCCGAATACTTGCCGTCGCTGCCGACAATCGGGTAGAGAAATTCACCATCGAAGATGTTCTCTTCGGCCCATGCGCGCGCCAGGGCTTCGATGCGGTGGCCTTCATCGAATCTGGCCTGAGTAGCCGGGTCCACGTCCGTCGCAATGCCGGTGCTCAGTCGGCGGATCAGTTGTGTTCGAGTCTCGTATGGGGAACAGCCCATCATGGCCGGTGCATCGCTGGCGTTGAAATGGGAAGCTCGGTGAGCGTGCCATTCTGGAGAATTTTGCAAAAGTGAATGTATTTGCATGATGTTCAGTCTTTCCATGGGAGGTCGTCATCGGAACCTGCGTCAGCCGCAGGAATGGTTTCTGCCTTTTTCATTGCCTTGATGCGCTCTGCCTGCGCTGGCGTGAGTTCGCCCCTACTGAGCGCCATCGCCTTGATTTCGTCGGTGGTCTTGAGTCCTTCGGACACGGCTTTTTCCCAGCGGATAGCCTGCTTATCAAAAGCCTCTGCCGGCCATACGGGCAACGTCTTGGCTACGGGCGTGTCAGTCGGTGCATCGCCCTCATGCCTGGTAAGGTGGTCCACCAGTGCGGCGTCCATGTCCTCAAGGTCTTGGCTAAAGCAGTCGCTGGCGGCAGTCACGTTCAGCACCATCGCCATCTTGGCGCGCTTGTTCGCCATCTTGAGGATGGTATTGGCAAGATCGGCGGGCTCGGTGCGAATCTGTTCCTGCTTGTAAGTGGTCCCGCCCTTGCCGCGTGCGTGCTTTGTGCGGCGCATGTTAGCCGGTGTTTCGTCAAACTCTTCCTTGCAGATAGCCTTGCGCCATTTGTATTTTTCCTCACCGCTTGACGCCTCGCCAAGACCGGACCCGAGCACCACGCCGCTGACCTGGTGCGTGCCAATGCAATTGACCCGATAGCGCACGGTATCAGCGGTAGACAGGTCGGTGACTTCGTAGGTGTCGGCGACGCGAAACACCATGCACAGCACTTCGGCGCCAGCCTTGTAAAGCGTCGGCTTGGGCGTGCCGGGGATCGTGCCGTAATGCACGTCCGGTTTCATCACCGCGCGCATGACCTCCTGGACAACGGCCACGTGCTGGATGATGTCAGATACCGCCATGCGGCCCGACGATTGGGTACTGGCAAGAGCGCCCTGTTTGAGTTCGACTACTGCGTTGTTCATGTTGTTCCTTTGGTTGGCTTCTGTGCTTACAAATTGAGAATAGGGTTCGGGAGAAGAGTTCGTCCCGAAACGTCGGATGTGTTGAGAATCAAAACATCCAATAATGTGAGTATCCATGCGGTTTTCAATGGAGAACCTTTAAGTTAGTGTCCACTTCCGTTGCGCACCGCATGGAATCTACATTCTCCACGTCGAAAAAAAAGCTTGACACGTCAACCATGCGGGTTGCGGCAGAAGTGAGCGCATGCTTTCGTTGCAAGTACTGCAAACATGCGGACCTATTTCCCCCTAGTTCCAGTACAGTATTCGCTATCCACTCATGAAACGGGTTCATTTTGCAGAGCCCCCAAGCGCGCCAGTACCCAACACAAACCCGAAGTTATACCAGCCGCCATTGTTGTAAACAGCATAGATTGCAACGTCATCAGAGAACCACGATACTACCCAAGCAACCGGCAGAATCATGCCGTGCCATAGGCCATACCAAAAGCCGACCGGCTCATGTGCAACTGTCACGGCAAAGTGATCGGCGCATCCCGACAAAAGCAGGACGGCAACAATTGCGACCACAGCGAACTGACCGCGCAAGTCTGCCAGCGGTACAGTGGTGAAATGCTTGCTTGTTTTCAATTGAACCCCTTAATGAAGCGAGTGACGCTTTCTCTGGTTGGTCCGCTCAGAAGTTCCATCATCCCAAGTTGTGCACATATCCCGGTAGAGGACGCAATAGTCTCATCATGTTTCCCGAGATCGGAAAGCATCGACGTGACCGCACTTTGCAGGTCACCAATCTTCACGTATTCCATGGCACGGTCTTTACACCATTGCAAATGTTGTGCTCTATCCATTTCATTCTCCAAAAATTATTTACCTACCCACCAATCCTACCCACTCTGCCGAAGATTTACATCGGTAGAAACCCTAGGGTTGGTGCTTATTTGCATTGCGCAAAAGCTCTTCAGCTTCACGAAGCGCCTTATCCTCATCAAAGAACGGCCGCTGCCACTCGCGCCAAGCCGCATTGAAGGCGATGCACACGCCGACGATCAGGACGACCACGAAGGCGATGATTGCGATTGTTGTGGTCATAGCTGTCTCCAAGTTGTTTCACCATTACACGAGCTATAGTTCCACTTTTTCCCACAGGTCAAACACTGGGCGCTGCCGGACGTTGTGTTCATATCGGGGTTTGTGTTGTTGCCCAGCTTGTCATAGACCGGCGGGTAGTAGGCGCACGTTGTCATCCCTCCGAAGAGTTGGATTCGGCACTCATCGGCGCATGTGGCGGTGTCTGGTGGAATGTTCATTTGCGGCCATCCAGCATGGCACCAGCCATCTTGTAAGACCAGTCTGCTATTACGTCTGCCGCCTCATTCCAATCAGAAGCAAGTTGACCTTGCATTGCCTTCGCCGCTAAGTCATCCCGAAGGCTCTCAACAATCATCGCATCAAGCCAGTCTGCCCCGCTGTCGGGGACTTTGAGCTTGATTGCGGCGTATTGACGTAGGGTCATGCCGGGACCGCTGATTTGTGGCCCATTCAAACAGCCAGAATAATCTCGCGGTGTGATGGTGTCGCACGGGAAAGCGTTTCCGCCCGTGTCTTTGGTTGTCATGATGCGTCTTCCTTTGCAACCGCCTCGCGCAAAGCGCTGTAATTTGCAATCGTGAAGCTGTACTCCTCGGGTGTAAGCCCTGTTGCCCGGCGCGCAGATGGATCGAACATATTCCAGCGACCGCCAAGACGAACCTTCTCATACGCCCTCCAGTTGTTTAACTGGGCGAACGTGAATTCCTTGTCGTCGTTCATAAAATCCCTTTCGTGCGAGTAACGTACCCGCGCTTTGTCACACAAACAAACGATCCTTCGGTGTCGGTCGGGCGAAGCGTGCCATTCTCGCCGCACATCGTTTTGCTGACGTCGGCAATATGATCGGCAAGGCGCTGCTGTTTGATAGCGTCGTCAGCCGCGCCAAACTCGCTTGAGCGGTCGGGAAGGTTCCATGAGGCAACGCCGAGCGCAAGGATTCCTGCGCAAAACAATAGGATGCGGGTCATGGTGTTTCCTTAAGCGTTCGAGTCAGAATGATTATTGAGTCAAGCACAGCCGCGCTGTGTATGCAATCAAGCAGGCGCTCTACTTGGCCATTGCTTTCACCCTCGCGGATGCCGAGAAAATGGCGCAGCAATGTCCTGGATTCTGCCCGCAGTGAGTCAACTGCCTCTTGCGCTTTTACTTGCGACGGTGTAGTCATGGTGTTTTCTCCGGTGGCGTGTCAAATTTCACGAACCAGTGCAGCGGATTGCCGCAGGTACAGGGTTGGTCTGTAGTTGGCAGCGCGCCCATGTGATATGTGGCTCGGTGGCCGCAGGGCATTGTGATTTCCCAAAATCGCTCAGGGTTGATGTTGCAGAATTGGATGCCGATAGTCCATGCATTGGCGATCATTGACGCGCTTGTCATATCCACAGCCACAGGAGTTGCGCACGCCATTGTTAGGTCATGGTCTTGTGTGCTCATGGTTTCTCCGGTGGCAGTGCCGCGATATACGCCTCAAGCCGTGCGATCCGGCGATCCTCATATGCCAGCACGCACTCAGCATGTTCAATGGCGCTGTGAGCCCTCAACTTGTTGAACCGCGCGCCGTAAAGCTCGGTCGAGGCGACTTTGAGTAGTGATAGGCGGCCTGCTTTTTCAAGCAGCAAATCGAGTAGGATCATGACAGCACTCCCATAAAAACCAGCACCAGCGTGATGACGGCCACAGCGAACATGCAAGCCCACCAGCTATGCGGATATGCGCGACGTGATGGGCAGTCGCGGCCCTGGCGGCAATCGCCTTTTCAAGTGCATGGCGCACCGCTAGACCACTTTCAGCCGTGTCCGGCACGTCGCATTCAAACAGCACGGCATCGGTGTAGAGGTGTAGGATTTGTGTTTTCACAGGGTGCTCCTTGCGCGTTGCCGGCGAACTTGCCGCGTTTCAACTTGGTCGTTCCATGCGCTGATTTCAGCGTCGGATGAAGTGATCATTTGCGGGTAACGCTTGGGCGCTTTTTTTGGTGCCGAATCTGGCATTGCGCTGGGCCTGGGTTGGTGCGTCTTTGTTCATGATTGCATCGACACCATGCCCATGCCGGCCAACTTCTGCACCATGTCGGGCGGGCACATATCGCCCAACATCGTCTTCGGCGTCAGCAGTTTCCACGCGCCAAGCGCAGCGCCCAGACCGATCAACAATAGCGCGGCGCCCTGATCGCCAATCCATCCGCCAAGTTCGATATAGCTGTGCTCATGACCATCCAAAGGATCCACATCGAAGAACTCGCCCTTGTGGTCTGCCATCGCGGCCTTCAGTGCGTCAGCCGTTGCTTCAGGGCTTTTGCGCACCCCGAAGAAAATCACATCGGCAGCATCGGCCTCATTTGCTGAGCAGCGGATGGCGTTCTTTGCGAGGTAATCAATCAAACTCATTTCACTCTCCTTAGTTAAAAAAATCGGTGAACGGTTGGGCTACTATCAACGTTCAGGATCGACGCACTAAAGCTTGATCCAGTGGCCACTTTCCGAGGGAGCATATCCAGTCATGCAGCCGTTCACCAAAACTCATTCAGCAGCGCACCTGATGCGCTCTTGGATGAGGATGGCCGATCTTTATTCACCGGCCATCTGTGTCTATTTGTTCAGGGTGCTGCCATCTCTCCAGACCGCAGCACCAATAACTAACCGTATTCAATTTGCTCCGGCACCGGCCTTTTACGGCACATCGTGCAGCCGTCCCGATGAGTGGTCGGGCGCTGGCACGAAAGGACTGCTACGTGTAGCAGGATGAAAAACATTCAACTCTCCTAAATTCGTTTTCTCTCATCGCCACATCACATCGGCACAAAGTACCTAGACTGCCGCGCCCCTCGGGTTGGTCTTAGCGGGCCGGTATGCGTTCGGCCTGAGTCGTTTCATTTTGCTGCGATGTGTGAACTCTAAACCTAATTTGTTGGTCTGTAATCAGTGTTTACCCTACCCTTTGAGATTTATTTGGTAGGTAGTTTTACCTATGCAGAAGTCACAAGAGACAGTCCCACTTAACCCCTTAATCCTACCTACCAAAGGTATTGGATTAGGGGCACCTTTACCAGTGAGCCGTGTCGGGAAACTTTTCAATCACCGACTATCGCGGGGCGGGCGCGCTACCTGCGACTACTTGCGAACAACATGGCATTACTGTCTTGTTGTCGTGTACCTTGAGTGTTGCCACTCGCGGTGCTTGTCGCCAGAGTCGGCATCCGGGCTTTGATCCGGGCTACCGACTGGATTTATCCCCTCATGGGGTCACTGTATATCCCGTTCGCTTTCGCTACTTGGGCCTGCGGGTAACAGAGGCTAGGTCTTTACAGTCGTCCGCTTGTTGCAACCTGCGCGGTCTGGTCAGTCATGGGTGATTTCTGCCCTGGCTACGGTGTCAATGTGCGGCCTGACAGTGGAAAGCAAAAAACCCTAGCGGTATGCTCTCCACGATTACGGCGTGTCCCATTGCTGGGCAAGAACAGACCGCTAGGGCCTTTATTATGTCTTACGCCGTAATCGCTTGACAAGAGAAATTATGGCAGGGTTTTCCCTACTGCACAAGAACTATTTTTTGTGGCAAGATTTGCGCATGAATAAAGAAACAGCCGAGCTACTAAGCGCAGCCCATGTGCGCCAGCTCGCAATTGTGCATGCAAAGCACAATGTAGGCGAGACAGACTATGACGCTGCGAGTGTAGCAATCCTGATCCGCGCCGTTGAACTCGCTACGCCTGAGCTTAGCCAAGAGAGGCGCGCGGGACTTTTTATGGAGACTGAAAATGATTGAACAACAAGACCCGAAGCCGGGGCCATGGGTCGATAAGAAAACCGGCAAACCAGCCGAACTGATGCGAGTTGACGGTGAGTTCTGCTGGTACACGATCCCTGAATTCCGTTCTGAGCAAGTGATTGCCACATTTCGCTGGCTTGAATCCATGAGGCCGGCATGAACCCACTCTACCAAACCGGCCTGGGCACCATGCGCGACATGCCAGATGTACCGCTAAGTGCATTTGAATGGCGATGGAAGCCTTTAATCACAGAGCCAACACCCGAAGAACTAGCCCTAGCCTATCAGCGCAAGTACTTCAAAGAACGCTACATTCCCGCATCGCAGCGTAAAAAAGGCGAGCCGATCAAGCGTGCAAAGCGTTGCGCACCGATACCCGACGTCAACGAAATCATTGATGCGCGCGAGAAAAAGCGGGTCAAGAACCGTGAAGCCATGCGCCGCGCTCGGCATTTTTCAATCAGCCCGACACCGCAGGCCGACTCAGATCGGACGCGGGCGATTCAGGCAAGTTCTAGTTTATTCAGAACAGTATGAACAAGCAGCAGGCATTATTTCAGGATAGCGAGCAGTACTCGGGGGCGAGGCGCTACCTTCCTATTTTGTCTGCCGTGGAAAATAACAAAGGAGTTCTAGACCTTGACACCGTGAAGGGCTGTAGCATAGGGATGAAAGTTTACCCCGATGGCGGATGCTATGGCGGGTGTTACGCTGCAAAAACTGCAACACGATACGGCATTGATTTTTCCGTCAGTGTCACGCGCAAATTGACACCATGGAACCTGAAAAGTGTTTTCTTTACTGTAAAAAACCATCATGCGGACTGGTATCGCATAGGGACCGCAGGCGATCCATGCCACGATTGGGAAAACACTCTATCGGTGTGCGAAGCATTGAAGGCGGCGTTAAAAATCCCTGTCATCATCACGAAGCATTGGATGACACTCTCTGATGAACAAATCAGACGCCTAAAAGATGTGTCGGCAGTAGTCAACACATCAACAAGTGGGCTAGATACAGATCAGGAAACAAGGCACCGCATCAAACAAATTGAGAGGCTTAGGGCTGCTGGAATACACAGCGTAAACCGCGTTGTTTCGTGCCAGTTTGGATCATCCGAATGGGCCACGGCTTGCAATAGCAAACAGGATCGGCTTCTAGCAATAAAACCAATTATCGACAATCCACTGAGAGCGCAAAAATCAAACGAGCGCGTCAAAAGTGGCGACATTCTGCTGACCAGAATGAATGAATCTGTGGGGGGTGGCAAACTTGTTTCTCTCCATTGTGAAGGCATTTATCTAGGCACGTGTAACTACTGCCCGGATCAATGCGGGGTTTCTAAATCAACTAAACCAAAGGTAGAGAAAATGGATATGCAAACATTCAAAGACCAGACTGCGCTTTTCAAACAAGATGTTGAATGGGTGTACGTCAAGAGCGTCATCGGGTCAGGGTACGAGGAAGATGTTTCAAGGCTTGCGATTGAAGATGGAATCGCCAAGCGCGCGGCCCGTAAGAATATGCAGATTCACTCTGCAATCATCTTGAAAGTCAATGATGAATTCAGTGGGTTTTTCACGTTTCAAGTGAACGATGTTTCGCGTGAATTCTGTTTGCTTCAATCGGTTATTGAACCGCTCCACTACACCAAAGAACTTTACGCGCAAATGGTTCGTGAAGTCATCGCGCGTAACGAAAACAAGTACCCGGCCATCATCACAACCGACCCGAAAAGCAAATTTGAAACTCCTGAATTGTTCGAGCGCGTCGGGTTCCAAACATACCTGAAAATGTCTGGGTTTCACTACATGGTTCACGGCAACTTGGCCGACGTTCGCATGAAGCTACTGGCACACATCACGATGTGCAACGTGTGGAATTCGATTAAGGGCGACTGGCTTCGTTTGAAAAAAGAATGGCGCGAAAAAATTGACGCATCTGGCGCTGCTGCTGGTGTGGCAAATCCAGCATTTGCGACCCGCGAGGGCTGCTGGCAGGGCGAAAACGGCATGGCAAATGTCGTGACCCGCGACCCCACAAAAGCAGGCAAGGAAAACGGCCATTCACACAACGGCAACGCATCGGTACTCGACCCGGTGGCGTGTGAGGTAATCGCAAGGATGTTCATGCCAAAAGCCGGACGCAGGATTTACAATCCATTTGGTGGCGGCGTGCAAATGGGGTACATCGCTGGCGCTTGTGGTTATGAGTACGTTGCGAGCGAGATTCGCCAGAATCAAACCGAAGCGAACAACAAAATTTGTTCAGAGTTTGATGGTCGCGTGAAATGGGTTCAGAGCGACTCGACAACCTATGACCCCGATGGCATGTTTGACCTGGTGTTTTCTTGCCCGCCGTATTACAAAGTTGAAACGTACCTTGACTTTGATGGGAAACCCCCGGTCGGTGAAATCAACTCACTGGACACCTATGAAAAGTTTCGTGATGTGCTGTTCGCCGGGTACAAAAAGGCGATTGAACACTTGAACGACAATTGCTTTTTCGTCGTGATGACAGGGGACAGTCGCGATAAGAACGGTGCTTACTATTGCTCTGAGTCTGAGACTGAACTCTTTTTCAAAGAAAGCGGCCTGTCGGTTTACAACAAGATCATTTATCTTGAGTGTGAATTTACCCGGCTCGCACATGCGAAAAAGACTTTGCACACTCGCAAATTCCCGAAGCGCGAACAGAAAATAATCGTCGCCTACAAAGGCAACATCGCGAACATCAAAGACAACTTCGCGCCAATAGGCCGGCTGTAAAAATGATCCGCTGCGACCGCTGCGGACGCCGCATGAATCACCCCACCGGCACGATAAAGGTCGGTGACGATGATTGGCAGCTCGGGCCAGTATGCTACCGTGTGCTGCGCCAGGAATACGGCCTAGCGCCTGTTCGCGTGAAGCGTGCGGCGGCGGTGCGGATTGACCAGCGGGAGTTGTTCGATGGTGAGTGCTACTTTGACGCGCGGGGTGAGATTGATCGGAGAGAAATAGATGTACTGCACACCTGAAAAAATCCTTACTGCCCGCATTCAGCACCGATGCGAGTTTTGCTACGAGCGGATCGAGGCCGGGCAAAAATACGTCCGTTGGGCGAGCGTTGATGAAACCTGGTTTACCAACAAAATGCATCCGGAATGCCTCTCTGCGTTGCAGGAAGATTCGGACTGGAATGATTTTGAATACGCGCCGGGGCAGGGAGAGCGACCACCCTTGACCCCCGCGCTTGCACCGGAAAAGAAATAGGCGTAGACTTCGCAAATCAAATAGCCAGTAGCATGGCAAGGAACGTTATGACTTTTTTCATGGCCGTACAGGCAGCCCCACTCTTCCGTGTTACGCACGGGCGTTCCTTGGGATGCTACGTTGTTTGTGCGGCCTTCAAAAAGGTTAGACGATGAACTATCTCCAGCACCCCCTTAGTGCGGCGTTTCCGTCAATGGGTGACGAAGATTTCCAAGCGCTCAAGGATGATATTGAAGTCAACGGGCAGCGCGAGCCGGTGTGGATACTTGATGAAATGGTGCTTGATGGCTGGCATCGCTACCGGGCTTGCATAGAGCTTGGCATCAAACCTACCCAGTTCAATTTTCAGTCTGACGATGATCCATCGGCATTTGTAATCAGTCATAACTTGCACCGTAGACACCTGACCGCATCGCAGCGCGCTGCGGCTGTCATAGCCTGCTCTGCTTGGCGTCCGGCGCATAGAGAAAAGAAGTCGGCAATATTGCCTACTTCCAAAACACATGCTCAAATGGCGAAGGAAGCTGGTGTTGCTGTTAGAACAATCAGCGATGCGAAAGCAGCTAAGAATGCTGGCTTGATTGATCCAGTTATAGCCGGCGCGATAAGTGCAAATGAGGCGGCGAAAATCGCACGCGGCACATCCTCAAAACCGGAAGTTGTCGCACCTCCAATGCCAGATGATGGCGCGCCAGATGACGCTGAATTAGAGGCAAGTCGCGCCCAGGTAGAGGCAGAATCTAAGACCATGGAATTGCTCCTATCAAGTGATGAGCCACTTGCCGCAGTTGCAGCAAAAAACACTCAACTTGAGGCTCAGATAAAGTTGCTGAACTTGCGCATTGCAGGGCTTCAAAACAGCAATACGGAGTACATCAGAACGATAAAGAGTTTGCAGGCAAAAATCAAGAAGTTGGAGTCTGCAAAATGAGCCTCCTATTTGACGACGAGCCGAATTATGCGAGTGCTTGTTTCCCTCCGCCTCGCCCGTTCCAACAGACTGCACACGACGCCCTGAGGGCTGGTGTCGTTGCGGGCCATAAAAACCAGATGGTGATGGCGCCGACAGGATCAGGCAAAACGTACCTTGGTTTGCGAATAATTCATGAAGCGTTACTCAAGGGGAAAAAAGCGGTATTCATGTGCGACCGGAAAACGCTGATAAACCAGACCAGCGAAGTCGCTGACAAATACGGCCTTAGTGCCCATGGTATTTTGCAGGCATCGCACTGGCGCATGAATAGCGAAGCACCTTTTCAGATTGCTAGCGCCCAGACAGTTGCTAGGCGGCAATGGCCTGACGCCGATGTGATCGTGATCGATGAAGCACACACCCAGCTAAAAACTTGGACTGATCACATTCCAGATTGTCGGGCTAAGGTGATCGGCCTAAGCGCAACTCCGTTTAGTCCTGGACTTGGGAAGCTATTCACCAATCTCGTTAACGCCACGACCATGCACGACCTCACATTGTCCGGTGTGCTGGTTCCGATGCGGATCATGACCTGCACCATGACTGATATGCGCGGGGCAGAGACGAAGGGTGGAGAGTGGACAGAGAATGCAGCGGCAGAACGCGGAATGGGGATTATCGGGGATGTGGTGAGCGAATGGATCAAATATGCCGAGCATCGCAAAACGATTGTCTTCGGTGCAACGATCAAACACTGCGAGGAAATTTGTAGGCAGTTCAATGAAATCGGCGTGATGGCTGCTGTATTTTGTGCCGACACGTTACCTACAGAACGCGAATTCCTACTCAAAGAGTATAGAAAACACGATTCAACTTTGCGGGTGCTTGTATCGGTCGAGGCTTTGGCAAAAGGTTTTGATGTGCCAGATGTCGGGTGCATTGTTGATTGCCGTCCACTGAGAAAATCGCTGTCCACTGCAATACAGATGTGGGGGCGAGGTCTTCGATCATCACAGGATACCGGGAAATCTAATTGCATCCTGCTTGACCATTCAGGCAATATTCAGAGATTTTTAGAGGATTACACGGACATATTTTTCAACGGTCTGGGCGCCTTGGATTCTGGCGAAAAACTTGATAAAGCTATTCGGCGTGATGATGAGGACAAAGAGAAAAAAGGCTGTCCGGCTTGCGGATATAAACCTTTTTACAAGCGCTGCATGGCTTGCGGTCACGAGCACAAATCCCAAGCATTAGTCGAGACATTGCCGGGTGAAATGCGCGAAATCATGATGGGCAAAAAGAAGCTGGCAGATGACTCGCGCCACCTTTACGAGCAGGCCTGTACCTATGCACGCGCCCACAGCGCTCCGGAAAAGCAAAGCGCAAGAGCTTACTACCTATTCAGGGATATGGTAGGCCGAGAACCGCCAAAGCACTGGAGCATAAATACAACGCCTGATGTTCAAATGACAAAGAATTTTTTGAACAAAATTCGTAGCAAAAATATCGCCTATGCAAAAGCGAGAGAAAGGGCTGCGGTATGAGTTTTGAAGCGCTTGCCATTGCACACGGTTTGCAGATTGACAAACTGTATCCGTCCGACCGGGTGCAACGCTGTGCAACAGTGGATAAACCACGTAGTAAAAATGGGGCATTTTTTTGGGATGGTGAACGCGGCTGGGTCAGTGACTGGTCACAAGGCGGAGAGATTTATTGGCTTGATAGTGGGAAGCGAGAATTTACAGAAGTTGAACGCCGCTCTTGGTTAGACCGCAAACGGTCAATGGAGGCAAGACAAGAGCAAGGCTGGCGCAACGCTGCACTACATGCCGCCATGCTGATGCGGGCGACAAAACTCAAAGAACACGATTACCTGATGCGCAAAGGACTGCCCGATGCACTTGGATTAGTCACGGACGACGACGATTTGATAGTGCCTATGCGCAATCTTGAAACCAATGAATTGCAGGGCGCTCAAGTCATCCGCTGGTTGGCTGACGAAAGACGATGGGAAAAGAAGATGCTGCATGGAATGCGGGCTAAAGGTGCAATTTTACGGCTTGGCCCAAAACACGCCCAGGATGCGTTTTTAGTAGAAGGACTGGCGACAGGGCTAAGCACCGAGCTTGCGGCCCGCCTGATGCGATTGAATGCCTACGTGCTGGTTTGTTTCAGCGACAGTAATCTGGTGCATGTTGCATCGATGCTCAAAAGAAAAGCCTTCGTTTGTGCCGATAACGATGTGTCAGGAGCGGGGCAGCGCGCCGCTGAAAAAACGGGACTTCCATGGTGTATGTCACCAAAAATCGGCGAAGACATGAACGATCTTCATGTGAGAGCCGGATTGATGGCGGTGGCATCAATGCTGATGGAGTTAAGGATGCGCGTATAACATGTGTTAACATGTTAGCAATTGTTATAAATGTTATGTACACAAAATTATTCAGCTCGATCACCGACAGCACGATATGGCAGGCACCGGACGCCACCCGGTTGGTGTGGATAACAATGCTGGCGATGGCCGACAAAGAAGGTTACGTCGGCGCATCCATACCTGGGCTTGCAAACCGCGCCAGGGTATCGCTTGATGACTGTTTAGCGGCTCTGGATTGTCTGCTTGCACCGGACAAATGGAGTAGGACCGAAGACTTTGAAGGTCGGCGGATTGAGTGTGCGGACGGCGGCTGGAATCTGCTTAATTACACCAAGTACCGCACGATACGAAATGAAGATGACCGGCGCGAACAATCACGGGTTGCGATGGCGAAACTGCGCGCCTTGCGCTCAAAGCCTGTTAGCAATGTTAACGATGTTGGCCGCCGTTTACCCACCCAGATGCAGAGTACTGGCGAAACGCCGAGTACGGGAACTGAGCAGCCGGAAACCAATACCCGCCATGGAAGTCAGGGGACAGGGAACAAGGCTAAGGTTACACCAACAGGGCGGGCGAAAAATCCTAAACTTTTGGCGGATTTGGCCGAATTGGACAGATCGCAACACATCGCATGATCACCCGCGACCAAATAATAACCCACATCAAAATGATGCAAAAACACGATCCCGCATACGCGCAAAAATCGCTAGCATGGTACACAAAGGCGCTACCGTGGCTTGATCTGCCAGGGTGGGGTGAGTTGGAGAGCGATCAAGGTAAGAGGCCATGACCATAAACGAATTGATTTCCAAGTTGGAGAAGATGCGCGCCGACTATGGCGATGCGCGGGTTGAAGTGCGTAACGAGTCCGGCGATTGGAACGACGCCGAAGAGGTGCAGGCAACGCACTACTGCAAACCTGCGTCTTCCCCTACGTGGGTAGTGTTCATTGATGTGTAACCGGCCTTGCGCCGGCACATGAGGAAACGAAAGTGAGCAAAGAATGAAAAGTGTTTTGGGTTTTTTGGTGTTTGTCGGAGCATGGCTAATCGGCTGCTCAATTTTTGACGGGTGGCTTGGACTGACCGGAGCTTGGCTGATGCTTGGTGGCGCTGTCACGTTCGCGGTTTGTAATTTTTTACAGCGGATGGTGAACCAATGAAACAAACCGCAACATTTACCCTGAAAGTCGAGATTGACTACTCCGACGAATGGAAGCTGGATGAGGCAATTGCGCGCGTGTCGCATGAAACGCGCGTTGAGCGGCAAAGTTTCTCGGGAGCGGGGAGCTACTCCGTTAAAAAACTTTCGTGTGAGCTTGAATCAATTGAGGCGGCCAAATGAGATCAATCCGCATTGCCGCATCAATCCCGATTGAACTGCTGGCCCTGGTGCTGTACCTAATGCTCGCATGTGTGGCGTATCTGGCGGCATGTGTGGCGGGGGATTTGTGATGAACAACAATACTCCAGAGATAACGATGCTGCCATGTGGCATGCCCACGGAAGCGTTTGTTGTCATTGATACATGCGACGTGGGGCATAAGTTCGCAAAGCTATCAGATCATCCAAAGCGTGACGGCGTTCCAAGGTGCCCGCATTGTATGAGCATTGGGCTAGATAGTGCGCGCGCCACGCTGGAGGAAGTAGAGGATGTGTTTAAAGATCAACAGACCGACCTCGTGTGTGGAACAGGGGGATGCAGGTGATTGTCAAACTCCCGTTCCCGCACGCATCACTATTTCCGAACCGCAAGAACGGCAAGGACTTTCACGCCACCTTAGCCGCAAAGCAAAAGCAAAGAGATGACGGTTACTACGCAACAAAGGCAGCAGGATCGTTTAAAGCACCGGATGGCTACATACCCCTTAGCCTGGTGTTTGTGTCTCCAGACAAGAGGCACAGGGACGGCGACAACATGCTTGCCGCGTCCAAGGCTTTGCTCGATGGCGTAGCGCTGGCCTTGGGGATCGACGACAAGAGATTTAAGCCGATTCTGATTGATTGGGAGCGGGGAGAAAAACCCGGCGCATTGCTGGTCGGTATCGGCGTTGCAGTCATGTCCGGTGCATCACTGAAAGAAATGGAGATAGCATGACGTTTGCACTTCAAGCGCTGATACGCGAGGCCAGAGCAGAACTTGGAAGCGATGCCTGCCAGCGTGGAAAGCACTCTTGGATAAGCGAAGGTGGTCGTTCTTGCCCGCAAGATTTGACCGACCTGTGTAGTCAGGCTGTGTATCGCTGTTCGACATGCGGCACATACGACTACGGCGAAGCCAATGGGCCGGGCGCCAAAGATTGCGAAACACACTGCAAACATCGAGATGAGGTGACAGCATGACAGACAACCAAGAAACCCTACCGCCGCCAGCCCTAGACGGCTCGCCAGCATTTGAGCTTGACCACAACGACCCATGGCCCATGCCGGAATCGCAGCCGGTGGCGCCGATGACGATTCGGGAGATTGTGCTTTCTTGGATTGAGCGGAGGTTAATTTCATGAGCGAAAACACAAAGATCGAATGGTGCCATGCCACCGTTAATCACTGGGCCGGATGCACTGCTGTATCGCCAGCTTGCGACCACTGCTATGCCAAACGCATGGCCGGGAGGCTATGGGGTACCGAGTGGGGCACCGGAAAGCCACGCCATCAGTTCTTGGGTGCGAATGCCACACTGATCGCGCTGGACCGCAAGGCGAATCGTTTGGGCAAACCGTTGATGGTGTTTCACAATTCGCTATCAGATTTCTTTGATAACGAGGTGCCGGTTCAGTGGCGCATCAGCGCTATGCGCGCAATTGTCGATACACCAAACCTGATTCACATCTTGCTGACCAAACGCATCGGCAACGCCGCTGTCATGCTGGAGCAGGCTTTTCGTGCTGTGCATGGCCAGCGTGAGGGATGGTCCGACAACATTCTGTCAAACGTATGGCTTGGGGCCACTATCTGCAACCAGGAAGAGGCCGACCGCGACATCCCGAAGCTACTGTCCGCGCCGGCGAGCGTGCGGTTCCTGAGCATCGAGCCGATGCTTGGGCCGGTGGAACTTGACCACATTGACCTGAATGGAGATCTGGAAATCTACCCGCTGCGCGGCACGACCGAGTGCGTGAACGGCGAGGGCGAGCCAATTGCCGACATCCCGCGCATTGACTGGGTAATCGTCGGCGGCGAGAGTGGCCCCAGCGCCCGCCCAATGCACCCGGACTGGGCGAGAAGTCTGCGCGACCAGTGCCAGGCGGCTGGCGTGCCGTTCTTGTTCAAGCAGTGGGGCGAGTGGGCGCCCTACGACTACCTGGACGCCGAGACGAAATCCGCCACCCAAGCAAAGCCATGGCAAAGGTCGAACGGGTCTGACTTTGATCGTGGACTCGTTCGTATCGGCAAGAAAGCCGCCGGACGCCATCTCGATGGCCGGACGTGGGATGGGGTGCCGACATGACCCCCACACCCAACACCGCGCCACCAACACAATAAACCCAAACCAAGGGTAAACCACTAGAAAAAAGTCTTGACTTGCTTTATTTATGCGCTACAATAAAGGCATCAACCAAACGGAGCGGCAAAATGACAACACCAGGCACCATCAACGGAGACTACACAAAGTTTCGCAAAGCGCTCGAACACACGATCAACTGCCACAGCATGGAGAACGGCTCCAATACGCCCGACTTCATCTTGGCTCGGTACCTCTCCGATTGCTTGCGAGCCTTCGACAAGGCAACACAACTGCGCGAGGCGTGGCACGGGCAACCATCCGACAGCAGTGATGCCCCACAGTCTAACGAAGACTTTGCCGAAGCGCTGCATCAAAACCTTGTCAAGATTTCACACACACCAATAGGAGAACTGTAATGACGGGAGAAATCATGAGCGCCACCATTGAGCCGTCCGATGTGCCAGACGTTGTAAGCAAGGCGATGCGCCGGGCTTGGCAACTGGGCCAGACGTACTGGCGACAAGCCGACAGCGAGTCGTTTTCACAACAGAAAAAGTCTGACGAAACACAGCACAAATTTGAGCAACTTATTGACGAAACACGCGCCCAACTTACGCAGACAGAAAAACGCTGTCCCCATTGCGACGGATCAGGCGACGTCCATCGTGCCGATGGTGAGTGGCTTGGGACTTGCACCTGTCCAGCAGGGACTGCGCAAGCGCCGGCAGCATTCTGCCATGACGGGCAAGGCCGATTTGATGTGTGCCACGCGAAGATTAAGCAGGTTCTGATCGACGCAGGTTTGCAAAAACAAGTTGAGCATTACACCATCCCGCTCTATCTAGAGTCAGGTGATCGCATGGCCTACGAAGGCGCTCGCGAAGACTTGCTCGATTGGAAACGGCGCGCCCTGGAAGCAGAAGCAGCGCTGAGACAACCCACACATTTTGTGGTGGCGAAACAGCATCCGACTCGGGATGAGGTCTCTATTTTTCCGACAGATAGCGTAGCACTTGCAAACGAGTACAAAGCCATTGGCTGGACTGTTTTGCCTTTAACCGCGTCGGCGCTTGAACATGTGCTGGATCAGCCAACTCAAACCGATGTTGAAGGAATGGCTGAAGCGCGTGCAATCGCTATCTACGAAGCCGTGCACCATGACGCAGCTAAACGGATGCCTTGGGCACACCTGCCCCCGAGCGAATGGGAGGCGTGGCGACGCGCTTCAAATAGCGTGCAACAAATTCAGGCATTGGGGGTTGTGGCATGACAAAAGTCGGCAAACACCCAGGCCCCGGACGCCCCCGCAAGCCCCCCACAAAGAACGTAGGACTACGCCTAACAGAGCGCCAGCACTCCACCTACATCGCCAAAGGCGGGGCCGCGTGGCTCAAAAAAATAATCGACAGGGCTAGCGTAATACCTGGCCCTGGCATGCCGCTTGTCCTGCGAGCAGATGCGCAGCGCTTGCTGGAGCGCGTTTTGCCGATCTTGGATGCCGCTGCCGGGAATTCCGGCGTGGGTCAGGCAGCGGGACAACTGGCGCGTGAATTGAGGCATGAACTTTACGGAAATAACGCAACACAAACCGCAACGAGCGATTAAGTTGTGACCAAACTAAAAGAGGACAGAATGGCAATTTACAACGACCCCGAAGAATTGAACGCGCTGGCAGACAGGATCGACTTCGATGAGCAGTGGCGCCGCTCTCCGTTGGACGACAGCCTGACGCAGGCCGAGAAGGACCGCATGTGGGCTGGCGTGCACCTGCGCCGATATGCCCACGACCGAGGCAACATGCTGGAGGAATTGAAGGAAGGAGCACAGTACATCAGGGGCATGCGCCTGGAGCGCGCGAACCGTGGAACTGACCAGCGCGGATGCGGCGACAACGCTTGGCACGACGCCTGTAATGCCGAGAGTGACAGACTGCACGCGGCCACGCCACCAGGCCATCCGCCAGAGTGGGAGCGAATACTACACACGGCACGCAAGGTCAGCGATGAGGTGCCGCGCATGGTGTTGCTGTTCGAGCGCGAGCGCACCATCGGCATGCCTAGCACATACAAGATGTGCGGACATGACCCGCGCCCAGCCACGCCGCTGCCCGACAACCACTTGGCCTGCGCGTTGAGACAAGAGTGCGGAAAGTGCCCGCACCTCGCGGCCATTGACCGCAGCGAAACCATGACGCCAGAGGCGAAGGACGAGGCCAAAGCCTGGACCTGTGCAACCCACTTCCTGCTGGAGTCTGATCCCGATGTCTTCTTCGAGGGCATTCTTCACGACAAGAGCGACGCAGCATTCAACGCGCGCTTGGTCGAGAGCTTCGGTGCTGGATATGACGACGGCATCCTAGACGACGGTAATTGATGCGCTCTAACGCAATGAAGGAAATGCTGGCATGAATAAGTTGATTTTTTGCCTGCAACCGTTGCCCCACCCCAGCCGCTCACGTGCAAAGGCTGCAATAGATGCGGCGGCGGATGGGGATAAGGTCGCAATCAGTCCACCCGGCAAGACGCGCGACCAGGAGGAGCGCTATCACGCAATGATTGGAGACATTGCCAAAGTGGCGCTATTCATGGGCAAAAAACAGCACAAGGATGATTGGAAAAGACTGCTTGTTGATGCGTTTGCGAAGGCCATGCGCGATGCCGGTACGCCACTTCACCACGATGGGCGCGTGATGCCAAGCCTAGACTTTGAACGCGTCGTGCAGCTTGGAATTCAAACGAAGGACTTTTACATAGCAGAGGCATCGCAGTTCATCGAATATCTGTATTCGTTCGGTGCTGAAAATGACGTAAAGTGGAGCGATCCACAGGAGTACAAAGCATGAAAGTACGCTGCGACAATCATTGCTGCACATGGCACGGCCAGGACAGCGAACATCTATCAGCCGTAAACCCATTTGATGCTGGTGACAAAATCTATGCTTGCCCAGAGTGCAAGGAAATCGGCAGCGTTGTGGTGGCCTGCGATGAGCCCGACTGCTGGCGCGCAGTGAGTTGCGGGACACCGACGGCGATAGGGTATCGAACGACTTGCCACGACCATGCGCCAGCGCTTGATCTTTCAATGATGGAAGGCATGACTAAAGTCAACCGGGAGAATTACAGGTGATCCGAACCGGCTTCAAAACCCCCAAGCCACCACGCAAGCCCCAGCCCAGCTACGTGCTGGCCAGAGCATTTACCACCGGGCCAGTGGCCAGGGTGCCTGTGGTGCGGGTGAAGGAACCAGAGGGCAAGAACCAGCACTTGCGAGACATGGCGCGCGGGATGCCGTGCTTGCTCCAGAGCCCGATTTGCAATCACGACTCAGACACGGTGGTGGCCTGCCATGGATCAGGGATCGAGAACGGCAAGGGCATGGGCCGCAAGGTTTCCGATGCGCTTACCGTCCACGGATGTTCGGCCTGCAATGACTACACTGATGCTTTTTACCGGGCGACAAAGGCCGAAAAAAAGGCAGTGTTTGATGCCGGTCACAAGCGCCAGGTGGAGTTGTGGCGAATTATTGCAGCAGACCCAAAGGAATCGATTGCCGACCGAATGGCCGCGCAATGGGCGCTGGATCAGCTTGCAAGACCCAAGGTAGAATCAAAATAGCAACAAGGAACCGCATGACCAGCACTGACTTGCACCACATAGAGGCCCGCCACGATGAAATCGACCAGAGGCTACGCGATTGGGCCAGGTATGTGATGGTAAGGCCGCCACGGTGGGTCTGTCAGCCAATGTTCCGGTCATACAGGCCACCACGGCAGTATTCCTACGAAACAGCCGATATCCCGGTGCCAATCAACGCCATTGAGGCGATGGAAATCGAAAAGGCGGTCTATTTCCTGCCAGACCAGCACCGGGACGCTGTACGCTGGTTTTACGTGCGGACATGGATGCACCCCGGAGTGATGCAGCGGCGTCTTGGAGTGACGCAAGATGGGTTGTGCAAGGTGCTTTGCGACTCGCGCGAGATGCTGAAAAACAGGCTCAAAACAAAGTTGGTCGAAAGTGTTGACAGGCGGCGTGCAGTATGTTAATGTCCTGCTCCATTAGATTCGTCTATGGTACTTCCTGCTTGCGCAGGAATGGCCGACGAAAAAGCCTTTGAAATAGGGCGCAAACGGGCGATGATTGCGATCCAGTACGCCAAGCCTCTGCAGTCATCAGCCGTTTGGTGAGGTGTTGAAACCGATCCAAAAGAGCAGGCTGGTTCGATTCCAGCTCGTTGGCCGAGATTTGGTGAAGGACAGGGTTCGAATCCCTGACGGGCGAAAGCCTAAGACAGTGGCCTGGTGGGTGCAGGCCGGCACAACACATCCCCGTGAAAGTGCGGGGAGCCAAATAAGCCACGAGGCAAACAGCCGTGTGTCCCCGGCCCGGTACATGGGATAGCTAGCCCGACAACTAATGCGGCTGATGATCGCCTGAGATGGCGTGAAACTCGAAATAGTACCGCGGAGCCCTCCAAGTCGGGGAATAACTGAGGGCATATGCCGGGAAACTTTTCAAGCCATCGCAGGGGATCCTCAGTGGTGGCAATCCCCCTGGTGGTTTCGACCCCAGGCGCGAGGGCATCAATGCGAAAGTTTTGGTGCCCTCTGTTTTTTCCGTACCGTGGAGCAGTTTGGTAGCTCGCTGGCCCCATAAGCCAGAGGTCGCAAGTTCGAGTCTTGCCGGTGCAACCATTTCTGCCGCGTCGAGAACACCTGCACACATCAACTGAGTTATGCACAGGATGCAACCCCGGCGCGGCGATCTAACCTCCTGTCCGTGAAATTCGGACTTCGCCCGGCCAGGGATGGCTTGCCCTCATAAGGCACAGCTTGCGGTTCGAGTCCGCGCCCGCAACCAACAATGGCACTCACCACGCTCAAACCGCGAATCAAGACGCTGGGTGGCAAGCTGCCGAAAAAGGTAATCACTTTGGCAATAAGCCACACAACAAGGCGGATCAATGGCCTGGCATACAACAAGCAGGCAGTCTAGGGGCTACGGCTCGGAATGGGACAAAACCAGACTGCATGTACTGAAACGCGACCACGGGCTATGCCAACGTTGCTTGCGCGCTAATCGCGTGCATGCGGGAAACGAATGCCATCACATCATCCCAAAGGCAGAATGCAAGCGGCGCGGATGGACTCAGGAGCAGACAGACAGCATGGGTAATCTTGAGACCATGTGTCATGACTGCCACGAAGCAGCGGATGCTGAGGCGCAGGGACGCACGCTAAAGCCAAAGGTGGCGATAGGCGCGGACGGTTGGCCGATTCCATGCACCAAATAGGGGAGGGACTGGTTTATCGCTGTAGCCCTAAAACTAAGTACCGCTCTGCCCCACTTTGCACACACCCGCGAAATGGGCTAATTTTTACAAGGTGAAATCATGGCGGGAAGACGCCCAAAACCGACCGCTCTGAAACTTGTAGCAGGGAATCCTGGCAAGCGCAAGATCAACAAGACGGAGCCGAAGCCGCGCCAGGTTATCCCGTCCTGCCCAGCGCACCTGTCCGATGTTGGAAAGGTCGCATGGGGCCGCTTGTCCGTCCTGCTTGACCGCATGGGCGTATTGACCGAGGCTGATAGCGCAGCCCTTGAGCGGTTGTGTGATTGCTATGCCGACATTCTGGAGTGCCGGGAGTTGATACAGCGCGATGGGCGCACGTATAGCAGCATCACGACCAAAACGACAAGCGAAGACGGGGAGGAAACGACTGTGCAAGAGGTCAAGTCTCTGCTTAAAGCAAATCCCGCAGTCGCAATGCTTCGCGCTGCCGATGCACAGTTCAAAAGCTACCTGGTCGAGTTCGGCCTAACCCCTGCTGCTAGATCAAAGGTGCACGGCCAAGACAATGACGACGAAAAAACCGACCCGCTCAAGAGTTATTTCGGGTGACCCAACGGGTGAGTATGCAAGGGAGGTTGTAAGCGGGGAAAGGATAGCAGGGCCGCACGTTCGCGCCCAATGCGCTAGGCACCTAAAAGACCTAAAAGACCTCAAGGACGGCAAGAAGCGCGGGCTGGTTTGGGATGTTGCGCTGGCGAACAAGGCAATCGGGTTTTTCCATGACGTGCTGAAACTGAACGGCGGCGACTATGAGGGCAAGCCCTTCACGTTGCTGCCGTGGCAAAAGTTTGTTGTCGGATCGCTGTTTGGCTGGCTGGGGCCGGACGGATTCAGGCGCTTTCGGGTGGCCTATGTCGAAACGGCCAAAGGATCAGGAAAAAGTCCACTGGCTGCCGGGGTGGGCATGAAGGGGCTGGTCGCTGATGGCGAGTCCCGCGCCGAAATCTACAGCGCCGCGACGAAAAAAGATCAGGCGATGATCCTGTTTCGTGACGCCGTTGCGATGGTGGATCAGTCGCCGGAGCTGTCAAAGCGGCTGTCCAAGTCAGGCACTGGTGAACGCTGCTGGAATCTGGCCTACATGGCGCAAGGTGCGTTTTTCAGGCCTATAAGTAGCGATGACGGGCAATCCGGGCCGCGCCCTCACATTGGCCTGATTGACGAGCTGCACGAGCACAAGACTAATGTCGTTGTGGAAATGATGCGGGCGGGAACGAAAAGCCGCAAGCAAGCGCTGATTTTCATGATTACGAATGCCGGCAGTAGCAGGCATGGGCCGTGCTGGTCATATCACGAGTACGGCGCGCGGGTGGCGGCGGGTGATGTGGTTGACGATGCCTTCTTCGCTTTTGTTTGCGGCCTAGATGAGGAAGATGACCCATTCTCCGATGAATCCTGCTGGCCGAAAGCAAACCCCAGCCTGCAAGATGCTGATTTGCCGGGATATAAGTACATCCGAGAGCAGGTGGTCGAGGCCAAGGGGATGCCAAGTAAAGAGGCGATTGTCCGAAGGCTGAATTTCTGCCAATGGACAGACGCCGAGGCACCGTGGCTAAGTCACGAAATATGGACTGGCGCACGGCTGGATTACGACATTGAGGATTTGCGCGGTCGCCGTGCTGTCGCGGGTTTAGATATGTCAAGCACTACCGACTTGACCGGCTTAGTTTTTCTGGTGGAACCGGTCGAGGATGGTGAGCCGTGGAAGTTGGTCCCGTTCGCATGGCTACCCGATGCCGACCTACAGAGAAAAGCCGACACCGACCGCGTGCCCTATGTGCAGTGGAAAGCCGAGGGGCTGCTAGACACGACGCCGGGCCGGGCTATCAGCAAGCGGGTAATCCTGCAAAAGCTGTCGGCCATGTGCGACTTTTTCGACATTCTCGCTGTGGCCTATGACCGCTGGCGGATAGAAGACCTGCTGGCGCTGGCTGCCGATGACGGCATCAGCTTGCCGGAAATGAAACCGATGGGGCAGGGCTATCAGAGCATGAGCCCGGCCATTGAAACCTTCGAGCGGATGCTGCTAAACGGCGAAATTGTTCACAACGGGCACAAGGTTTTAACCATGTGCGCCGGCAATACCGTGACCGATTCGGACGGCGCGGGCAATCGAAAACTTGACAAAGCATCGTCAACCGGGCGCATCGACTTGATTGTCTGCGCTGTGATGGCGGCGGGTCTTACTGTATTGGCTGGCGGTGATTTATACACAGGAGAATTGAGAGTGATCGAATCATGACAAAACGCCGCCTTCACCGTTGCTGGACGTGCAGCGACTACGTGCACCACGAGCACCGCTGGCGCTGGAGTGCCGCGCTGTGCGGGATGATACAAAGGTTGTTTGCATGAATGCAATCCAGCGATTCCTAGGCCGATTCGCACCGCGCGCAGAGACTTCGACACTGCGCTCGCCTGCATCATGGTTTATGGAGTCGATGTTTGGGCAGCGCGAGGCAGCATCAGGCGTCAAGGTTTCCGAGGCGACAGCGCTCTCCCTGTCGGCCTACTATTGCGGCATCAACATGATCGCCGGCACGGTAGCATCGCTGCCGCTGAACGTGTACAAGACGGATGGTCGTAAGCGCGAGGTATGGGCGCAGCATCCGGCGCATTACTTGCTGCACACTGAGCCGAATTCGGACATGACGGCAATGTCTATGCGGCAGTCCTGGGTGATGCACGCGATCAGCCGGGGCAACGCCTACGGTGAAATTATTTGGGATGCGCGCGGCAACCCGCAATCGATTGTGATTCTGCCGCCGCATCTGGTTACGCCACGCCGCGACGAAAAAGGACAACTTTGGTACGAGGTCCGGCCCTCTGATGAGGGGCCGCGCTACCTAAGGCCCGAGGACGTGATCCACGTTCCGGGACTTGGATACGATGGCATCATGGGTTATGGCCTGATGCAAGTGGCGCGGGATTCCATAGGGCTGAATTCGGCACAGGATCAGTACGCTGCGAAGTTTTTCAGGAATGGCGGGAATATTTCCGGCGTGATCGAAACCGACAAGGTATTGCTGGAGCCGCAATTCAAGCGTCTCAAGTCTGAGGTCGCGGAGAAACTGAGCGGGATATCGAACGCGCACCGCATCGCCATTCTTGAAAATGGCATGAAGTTCAAGCCGATGAATCCGACGCATGAGGAAGCGCAGTTGATCGAAGCGCGACGGTTCACGGTTGAGGAATGGGCGCGATGGCTGAATATGCCGCCGCACAAGCTGCGCGAAATGACGCACGCGACGTTTTCCAATATCGAACACCAGAATATTGAATGGGTGGTCGATACGATCCGCCCATGGCTGGTCCGGTTCGAGCAGGAATTCAATCGAAAGCTGTTCCGCAAGCAATCCATTTTTTACACAAAGCACACGGTAGAAGGGCTGCTGCGCGGTGATTTGGCCTCGCGGTACGCCGCCTATGCTATCGGGCGCACATGGGGCTGGATGTCAGCGAATGACGTGCTTGAACTTGAGGATCGCAACCCATTACCGGGGAAACTCGGGGATATGTACCTGGTTCCTTTGAACATGACACCGGCAGAAAAGGCGGGCGAGGACAAGCCAGCGCCTGGACTGCCAGCGCCAAAGACGGAGCCCGACGCGCCCGCTACATCGCGCCTTGCCCGCGCCGCCGCTGAGCGCGTGATGCGGTTTGAGTCTCGGATGCTTGAATCGTCCGGGTCCGCTGCCTATGTGCAGGTCGGAGAAAAGGTTGCCGAGTGGATGTGTGTTTCGCAGTCCGTTGCAGACAAGTATTGCGCCGCCGCGATGCAATTGAACCTGCTGGCCGAAGATCACGGAATCTCGCAAGACGAACTGAAAATGCGCAAGATTGAATTACTCGAACGACTTGGAGAACAAGATGCCCAAACTGCATAAAGGCCAGCCCGAACCTGGGACGCGCCCATGGTTTAGCGTGAAGGCGAAAGTAGGCAAGACTGCCGAGGTTTTGATTTACGACGAAATTGGCGCCGGGTTTTTCGGTGGCGGTGTCGCAGCGGCTGACTTCATCAAGGAGGTCAAGGCGCTGAATCTTGGGTCCGAGGATGAGCTGCTGACGCGCATCAACTCGCCCGGCGGGAATATGTTCGAGGGCTTCGCCATTCACAATTTTCTGCGCACGATCAAGGCCAAAGTCGTTGTGCGAATTGATGGCGTGGCGGCGTCCGCTGCCTCGTTGATAGCGATGGCCGGCGACCGGATCGAAATGCCAGCAAACTCCATGCTGTTTATTCACAATCCTTGGATGCTGGTGGCCGGCAACGCCTCGCAAATGCGCAAGACCGCCGACGATCTTGAACAAATGGGCGAGAGTGCGGCGACCTCGTATCTGCGCAAGGCTGGCGACAAATTGAGCCGCAAAGACTTGATGGAAATGCTGGACGCCGAGACGTGGCTGAGTGCCGAGGAATCAGTCAAGTATGGTCTCGCTGACGTGGTTGATGAACCCGTGCGCGCGGCTGCGCTGGCTCAATTCGACTTCAAACAATATGGATTCCCGGTGCCTGCTGCGCTTGCGAAGGCGAAGGAATCAATTGCGGCTGATATGAGTCGGCGCCGCGAGCAGTTGAAATCGCTACGCATCTAAGCCAAATTGAATTATGATCACCGGCATGAATGCTGAACAATTAAACTCCCTTCCTGATGTAACTCCAGTACTTGGCTGCATCGAAAAGATCATTGACGGGCGCCGCATAAAAGTGCCTGTGATGACAGGATGTGTTGGCGCACTGTTTCAGAAAGATGACGATGGAGTTTTTGAGGATGCGTCTGGAGTCCGCTGGTTAACAGGGTGGTCCCAAGGGAAACACGTCAAGCACAAATTTATGCAATGAATAGCATTACTAAAACCACCGAAGCCGCCTAACCAGCGGCTTTTTTGTTTCCGACGCTGGCATGCGTCAACCCCGGCGAGCGCCAAAGCAGCTTGATCGGCAGACCCGAAGGTCTGGAAACATGCCACCGCACACCGGCCATCAAGCCGGTTTTTTTTCGACCAAAAAAGGAAATTGAACATGAAAACGATAGTTGAACTCAAACAGGACCGCATGACGCTCCTGGCCGCCGCTGAGGAAATCCTTGACGCTGCGGATACCGGCGACCGGTCGCTGACAGCAGACGAACAGGCCAAATATGATGCCGCCGTCGCGGGTGTCGTGGAGCTGAACTCCAGCATCGAGAGCCGGATGAAACTGGAAGCGGCCGCGAAGCCGACTTTTGGCGATCCGAAACCGGTGATGCGCGAGCAGCCGAGCAATGCGCTGGACGACACCGAAGTACAGGCAACAATCCGCACGACCGACAACGGCCCGCGCATCGAAATTCCACGCGCCTACGGCAAGATGGTCGCGTTTGCGAAAACTCCCGCCGGCAACATGCAAGCGTATCGCGCCGGTATGTGGCTGGCAGCTACTCTGTACGGCAACGTCAACGCCAAGGAATATTGCCGCAAAAACGGTATCGGCGTTCGCTCTGCGCTGTCCGAGGGCGTGAATACAAGCGGCGGTGCTTTGGTGCCTGACGAACTCGAACGAGCCATCATCAACCTGCGCGAAGAGTACGGCCTTTTCCGCCGTGTCTGCCGCGTGACCCCGATGGGCTCGGACGTGCGCAACATCCCGCGCCGCACCGGTGGGCTGACTGCCTACTTCGTGGGCGAGGGCGTGGCCGGTACTGAATCCGACGCCGGTTGGGACAATGTAAGTTTGGTCGCCAAAAAGCTGATGGTGCTCACGCGCATGAGTTCCGAAGTGGCCGAAGATGCGATCATCGATCTGGCTGACCAAATGGCTCAGGAAATCGGCTATGCCTTCGCTTTGAAAGAAGACACGGTTGGTTTCAATGGCACAGGTGCCGCGACCGATGGCGGAATTGTCGGCGTGTTGGTCAAGGCAATCGACGCGGCGCACACGAAGGCCAAGGTGGCCGCGATCACGCCGCACAACACCCTGGGCGAGATTGATGCCAACGACCTACTGAACCTCATGGGCGCCATCCCGCAGTACGCCAAAGCCGGGTCTGCCTGGTATTGCAGCCCGTCCGGTCAAGAGCTGATCTTCAACGCGATCAAGATTGCCGGTGGCGGCACGACCCGCGACATGTTGTCAGAGTCCGACACGCCGCGTTTCCTGGGCTATCCGATCCACGTGACCCCGGTCATGGCCGACGCTCCTGCGACCGATTACAACGGTGCAGTGGTGTGCGCGTTCGGAAATCTGCGCATGGCCGCCACGATGGGCGACCGTCGCGGTATCCGTATCGCTCTGAGCAACGAGCAATATTGGGAAGAGGACCAGATCGGCATCAAGGGTACGGAGCGTTTCGATATCAACGTTCACGATTTGGGCAGCACGACCGTCAAGTCGCCGTTTGCTGTGCTGGTCGGGACGACCTAACCCGCTGCGATCTGAACCGGGCCGGTGAAAGCCGGTCCATTCCCCTCATTTTTCAAAGGAATTTTCAATCATGATGCACTTGCAAAACACCGCGACGAAAGTCGCAATCACGCCTCAGTCCCTGTCGGCTGCTGGCACCGCGTCGGGCTGGGTCGATACCTTGGGGTATGACGAAGCCGCAGTCGATCACATTCTGGACAGCCAAGCCGCAAGCGCGACCAATCCTGCCGTGCTGACACTGCAAGAGGGCGAGACGACCACGGCATTTACCGACATCACAGGATTTGTCGGTGACGCCACTGACGGCTTCACGATCCCGGCAACGCAAACGACCCCTGGGGTTACCCGCCTGAACGTCGATCTGCGGGCGCGCAAGCGTTACCTGAACGTGCTGGTGACGCACGGCGGCACCGCTGCCCTTCAAGCTGTTGTCGTGACGCTTGGCCGGGCTCAAGACTCGACCATCGCCCGCGCGCAAATGGCTGGCGTCGTTGACGGCTAATCCGGTAATGGGTCGCGCGCTTACCCGCGCGGCGCGGTGAAACCCCGCATCTTCAATCCTGGTAAGGGGACAGAATTTTGAAATTGAATCTTGGTGCTGGCGACAAGCCGCTTGATGGTTTTTTGAGTTTGGACGGCAAGAACGGTGATTCGCTTTACCCGTTGATGAGAACCGTTCTGTCTCCTGAAGTCGATGCACGTATCCCGGAGAAAATTGAGGATTCGAGTTGCAGTGAAATTTATGCCTCGCATGTGCTCGAACACTGGTCGCACACCGAAGTCTCGCAAGTCCTAAAGCATTGGGTATCGAAGCTCGCGCCCGGTGGCCTGCTTCGAATCGCAGTGCCTGACTTTGAAAAGATCGCCAAGGATTACCTTGACGGAAAGAATTTCAACGTGCAGGGCTATGTATTCGGCGGGCATCTGGACGGGCGTGACATGCACGGTTGCGGGTTTGATGCCGAGTTGCTGACAGAAATGATGCTTGATGCGGGGCTTGAGCGCCTGCACCGCTGGAAGTCTGAGATTCAGGATTGCGCCAGCTTGCCGGTGAGTCTGAACATCGGCGGATACAAGCCGAGCGGGAAGGCGACGGTTTGCGAGAACACGGTGGCCGTTCTTTCGGCGCCACGCTTTGGCCCGGTAGCGCACTTTCGCTGTGCTTCGCAGGCCTTTGGCCGGGCGCACGTGAAATACCAGATTTCCGGTGGCGCGTACTGGCATCAAGTCATGAGCGAAGTGATCGAGCAGCAGATTGAAGACCATGCCGTCAAGTACATCATCACTTGCGATTACGACACTGTTTTCAGCTATGAGGACGTGCTGGAGCTTTATCGGCTGATGGAAGCATGCCCGGACGCGGACGCGATATTCCCGCTTGAAAGCCGGCGTGGGACGGACTTTGCAATCTTCGGAATACGCGACAAGAACGGCAAGCCGATGACTTCGATTGCCACACATAACCTCGGACGTAATCTGATGCCGGTGTCGCATGGGCATTTTGGCTTGACGATCCTGCGGGCTGAAAAGCTGCGCACGTTTGAGCGCCCTTGGATGCAGGGCACGCCTGGGCCTGATGGCCGATGGGGCGACGGCAAGAAAGACGCTGATATTGATTTTTGGCACCACTGGATAGCGACGGGCCGGACACTGTTCCTCGCCCCTCGCATCGCTGTGGGCCATTTGCAAGAAATGATTACCTGGCCGGGCCACGATCTGAAACCGATTTACCAAATGCCGTATGACTATGACGCCAGCGGAATGCCTCAAGGAGCACGAAGATGAGAGTTAAATCCATGAAAATTGCGCCAAAAATCCGCATCCGCATCATGCGGTCCTGGCGCGGTTATCCGGTCGGCACGATCATCAGTCCTCCTGGGGCCATGCGGCAGATTCTGTTGCAGGCCAAGGACCAGCTTGGGAACAAGATCGCTGAACAGGTTGATGAGGTAATTGAATCGACCATAGGCGAACGTCCTGACGATTCAGAGCCCGGCATTCAAGTTGACGCACAGGGCCTTGCGGTAGTGGCGGATGGCGACGAATCGGACGGACAAACTAATAACGATGTTCGGCGCGGTCCTGGCCGGCCACGTAAAGGAGATACGAAATGAGCGCCGGTATCCCTGTAAAAACAAGCCTTGCCGCGACGGTAGCGGCGGTCTATCGGTCGGCTGTAGTTGCCGCCGACGTGCTGGCAGTACCCGGCACTGTTACTTGCACCAAGCAGGCCACGGGTTCATGCGATGCTGGCGAGCATACGGTGTACGTGAGCGCTGGTAATGCCTACGGGCGCACCACGCCTACGGTCGGAAACACCACGGTGACGACTGAGACAACCAATCTGACCGTTCGCGCGGCGTTCGCGGCTGTGACCGGCGCGACCTATTACGACATTTATTGCTCCACGGACGGCGCTGCGGCCAAGTGGGTTGGGCGCATCACTGAGGCCCAGCGGGCGAGCGGGATCAAGCTCACCGCAGTTGGCACGACCGGGGTCGGTGGTGTTGCTGGGGCTGTGGACATTGGCGAGGTCGGCACCGGGATTGCGGCGAACGCGGCAAGCAACGCCGTCAACACGGCATTTTCTGTCCCTGCTTCGCCTGTGAACTGTTCAGGGCATCAGTACGTGGATTTTGACGTTAGCATGACGCGCAGCGGGGATGCTGTTGCGCCAGCGGTAACGGTGATACCGTTCTATTACAACGCTCGGACTGACACCTATTCTGCCGGCACAGTCACTGCGTTGACATTCGGCGGCGCTGCCGGGGTGTTCAACCCTCTGACGCAACGGGTCCGAGTTGAGGCGCGCGGCAATGCCGGGATGGCTCTGGTGGTGGCATCCATTGCCGGGACTGGTGCCTCAATTGACGTAGATGCGACTTTGAGCTGATATGTCCTCGTATCCGCACGCAATCGAGGTTTACGCAGCGGCAGCGACTGAGCCGGTAACGGTTGCCGAGGTCATGGCGCATTGCCGTCTGGACGCCAGTAATCAGGAACCCGCTCCGGGTGTTGTCACTGTAGCTCTGGCATCGCCTGCGATTGCTGGCAATGTCACGGCGGGGGCGCACAGGTACGCCGTCACATTCCTGACATCGGATGGGGAGACTCAGGCCGGCACGGTATCGGCGGCGGTCACGGTGGCGGACGCGGCGGTCAATGGCAAAGTGAGCCTGACCGCTATCCCGCTGGGCGGCTCGCTAGTCACGTCGCGCAAGCTCTACCGCACGGCGGCGGGTGGCACGACCTACCTGCTGCTGGCGACGCTTGCCGACAACACGACCACGGTCTACACGGACAACATCGCCGACGCCTCGCTAGGGGCCGGGGCACCGTCTACAAACACCACAAGCGACCCGCTGCTAAACGTGCTGATCGCCTCGGCGCGAGCGACCGCTGAACAACACCTTCACCGTTATCTCGTTTCACAGACGTTAGATGCTTATTTCGACGCCTTCCCAATGAAATCGCCCTACGAATTCAGCCTACCGCCACTTGCCACCGTGACCAGCATCACTTACGTTGATGAGGATGGCGCTACGCAGACCCTGGCCGCATCCGTTTACTCAGTTGATGCCAAGAGCAAGCCCGCGCGAATCTCGCTTGCCTATGATGAGTCCTGGCCCGATACGCGGGTTCAGAATAACGCCGTCACGATTCGGTTTGTCGCTGGATACGGGGCCGCTGCTGCTGTCCCACAATGCGTCAAACAATGGATGATGCTTCGCATCAAAACCGCATGGGAGAATCGCGAGGCTCTGGTAGTTGGGACAAGTGGCATGGTTGAATTGCCGCCTGCTTTTGTCGATGGCCTCCTGGACAGCGAGAGAGTGTACGGGCAGATGTTTGCATGAACATAAATTTAGACAAGCGCTGCCAGATTGACGTGCCTGTAATCACACTCGGGGATTATGGCGAACCATTAACGGCATGGGCGCTGCTCGCCACGGTCTGGTGCAACGTGCAGGACGATCTGCCGAGCAAGTCCGAGGCTGTGCAGCAGGGGCTTGTTGTGAATAAATCGCGCGCGCGGATTCGGTTTCGCCACCTCGCGACCGTCACCAGCGCCTGCCGGATCACCGTGCGCGGGGCGACTGACAGGGTTTTCGCTATTTTGGGTGGCCCTGCGGCGATTGGTGACAGGGGCTCATACATGGAAGTCTACGCAGAAACTTCGAGTAGTTAGCCATGCAAGATACCGTCCACATCAAAGGGCTTTCTGAGCTCAACAATTTTTTGCAGGAATTGCCGATTAAGCTGGAAAAAAATGTGTTGAGGTCGAGTTTGCGTGCTGGCATGAAAGTCGTTTTACCAGTGGCGAAGGCAAACATTCACTCAATATCCGGCGAGCTTGCCAAGGGCTTGAAACTGAGCACGGGCAGCAAGGGCGGGCGGGTGACGGCGAGCATCAAGGCCAAAGGCGAGCATGGGTGGGTCGCTCGATTCGTTGAATATGGGACCAAGCCGCACCTGATTACAGCCAAAAAGGGCGGCGGGCTCCAGTTGCCGGATGGTCGGGTGCTGTCATCGGTGTGGCACAAGGGCGCGCGACCAAAGCCGTTTATGCGTCCTGCTTTGGATCAGCAGGCATCCGCTGCCGTTGTCGCCGCTGCAAATTACATGAAGGCACGTCTTGAATCCAAGCACGGGCTCGATACCGCCGACATCACGATAGAGGCCGAATAATGGACGTGAAGGCTATCAGCTACATCCTGCGCAACAACGCGAACCTGATCGCGCAAGTGCCGGCGGCGAAGATTTTCTCGGGCGTGATCCCGATCAACACAGTGCTACCGGCAATCGTTGTGAAGCACATTGATGACATCGAAGAGAAATTTATCAACGCCGCCGGGGCGAAGCGGTTCACGGCGCGCGTGCAGGTTAGCGTACAGGCGAAAACGTGGGCAGATAAGGTGTCAATCCTTGAGCTTGTCCGGCTTGCGCTTGCTGGCACGTTTTCGACAGTCAACGGGATTTCAGTTTACGGGATTTCGAGCGAAGGCTCTGGACCCGATTTAGACGATACGGAGCTTGGGATTTTTGAAAGATCACGCGACTTTTTAATCAGCTTTTCACTCTCAGCATAGCGAGAATTTATGACAACAAAATGGAAACCAGACGGCCTATTCACGGGCCTCACGGTCGCGGTAATCGGCGACGGCCCAAACATGACGCAGGAGCTTGCCGACTCAGTACGCCACCTCCCGCGCGTGTGCGCTCGACTGGGTGCGCGGTGGGCATTGGATGCGGACATTGCCATGGCAATCGACGCGCCGCCGAATCTCGGCCGCTGGCCTGGTGATATGCCGCCCAGCCCCGGATTCTGGCCGTGGGCGCTGCAAAACTTCAAGGGCAAGCTGGTAACGGCGGGAGAGACCGACGAACTGCCGCCCGAAGTCGGCTCGTTCTGGCACCGATGGGAAATGATCACAGTCTCCGAAGTGCCAAGCCACGTCATCGAAATTCGCCAGAATTTCATGTCCGCGATTCACATTGCCGAACAGGGAGGCGCAGCAAAGATTCTGCTTGTCGGTCTGGATACTGACGCCTACGACACGATGTACCAAGGTCAGGGCCTGTATCTCGGCAAGGGGATAGACCAACTGACCGCGAAGCTGCGCGCCAATGGGATCGTGGTCGAACACATCAAGACGCTTGAGGATGCCAGCCAGCACGCGGTGGCACCGGTAATCAAGCCCGTTGCACTGATAGCGGGGCCACGGCTGGATAGCCTGCTGACGCTGCTGAACGGCGTCAAGCACCTGGACGGCGCTGTTGCTGAGCTGGGTGTGTATCGTGGCGGGACGTTGAAAGCGATGGCTGAATCCGCGCCAGAGAAAACCTGCTACGGATTCGACACTTGGGAGGGCTTGCCGGCTGACCGATGGACCGAGGGCGACAACCCCGCGCCGGGCGCACTGGCTGACGTGTCGTTTTCCGCCGTATCCAAAGCGATGCCTGATAACTGCCGGTTGGTGCAAGGCATCTTCCCGCAATCGGCGGCTGGTATTGACGCGAAATTCTGCCTTGTCCACCTCGATTTCGATTACTTTCAAAGCACCGTCGATGCGATTGAATGGCTGCGTCCGCGCATGGTGTCGGGCGGGATTATCGTGTTTGACGACTGGCACGAAATCACGACTCCCGGTATTGCCAAAGCCATCAAAAAGGCAAAGCTGACTGTAGTCGAATCAGCGCCGAATCAGTGCTACTGGGTAGCGCCATGAGGTAACTCAAAACCAATCAATCGAAGCCGACCGCGTGTCGGCTTTTTTGTGTTCGGCCATCCGCTCTACCCGGCAGCGGATGCCATTAAAACGGTGTTCTTTGCCGGGATTTTGAAAAGGAAATTACCATGACTGCACATACCGCCGTCGCGTTCTACTCTGATGGAAGCGGCACCACATATTCGATAAGCGCCGCGCTTCCGGCATCCTACGATGCCACGGGCTACGCGGTCACGTCGGTCGTTGCGTTTACTCTGATCGGCAAACCCAAGACCTTTCCACAATTCGGCAGCAAGCGCGCCGTGCAAGAGTGGCGGCCGATTTCCGGTGGCGTTGAAAAGGGCAAGAGCCAGCCGAACTACGGCGGCGGGCAATCTACCTGGGGCGACGTACCGGCAGACGCTGGGCAAGTGATCCTGAAGGCTGCTGAGGCTTCGGCAAACCACTACAGTATGAAAATCACCTATCCTGATGGCGAGATTCACTTTTTGGACGTGCTGGTCTGTTCATGGGAACTCGCGGCCGCGTCAGACGGTGCCCCCATGGAGCGCATTTGCGACATCCAACTGTGCCGCGCGCCGGTTGTTGTTGCCGCCTCTTAACCCATTGCTACGGCCCGGTCCGTGTCGCTCCTTGCGGGGCGCGCGGGCTGGGTGTCGGGCTTTCTCTTTTTTAACCACGCAAGGAAAACATCATGACATTCGACATCACAAAATTTGAGCTTGAGGAAACGGCAACGCTCACCGTCCAAAACGCCAAGGGCGACGATGACCTGATCGGCGCCGACGGCATCAACCCGGTGCAAATCGTTGGCTACGGCGGCGGATCGCGCCAGATGGTCAAGGCGCAGCACAAGGCCGGAATGCAGGCACAGCTTCGCTTGCAAGCCATGATGCGCGGCAAGGTGGACAAGCGCTCCGGGGAAACTGCCGATGCCGAGATGGTGGAAAAGCTCGTTGCCTGCACGAAGGAAATCATCAACTTCCCCGTGCCCGCTGCTGAGTTGTACGCAAATCAAAAGCTCGGCTACATCACAAAGCAGTTTGTTAAATTTCTGGACGAAGATGCAAATTTTTTGCCGGGATCGCCGACGGTCTAAGCCTCTACGTCCGGCAACTCGCTTATCTCCACACCGCTCCTGAAAAAGCCAAAAACGACAAGAGCGAAGCACCGTCTGTCTCGCGCCTGGAGCGGATGCGCAGTGCATGGGTGCCGGACTGGGCTGACGACGTTCCAGAATCGACCGTAGAGGCATTGCGCGAGACTTACATGCCAGAAATGCCGCCGCTTGAGGAGGGCTCTTACCTGGTGGGCTACCTGCTGGAATTAGGCCCGGTGCATGCATCAGGAATGGGTCAGGGGCCGATAAGCCATGAATCAATACTGGCATGGCAGGCGCTGACTGGAATAGAACTGGAGCCATGGGAGGCCCGACTGCTGCGCCGGCTGAGTTGCGACTACCTCAGCGAATCACATCGCGCGCAGAAGCTCGGATGCGAACCGCCTTGGAAAATTGAAGGCGTCAAGCGTGAACAAACAGCCTTGCAGCAATCGTTGCGGGCACTGATTGAACAATAGGAATACACCATGGCTATTGCCGGGCAACTTGAAATTCTCATGCGCGCAGATATTGCCAGAATTTCAAAGGATATGGCCGACGCCAAATCCATTGTTGGCAGCACCATGGGCAGCATTGAAAAGTCAGTTGCTCAAGCCAAATCGGCGCTTGGACTGCTAGGTTTTGGCCTAGGTGTCGGTTACTTCGCATCGCTGATAAAGGGTGCGGTTGACCTTGCGGACAGCCTCAACAAATTAAGTCAGCGCACTGGTGTTTCCGTCGAAAATTTGTCCCAAATGCAGTACGCCGCAAAGCTCGCGGATGTGTCGAATGAGACTCTGACAACAAGCTATAAGAAACTCAATATCAGCATTGCCGAGGGGCTCGCGGGCGACGCAAAAAAGATCGCACTATTCAAGTCCCTGGGCATCAGCACCGCCGATCTAGGCAATGGCACGCAAGAGGTGATGATGAAGATCGCCGACGCCTACGCAAAAGCCAGCAGTAGTGCTAGTTCAACATCCGCAAAGGTCGCTATTGGAAACGGCCTCATGGGCAAGAGCGCGGATGAAATGATCCCGCTGCTCAACGCAGGACGACAAGGCATCGCCGAACTGATGAACGAAGCTGATAAGTTGGGGCTTACCATAAGCGCCGACTTTGCCGCGAAGGCTGAGGAATTTAATGACAATCTTGCGCGCATAAAAACTAGCAGTCAGAAACTGTCTATTGCGCTGGCCGGTGAGCTTGTTGAAAGCCTTGGCAAAGCCATGAAGGCGATGGCCGATGCCTCCGTCGCGGGCGGCAGGCTGCAAGGCGTTATCAATTTCATTCAGACCCTTTTCACCGGGACTGACCAGCATAAAAACAATGTCGCTTTGGTGGAGGACACGGAAAAGCTGATGAGGGCTGAAAAGGCCCTAGCCGATGCGCGCGCCAGTGGTATGAATCCGATTGGTATCGCCGCGCGTGAAAAGTTGGTTAATGATTTAAAAGCGAACATTCAAACGACGCTGACCTATCGCAAGATTCTGACCGAGGAAGAAGATAAGTCCTTGGCCGCAGCCGCCAAATTAGAAGCGATTCGCAAGAACGGAAAAGAGTTAAAACTACCCGGCACTGATGCCAAGCTAATTGCAGCCGAGCTAAAACTGTATGAAAGCGCGGTAAAAAGCCTGTCCGACAAGCTCGGCAATCTTGAGCGTCAAACCGAGTCCGAGAAACTCGCGTTCGAGGAGTACGGGAAAAACGTCACCCTCGCGGATGGGACCATTGTCCACCTTACCGGCAGTCTTGAAAAACTCACGCCAGCGCACAAGGCAATGCTGGTAATAATTGCCGCCGAAGTTGACGCCAGAAAACAAGCTATTGAGGTTAGTAAGAATTGGGTTGACGCAATCAATGCAGAAATCGCAGTGCAGGAAAAGTTAGATGCTTTGCAATCTGATTACAACCTCACAAACAGTCAGACCGCCAAAGAACTCCAGTTCCAGATCGACCTAATCGGCAAGACGACCGCCGAGCAACAGCAGCTTACCGCCGCGCGCCAGATCGACCTAGACTTGCAAAATAAGCTGCTTGAGGCGGCAAAGATACCAGGCATCACGCCAGATGCGTTGGCAGAGATGGAATCCTTGCTGACCGCTGCTGCTGGTCGTCAAAAAACCATCATTGCAGGACTGATAGCTTATAAGCTCGGCAAAGAGCGCGCATGGGCCATTGGTGCAAAAGAGGCCTATGACGAATATGTAGACAACGCTACCAACGCAGCCAAGCAGGCGAAAGAACTGTATTCGGCCATGTATAAGGGCATGGAGGATGACGCCTTCAACTTTTTCCGCCATGGCGAACTCAGCGCAAGCAACTTTGTTGACTCGATAAAGGATCAGCTCGCACGCTTGGCTGCTCAGAAATTCACCGTTTGGCTAGTCGGTGAGGTTGGTATGAGTGGCGTCGGTGGTGCGGCAGTTGGAGGCGCGGCTGGTGGCGGGCTAATCAATAGCGCTCTCGGCTCAATGATCGGTAGCGGCGCGACCATGGGCGCTCTTGGGACTGCCTTTGGTGAAGGCTTCATGGCCACGCTTGGCGGCAGCAGTCTATCGGGCGGCGCGGCTGCTGGCATCCTGGCAACTGGCGGCGCGGCTGGCGCGGGCACCATGGGAATGATAGGCGCGGCCGCTCCATACGTCGGGCTGGCACTGGCCCTCTACTCAGTATTCAGCGACAACGGCACGCCCAAGCTTGAGGGCGGTTTCTCTCCAAACGGGATGAGCATTGGCGGGCGTGATGCGCTCGGCAACTTGCAAGGCTCGCAACGCGGCGACGTTGAGGCAGCGCAGAAAATATCCGCAGGCATTGTCACCGCTTACCAGACCGTCGCGCAGCAGTTGGGCATCAAGAACGGAAAGATTGACATCGGCGTTTTCTACAGCCAAGACCCCACTGGCGAAAGCTCAACGCAACTCCAGATCATCGGCGGCGCATACAACCGCTCGAACGCAATGGGAGGAATCGAGAACGCCGGCAAGACAAGCCAAGACCTGCAAGACGCCATCGCCCAATCTGCCGCGCAATTGATCTTGACCAATCTCCAAGCATCGGATTTGCCAGCCTACATGAAACAGGTATTTGGCGCTCTGGACAGCACAGCGACTTCGCAACAAATCAATGATGCCGTTTCTTTCGCAGCCGGACTCAAGCAAATTCGTGACGCGCTGACAGAAACACGAACACCGCTACAGATCATGGCCGACGATATGACCGCGCTAGGCACGTCGGCTGCGACATTTAAGGCTGATTTTGTCGAGGCGATTGATGCCGGAATCTCTCCTGAGAACGTGGCCGCATGGCAGCACCTTGGCCAAGAGATCGAGCAGCTCACACCGGCTGTCGAACAAGCCGCCGTAGCCGCGCGCTCTGCTGCCGACATCCTCAACGAGCGCAATCGCCTGCAGGATCAATATGACCAGCTCACGATGACCACTGTGGAGCTGCTCGCAAAACAGCGCAACGTGCTTGACGCCAGCAACCAAGGCTTGTTCGACCAGGTGCAAGCGGCCCAAGCCGCCAAAGACGCAAATGACGCGCTGGCACAGTCTCAGACAGACGCAGCCGACGCAGCAGCGCAACTGGTTAGCATCAATCAAGGCTGGCAGGATCAACTAGACCTCATGACCGGCGCACAGACTGAAAACAGCCTGGCACTGCGCGATGCCGGCGACGAATCCACCCGTTCTATCATGCGGCAAGTGTTTGCCATGCGCGACGCATCAAGCTCTATGGAAACTTTCACCAGCAACGTCCTGAGCCTTGTTTCTGGAATCCACAACAGCGTATCGAGCAGCATCTTCGGCCTGAATTACGGGCTTGCTGACTCGGCTGGCAAGTACGGCATGCTTGACGCGCAGGCTAAGCAGTTCGACGACCTGATGAAGTCAAGCACCGACATCAACCTGATCGCCAAATATGCTCAGTCGGAAATCGATACCATCAATAAAGCATTCGCATTGCTTGACCCGACGCAGCAAGCCGCAACGCTTGATCAAAACACTCTATTACTGACCAAAATTGACAGCTTCGTGAGCGGGTCTGGTGCGGATGCCGTGAGTCGCAAGAACGCAGACAATGCCGCGCTATCTGCTGCCGTTGCCAAAGCTGTGAAGGAGGCTCTGGCAGACTTGGCAACAGCGCAAACAAACGCCGCGCTGGCGCAGGCATCGGCAGCGAGCAAAATCGAGAACGTGATCCGTGAGCCGGTGATTTTGAACATCACGAAAGCGCCTGGAATAGAGGTTAGCGTTTCATGAAAACGCTATCAGCAGCAACCATCGCAGAGGCCGCTCTGACCGTAACCCGGCCTGGCTACCTTATCCAAATTGGCTACAGCACAGCTTTGCACTATTCGACCCTGGGCACCATTTCTTGGAATTCGCTTACCTGGACCGGGGCCGATGTAAAAGTGACGGGCGTTTCGCAGGACGGCAAAGGAGCGGCAGCAGCGGGCCTTTCTGTAGGCAACACCGATGGCGCTATGGGTGCTATTGTGCTGTCCGAGGGGGCTGCCGATATAGCCGTGAGCATTTGGGCCGTCTACGCTGGCGCTACGGCGTCGGGTGATCCCGTGCAGGTGTTTGGTGGGGTGACTGACGGCGCTCAAATTGACCTCGATAAAGTTGTGTTCTCACTCTCTCCACAAGGCAATGACACGCTCTATGCGCCGCGCATGTTTATCAACCAACTCAATGGATTCAACTGGCTAAAACCCGGCGGATCGATCATTCAATGGGGCTCTGAGACCTACACGCTGCCCTCGATTGGCTCTCCCGTACAGGTGACAAGATAATGGAAACCTACCCAACACTGACCAAAGGCGTTGTAAGTTCAAGCAGCACTGAAAAAACGCTTGACGACTTGCAGGTAGACCGCGCAACAAATGGGGCGCCGAGAATCCGGGCGCTCTACACCGCCGCGAAAAAACAATTTACCGTGATTCACGAGGGTGCAGTGACAGCGGATAAATCTACCATGCAGACCTTCTACGGTACAAACCGATTGCTGTCAATTACGTTTGTATGGCCCGCCGACAGTGCGAGCTACACCTGTTATTTCGCGGCGCCTCCGCAGTACAAACCAGTGGATGGCGGGTATTGGACGATCACTAACGAACTGACAGAAGCATGACCGATTTTCTGCCCCCTGTTGTTTGGCCTCCGATCCCGTTGCCGGTAGTCCCGCGCGACGCCCTGAACGGCTCGGCAGCATTCGACATCCAATCACAGATAGCCGCCGAGAATACCGCTATTCCGGTAATCTATGGTCAGCCACGGATGGGGCTACGAATCGCCTGTATCTTGCCATACCTGAACGCCGCTGTGATTCTGGGCGTGTGGAGCCACGGTGAATGTGATTCTGTTGTCAGCACCACGATCAATGATCTGTCACTAGGCGCGCCGACGATAGTGACGACCGCTGACTATCAGCAATGCACCTACTCAAATGGTGTCGAGGTCAAGCACTATTGGGGCACGGCTACGCAGGCCACTGATGCACTGCTTGGACTTGCATTCACTGCCAACGGTAAAACCTACACCGACACGCTGCCCAATATTTGCTATTCGGTATTTTTCATCCCGTTTTCGGCATACAGCAGTTTCCCGCGAATCAATTGCATCATCAAGGGTCGCAAGGTCGCAACCGGCTCGGCAGGAACCACGATTGCCTGGAGCGACAACCCGGCATACTGCCTGGCCGATTTCATCACAAACACGACCTACGGCTGCAAGCGCACCGTTAACTGGGCCAGCGTCTATTCTGTTTCTCAGGATTGCGACGCCATTGTCGGCGGTACTGAAAAAATCAGGACGCTGAACCTTGCGCTGACAACCGTCCAACCTGTTTCAGCATGGCTTGAAACCCTTAGGACTTACGCCGCGTGCTGGCTGATTCCGAGTGGAACTGATCTGAAATTTGTCAGCGACAAGGCGGGGTCAAGCATCGCCACGATAGCGCATGCATCAGGGCAAATCAAAAGCGTTGCAAACGTCAAAAAGCGCGGCGTGCAATCGACCCCAACACTGATGATCGTGGAGTACACCGACACCGCAGTGCTGCCCTACAAAGTCTCCACTGCCACGGTAGACAGCGGCGTTACTCCAAGGCGCGAAAGCAAGGTGAGCCTGCCTGGCATCAATCGGTATAGTCAGGCAGTCCGCGAAGCCACAGAGCGGCTGAATAAGCTGCTGCTCAATGACTTGAGTCTCAATATTGAGGTGTTTGATGAACGCCTTGATCTTGATGTAGGCGACATCGTCACAGTAACGCATCCAATCGGTCTGACATCAAAACTGCTGCGCGTGTTGGGCATCACGGGAGGGTACGGGCGGTATGGCCTGGCCCTGCTTGAGTACGATCCGGCAGTATATGACGCCACTGTTGCGACGACACCAACATGGTCAGACACGACCATGCCAAACCCACTGAGTGCAGTTGACGCGCCGACATCGCTGGTGATAAACGAGGAACTTTACGAAACTCGCGATTACTCATATGCCAGTCGGTTTGCAATCACTTGGACCGCATCAGTTGATGCTTACCCACTCCGATATTTTGTAACGATCAGTGACCCGACGCACATCGTCAACAGCGGTTATGTGCTGGGCGCTGCGTACACCTTCGGCCCGTTGATGGACGGCATCACATACACCGTAAATGTTTATGCTGAGCGCGAGTCAACACAGGTGCGGTCTACGGCTTTGAGTGACACGAAGGCGGCGGTGGGTAACGCGGCACTTCCCGCCAATGTCGCAAATTTCGCGCTAATCCCTACGGACACCGGTAGCCGCTTGATTTGGGACGCTGTAACGAATGTTGATCTTGCCGGTTACGACCTGCAATTGACCGCCGTGTGGAATCCCGCGCTTACCGTGTATCCAAAGAAAATACAGTATGTGGACTTAGATGCACTTGCTGCTGCGACATACGAATTTTCAATCAAAGCAGTAAACTTTTCAGGCAATGTGTCGGCTACCGAAGGTGCAATAACCTATGTTGCGACAGTACCGGCTACACCCACGCTTACCGGCAATGTGTATTTCAATGCGGTCGTGCTTAGTTGGGGAGACTGCCGCACCACAAACCCACTTACTCATTTTTCAGTCGAGGTAACTAAGGATACCGTGTTCTTGGAGGACCGCGCTGTATATGGCAATCTCAGAACGGTAACTTATTTCGAGACGGCAACAGGCTCTTACGCCTATAGGGTGCGCGCCCATGACTATTACGTGCCTGGCACGTACTCCAATACTGTCACGCTCTCCGTAGTCGCCGGAACACCTGTTACGGTCGTTGACGCTGCTGATGACGCTACGACATGGCTCATGCTTGCCGGTACGCAAACTGGCGCTCAGTCTCCGCTCACCGACGGTGCACTTACCTACAACGCGGCGACAAACACGCTCACGTTACCGAGCGTTAGTGCCAATAGCCTAACAGTGAGTCCTGGCGGCACAACGCTTGCGCACCTGACCGTAAACGATGACCCGATTTTCGTCGGGTCTACGGGGTTCAATGCAGCGGGAGAAATGGCGCGCGTGAAGGTCGGAGATGCAAACTTCGGGGTCGGCTCAAAGTACGGGACAGGCATGTCCTTGTACGTGCCAAAAACAGCAGGCGGAAGCGCTTACAACACCAACTCAATCGATGCGATCAGCATCTCCGAAACGACGGGGGCGGTTACGCTTGCAAGCACCCTCTCCGCAGGAGCCACCTCTGTTACTACGCTGGTGGCGAGTAGCGGTGCCACTCAAATAAGCGGAACATTCCAGAATACCGACACGTCTAACATAAGTTACATCCAAGTCAGGGATAAGGACGGGAAGTACGCTAATCTTGGTAGAGACTCTGCGACACAATCATTTTTAGGCTACTCAGATAATCTCAGGATCGGAAGTGGTACCGGAACAAGTATCGGCATCACTGATGCAGGAGCCGTCACCATCCCCGTCTCCATATCTGTAGGAACAACCGCAGGATCGTACAGCCTAAACGGTCAGTATGTTATTACCAAAGACGGCACCAACACTGCCATTTATGACCATGATGGCGCGATTGCCCTCTACTTAGGCAAAGCCGCTGCGCCAGTAAACTATTACGACAACACGAGTCACATTTTCAGAGGACGCGGCGGGGCTGCGGGTGGCAATGTCACGATTGGCGGCACCCTTGGAGTTACGGGGGCGATAAGTGGCACCACAGCAATCCTTGCTGGCGACACAAGCTCACGAACAAACATCACGTTTGACACAAACAACGTGCTTGACGTTAAGGCGACTACGAACAGCACTACGGTGTTGACTACTGGTGTGATGAATCCGCGTCTGATGCCCGCAGGACGGTCTACGATTATTTTAGGTGCGGCTGAAATAAACAGTCCAACTGGATTCTTCGCATCTTGCACAACAACATCGCCGCGCGTGACAACCGGCGACGGTGCATCAACTGCAAGCCAGTGCATGACGGGTGCGAGCATCTATGCGGACGCAAACGCTACACTTGCCAATGGCGAAACACAGCGCAGTGTATGGGGTCTGAATGTCACGTCGCGTGTTGGTCCTGGCGCGGGCAATGACCCAACGGGTAAGACGGCAGCGGATGACCATTGTGGTATCGAAGTTGATCTAATTAATGAATTCAAGGACGCTGTTCAAGGCGACCCGCTGGCGGTAGGCCACTCCTACGGCTTTTGGGCGCAAGCTGACACGGCAACCGGACGGCTGAACGGTACAGCGTTTATGGCGACGCGAACAGGGGCCGGGGCGGTAGACCGATCAGGGGTCGGGGATGGCACGGTTACAGGGTCCGGTTGGCGAAACATTCTCTACGCTGATAGCTACGTTACAGACAATTTGGCGTATCTCAAAACCAGCGCAACCGCTGCAAACGGGCTGTATATCGGGATTCCTACCGGATCAACCGGATATCCGCTGCTGCTGCAAAAGAACAGTTCCAACATCTTCGTTGTGGACGCTTCTGGCAATACTACCGTCGTCGGGAAAACATCAACGTCGGCCAGCACGACCACGCGGGCGGGGCTAAACGTAGCCCACGGAGCGGCTCCAAGCACGCCAGCGGATGGCGATGTGTGGACAACGACCGCTGGGCTGTTTGCGCAGGTTAACGGAGCGACGAAAACGGTAGCTCTTGGCGCAGCAGGCAGCACCTACACGCCGACGCTATCAACCGGCACCAACGTAACGGCAGTGTCCCTGACCGCGAGCAAGGATTTTGTCGTTGGAGTTATTGATGGATGGGTTGAAGCAAGCGGCTGCGTTGACGCCACATTCACAGCATCCGGCACTTACTCATATTTTGACGTTACGTTGCCCTATACGGCGGCTGACGCGGCGCAGATATTCGGCAGCGGTGCAGGTATCGGCAGTACGTGCTGGCCCGTGTTTGTAGACGGCGCAAGCACCACGGTAGCGCGCGTTAAGTGCTATCCGACTGACTCAGGCGCGAAAGCAATATCACTATCGTTCAGGTATCGCAAGTAAAATTCTCTAACCCCGCAAACAAAGGAAAACCATGCAAGTAGATTTCAATTTCGTGCT